>Ga0157369_10000394_pt1 | contig 58143 bp, 51 predicted proteins | sample C25metaG_FD_113461 | JGI IMG/M metagenome (GOLD analysis project Ga0157369, IMG submission 113461) | Corn rhizosphere microbial communities from Kellogg Biological Station, Michigan, USA - C2-5 metaG | ecosystem: Host-associated > Plants > Roots > Rhizosphere > Soil | place: USA: Michigan... | reverse complement strand
GCGCTTCCAAAAGATCGATGTGACCGAGCCGACGGTCGAGCAGACCGTTGCGATTCTGCGCGGCCTCAAGTCGCGGTTCGAAGAGCACCACGGCGTGAAGTATTCGTCGGGCGCGCTGTCGGCGGCGGCGGAGCTGTCGGCCCGCTTCATCACCGATCGTCATTTGCCTGACAAGGCGATCGACGTGATCGACGAAGCTGGGGCGGCGCAAAGGATCTTGCCGAAGTCGAAGCAGAAGAAGACGATCGGCAAGGGCGAGATCGAGGAGATCATCTCCAAGATCGCGCGCGTGCCGGCGCAAAGCGTGTCGCAGGATGATCGCAGCAAGCTGCAAACGCTCGATCGGGATTTGAAATCGGTGGTGTTCGGCCAAGATCCGGCCATCGATGCGCTCGCCGCCGCGATCAAGATGGCGCGCGCCGGCCTGGGCAAGACCGACAAGCCGATCGGCGCGTTCCTATTCTCCGGGCCTACGGGCGTCGGCAAGACGGAAGTCGCGCGTCAGCTCGCGTTCACGCTCGGCATCGAATTGATTCGCTTCGATATGTCCGAGTATATGGAACGGCATGCCGTGAGCCGCTTGATCGGCGCGCCGCCGGGATACGTCGGCTTCGATCAAGGCGGGCTCTTGACCGAGGCTGTCACGAAGAAGCCGCACTGCGTGTTGCTGCTCGACGAAATCGAAAAGGCGCACCCGGATATCTTCAACGTGCTGCTGCAGGTGATGGATCACGGCACGCTGACGGATAACAACGGTCGCAAAGCCGATTTCCGTAACGTCATCATCATCATGACGACGAACGCGGGCGCCGAATCGATGCAGAAGGGCACGATCGGTTTCACCTCGCGCCGCGAAACGGGCGACGAGATGGCCGACATCAAGCGGATGTTTACGCCGGAATTCCGCAATCGGCTCGATTCGGTCATTAGCTTCCGCTCGCTCGATGAGGAAATCATCATGCGTGTGGTCGACAAGTTCCTCATGCAGCTGGAAGATCAGCTGCACGAGAAGAAGGTCGATGCGCTGTTCACCGATGCGCTGCGCAAGCATCTCGCGAAGCATGGCTTCGATCCGCTGATGGGCGCGCGGCCGATGCAGCGCCTGATTCAGGACACGATACGTCGTGCGCTGGCAGATGAACTGCTGTTCGGCAAGCTGCTGAACGGCGGCCGCGTGACGGTCGATGTCGACGAAGCCGACAAGGTGCAGCTCACGTTCGACGAGAACGCCGCGCCGCGCAATCCGAATCCGGAGACGGTCGAAGTCGAGTAACCGAGCAAGCCAGGCGAATCGGGGTTCGCCAAACAAAAAAACGGCGCTTCGCGAGTGAAGCGCCGTTTTTATTGGTGCGTGCTGATTGGGTGCGTGCTGCTCACCGCGCGCATGCCGCGCCGCGTCGCCGTCCGTTTTCGTTCAATGCTTGCCGGTACTGCCGAAGCCGCCCGCGCCACGTTCGCTGGCCGCGAATTCGTCGACGATGTTGAACTGCGCCTGTACGACGGGCACGATCACGAGCTGCGCCAGACGCTCCATCGGGTTCAACGTGAACGCCGTTTGCCCGCGGTTCCACGTCGAAATCATCAACTCGCCCTGGTAGTCGGAATCGATCAAGCCGACGAGGTTGCCGAGCACGATCCCATGCTTATGGCCAAGACCCGAGCGCGGCAAGATCAGGGCCGCATAGCCCGGATCGCCGACATGGATCGCGAGGCCGGTCGGCACGAGCGTTGTTTGACCAGGCTCGAGCGTCACGCTCGTGTCGATGCAGGCGCGCAGGTCGAGGCCGGCGCTGCCAGGCGTCGCGTAGGCAGGCAGGTAATCGCGCATGCGCGCGTCGAGAATCTTGAGGTCGAGTTTCATGGGCTAGAGGTAGAAGGAAAGCGGGTCAAAGCACCGACGCCCTGCGGATGGCCGCCGTAAGGGGACGCCCCACGGATGGTCGCGCCACGGATGGTCGCCCCACGGATCTTCGCGCGCCGGCGGTTGGCACGAGAAATCACGAGATGAGGCTCGCATCGGGAAGACGACGCGCAATCTCGGCGATCAACACGCTCGCCAGCGCGTCCTTATCGGCGCGCGGCAGCCGCGTGGCGCCCGCAGCCTCGAACAACACGACTTCGTTGTCGTCGCGGCCAAACGTGGCTGGCCCGAGATTGCCGATGATGAGCGGGACGTTTTTCTTGACCCGCTTTTGCTCGCCATTCGCCTCGAGATCGCCGCTTTCGGCGGCGAAACCGACGCAATAGGGGGCGTTCGGCAGCCGCGCCACCGTCGCGAGGATGTCGGGGTTTTCGACGAAGGAGAGGGTGGGGACGGCTTGCGCCGCGGTCTTTTTGATCTTGTGCGCGCTCGCCTGCGCGACGCGCCAATCGGCCACGGCGGCCACGGAGATGAAGACATCCGCATCCGTCACCGAATGCATCACGGCGTCGTACATCTGCTGCGCGGTTTCGACGTCTTCGCGCTCGACGCCCCACGGCGTGGGCAGCGCGACGGGGCCCGCGATCAGGCGCACCTCGGCGCCGGCCTGTTGCGCGGCGCGCGCCAGCGCGAATCCCATCTTGCCGCTCGAGCGATTCGTGATGCCGCGCACGGGATCGATCGGCTCGAAGGTCGGCCCCGCGGTGAGCAACACGCGCCGGCCTGAGAGCCACTTCGGCTTGAAGAACGAGACGATCGCGTCGAATGCGTCCTCGGGCTCGATCATGCGGCCTTCGCCCACTTCGCCGCAGGCCTGCGAACCGGCGTCGGGGCCGAGGATGATGACGCCGTCGGCGCGCAGCTGCGCCACGTTGCGCTGGGTGGCCGGGTTCGCCCACATCTGCCGGTTCATCGCCGGCACGACGAGCAGCGGACACTCGCGAGCAAGACACAGAATGGAGAGCAGATCATCGGCGCGGCCGTGGGCCAGCTTTGCCAGAAAATCGGCCGAAGCCGGCGCAATGACGATGGCCTGCGCCGCGCGCGAGAGATCGATGTGCGGCATGTTGTTATCGATGCGCGCATCCCACTGGCTCGTGAACACGGGGCGCCCGGACAACGCCTGCATCGTGACGGGCGTGATGAATTGCGTCGCCGCCTCCGTCATCGCCACTTGTACGGTCGCACCGGCCTTTGTCATCAGCCGCGTGAGCTCGGCGATCTTGTAGCAAGCGATGCCGCCCGTCATGCCGAGCAGCAGGTGCTTGCCTTCCAATTGCGCGGTTGCCAAGGTTGCCTCCGAATGCAATGCAGTACGCCGGCGTACGATCGCGACGCCGCTATGCGCTTAACGGTTAGCGCTTAACGCGCGCCGCGAACGCGCCGCAGCTCGTCGAGCACGAGCAGCATGGCGCCGATCACGATCGCGCTGTCCGCCAAGTTAAATGCCGGCCAGTGCCAATTGCCTACGTGAAAATCGAGAAAATCGATGACCCGCCCATGTACGAGGCGATCGATGACGTTGCCGAGCGCGCCACCCATGATCAGCGAGAGCGCCGTGCAAAAAAGCCGTTGATTGCCGTGCCGCTTGAGCAGGTAGACGATCACGCAAGCCGCGACGAGGCCCAGCACCGTGAACGCCCACCGCTGCCAGCCGCTTGCGCTCGAGAGAAAGCTGAAGGCCGCCCCGCGATTGAAGATCAGCAGGAAGTTGAAGAAGGGCGTGATGACGTAGGGCGTGGCATAGGCGAACACCTTCGTGACGGCGATCTTCGTGAGCTGATCGAACAGGATGACGATCAGCGAAATGCCGAGCCACGGGGCGAGCGAGCTGCCGCTCGCCTGCATCGAACGCGATTTCGCCATTATGCCGCGCTCCTCGTTTCGCCTGCGCCGAACAGGTTGCTAAAGCATCGGCCACATAGCGTCGGATGCTCGGCGTGCGCGCCCACATCGGCGCGATAGTGCCAGCAGCGTTCGCACTTCATGTACTTCGAGGCGATGACATCGACGCCCTCGTCCGCTTCGGCATCGACCTTGACGAGCGTGGCGCTTGAGGTGATCAGCACGAACTTCAGATCGTCGTTCAGGCTAGCCAGGGCTTCGTAGGCTTCGCCTGCCGCCCGGATCGTGACTTCGGCTTGCAGCGACGAGCCGATCCGATCGGCGGCGCGCGCCTCTTCGAGGGCCTTCGTGACGTTGCCGCGCACCGCGCGCAAAAGCGCCCATTTCGAACGGAGCGTATCGGCGCCCGGCACTTCGGGGTAGACGTAGTACGTTTCCGTGAAGATCGTGTCGCGGCCCGGCTGAAACACCTTCCACGCTTCTTCGGCCGTGAACGAGAGGAACGGCGCCATGACGCGAAGCAACCCTTGAGCGATGTGATAAAGCACCGTTTGCGCCGAGCGCCGGGCCTTGGAATCGGCCGCGCTCGTGTAGAGACGATCCTTCAGCACATCGAGGTAGAAGCCGCCGAGGTCTTCCGAGCAGAACGTTTGCAACTTGGCGACGACAGGGTGGAATTCGTACTTCTCGTAATGCGCGAGGATGTCTTTTTGCAGCTCATCGGCCAGCGCGACGGCGTAGCGATCGATTTCGAGCCACTCCCCAACAGGCTGGGCATGCTGAGCGAAATCGAAATCCGATAGGTTGGCGAGCAAAAAGCGCAGCGTGTTGCGGATGCGGCGATAGCTCTCCGTCACGCGCTTTAGAATTTCTTCGGAGATCGCGAGCTCGCCCGAATAATCGGTCGAAGCGATCCACAAGCGGATGATTTCAGCGCCGAGCCGGTTCGCGACATCGTGCGGATCGATGCCGTTGCCGAGCGACTTGCTCATCTTGCGGCCTTCGCCGTCGACGGTGAAGCCGTGCGTGAGCAGGGCGCGATAAGGCGCTCGGCCATCCAGCATCGAAGCCGTGAGCAGCGACGAGTGGAACCAGCCGCGATGCTGATCGGAGCCTTCGAGGTAGAGATCGGCCGGAAATTGCGAGACGGCCTTGTGCGAGCCGCGCAGCACATGCCAGTGCGTCGTGCCGGAATCGAACCAGACGTCGAGCGTATCGCGGTTCTTTTCGTAGAGATTGGCGTCCTCGCCGATCAGTTCGCGCGGATCGAGCGCCTGCCAGGCTTCGATGCCGCCTTGCTCGACGCGTTGCGCGACGGCCTCGAGCAACTCGAGCGTACGCGGATGCAGTTCGCCGGTTTCCTTATGCACGAAAAACGCCATCGGCACGCCCCATTGGCGCTGGCGCGAAAGCGTCCAGTCCGGGCGATTGGCGATCATGCTGTAAAGGCGCTGCTTGCCCCACGAAGGGTAGAACGCGGTGGCTTCGACGCCGGCCAGCGCCGTTTCGCGCAGCGTGGCGCCGCCGTCGTTCGGGCTCAGATCCATGCCCGCGAACCATTGCGACGTGGCGCGGTAGATGATCGGTGTCTTGTGGCGCCAGCAGTGCATGTAGCTGTGCGGGTACTTCTCGGTGTGCAGCAGCGAGCCGACGGTGGTCAACGTTTCGACGATCTTCGGATTGGCCGCCCAAATCGAGAGCCCGCCGAACAGCGGCAGCGATTCGATGTAGCGGCCGTCGCCCATCACCGGGTTGATGATGTCCGAATCGGCCATGCCGTGCGATTTACACGAGACGAAATCCTCCACGCCGTAGGCCGGGGACGAGTGAACCACGCCCGTGCCGGAATCGATCGTGACGTAATCGCCGAGATAAACGGGCGACGTGCGCTTGTAGCCGAGGTGGGCCGAGGCCAGCGGGTGGTGAAAGCGCAGATTGACGAGCTTCGCGCCGGGCGTCGTGGCGATCACGTTGCCCGACAAACCGAACTGCGCCAAGCACGCTTCTACGCGTTCGCTGGCGAGCACGAGCAGCCCGCGCTCGGTATCGACGAGCGCATATTCGAGCTCGGGATGAACGTTGAGCGCTTGGTTCGCCGGGATCGTCCACGGGGTGGTGGTCCAGATGACGATGCCGCCTTCGGCGCGCGGCAGCGCAGCCAGCCCAAAGGCTTGCGCGGTTTTTTCCGGTTCGGCGAATGCGAACAGCACGCTGATCGACGGATCGACGCGGTCCTTGTATTCGACTTCGGCCTCGGCCAGCGCCGAACCGCAGTCGAAGCACCAGTTGACCGGCTTCAAGCCGCGAAATACGTAGCCTTTTTCGAGAATTTTGGCGAGCGCGCGGATTTCGCCGGCTTCGTTCGCGAAATTCATCGTCTTGTATGGGTTATCCCAATCGCCGAGCACCCCCAGCCGCCGAAACCCCGCCTTTTGCGTTTCGATTTGCTCGCTGGCGTAGGCGCGCGCTTTTTGTTGCACTTGCGCGGCCGGCAGCGATTTGCCGAACTGCTTTTCGATCTGGATTTCGATCGGCATGCCGTGGCAGTCCCAGCCCGGCACGTAGGGCGCGTCGAATCCCGCCATGTTGCGGGACTTGACGATGATGTCCTTCAGGATCTTGTTGACGGCGTGGCCGAGGTGGATATCGCCGTTCGCATAGGGGGGGCCGTCGTGCAGGACGAACAGGGGCCGGCCCTTGCTGGCCGCGCGGATCTTCTCGTAAATGCGCAGCTCTTGCCAAGCCTTGACCCATTGCGGCTCGCGCTTGGGCAGATCGCCGCGCATCGGGAACGGCGTGTCGAGCAGGTTGACCGGATATTTGGCCTGGGATTTCGAATCGGCTTTCTTGTCGCTCATGGTGCTATCGCTGAAAACGGTGGGCGCCCGAGCCGTGGGCGCTTCGGTACTGAAGTGAGGTGTCCGCACGGGCCGGCGCGCTGCGCAGGCAGCCGTGCGCCGGTTCGGCGGCTAGCGAATTCGGTCGGTCGCCGATGTCGAAAACCCCGTTGCGCGGCTGCCCGGCGCGGCGTCGAACGCCGCCGCGGCCGAAGAACCGAGCGCCGCGAAGTACGCGCGCGCATCGGCGACATCGCGCGCGATGGCGGCCGTCAGCGTTTCGAGGTCGGAGAACTTCGCCTCGTCGCGCAGCTTTTTTAAAAATTCGACGCGCACGAGTTTGCCATAGGCGTCGCCATGCCAGTCGAGCAAATGCGTTTCGAGCAGCACGCGGCCCGAATCGTCGACGGTGGGCCGCAGCCCGAGGCTCGCCACGCCGGGCAAGGGAGCCTCTTCGATGCCGTGGACGCGGACGATGAAGATCCCCGCGAGCGCCGGACGCTTGTGGGCGATCGGCAAATTCAACGTGGGGAAGCCGAGATCGCGGCCGAGCTTGAGCCCGTGAACGACGTGCCCGCTGATCACGTAAGGCCGCCCGAGCGCCTCGCGAGCCGCATCGAGATCGCCCGCGACGAGCGAGGCGCGCACGGCGGAACTCGAAATGCGTGCGCCGCTCGGATCGGCGATCGTCGGCATCTGCTCGGCCTCGAAGCCGTATTGCTCGCCGGCGGCCTTGAGCGAGCCGAAATCGCCCGCACGCTTGGCGCCGTAGCGGAAATCGTCGCCGATCAAGACCCATCGGGCATGCAAGCCTTCGACGAGGATGCGCTTGACGAAGGCATCGGGCGATTGGCTCGCGAACGTCTGATTGAAGTGCTCCACCACCACCCGATCGACGCCGTTCATGCGCAGCGCTTCGAGCTTGTCGCGCAGCATCGCGATGCGCGGGGGCGCGCCGGCCGGATTGAAGAATTCGCGCGGGTGCGGCTCGAAGGTCATCACGCACACGGGCAAATTGCGCGCGTGCGCCGCCTCGCGGACACGGGCGAGCAACGCCTGATGGCCGCGGTGGACACCGTCGAAGTTGCCGATCGTCAGCGCGCAGGGCGCGCGGCTTTCGGCGTTGGGAAGACCGCGGAAGACTCTCACGATAGCCGTTGGGGTGGGCGGCGCAACGCCGCAAAGCCGATCATCGATGAACGGGCGGCAAATGCCGCAAAGCAAAAGATTATAAACGCTCGGGGCCGAGCGCGGCTCGCGCGCGGCTTTGGCGAGGCCCCGGGTGATAAAATCGCGGGATGAAAAATATCGTGATTTTGATTTCCGGGCGCGGCAGCAACATGGAAGCGATCGTACGCGCCTGCGCCGCGGAGCGCTGGCCGGCGCGCATCGCGGCCGTGGTCTCGAACCGGCCCGACGCCGCCGGGCTCGCGTTCGCGGCCTCTCAAGGCATTCCCACCGCGGTCCTTCCGCATGAGCACTATGCCGAGCGCGAGGCCTTCGACGCCGCGCTGGCCGAACTCGTCGACAGCTTCTCCCCCGATCTCGTGGTGTTGGCGGGATTCATGCGGGTGCTCACCACCGGGTTCGTCGAGCGCTACGCGGGCCGCATGCTGAACGTTCATCCGTCGCTGCTGCCGAGCTTTCCAGGCCTGCGCACGCACGAGCGCGCGCTCGAAGCCGGCGTTCCGCTGCATGGCGCCACCGTGCATTTCGTCACGCCGCAGCTCGATCACGGTCCGATTGTCGTGCAAGGCGCGATCCCGGTCACGCCCGGCGACGACGCGCTCGCGCTCGCGCGGCGCTTGCTCGCGGTGGAACACGTCATCTATCCGCGCGCCGTACGGTGGTTCGTCGAGGATCGTCTGACGCTGTCGGGCCTGCGCGTGATCGTCACGCCGCCCGAGCCGCAATGGTATTTCTCCGATAAGCAAGAGGCGGGCGCATGAAACATACGAAGAAGAAAGAAAAGGGCGGTGTATCGTCGGGGCGCACGAAAAGCGTCGGCAAGCGCGATTCGGTGCTGCACGGCTTCTTGATCGGTCAGACCGAAACGCTGTTGGCCGATGTCCTCAAATTCACCGGCCCCGCCGACGCCACCACGAGCCGCTTCTTCCGCGCGCATCCGAAGCTCGGCCACGCCGAGCGCGGCGTCATCGCCGAGGCCGTGTTCGCGGTGTTGCGTCGTCGCATGGAGTTCGCGCACTTGGCCGAAAGCGGCAGCGGCAGCCCGACGCGGCGGCTCGCGCTGCTCGGCCTGATGCAGACGGCCGGCCGCGCCGCGCTTGCGCCTTTCGTATCGGAAGCCGAAAACGCTTGGCTCGAGCATGTCTCGAAAATCGATCCGGCTAGCCTGCCGCTGCGCGTGCGCACCAATCTGCCCGATTGGATCGTGGAAGCGCTGTCCAAGCGGTTCGATGCACAAGAGCTGGCGCAATTGGCCGCCGCGCTCAACTATCCCGCGCCGCTCGATCTGCGCGTCAATCCGATCAAGGCCAACCGCGAGCAGGTGCTCGACGCGTTGCAGACGGCCGGGATCGAAGCCGGCGCCACGCCGTTTGCGCCGCTCGGCGTGCGCGTGATCGGCAAACCGGCGCTCACGAAGCTCAAGCCGTTCGAAGACGGTTGGATCGAAGTGCAGGACGAAGGCAGCCAACTGCTGTGCGCGCTGGTCGCGCCGCGGCGTGGCGAGATGGTCGTCGATTTTTGCGCCGGCGCGGGCGGCAAAACGCTGGCCCTGGGCGCGGCGATGCGCTCGACGGGGCGGCTCTATGCATTCGACGTGTCCGATAAGCGCTTGGCCAAGCTCAAGCCGCGTCTGGCCCGCAGTGGCTTATCCAACGTTCATCCGGTGCTGATCGACAGCGAACACGACGCCAAAATCAAGCGGCTGGCGGGCAAGATCGATCGCGTGCTCGTCGATGCGCCGTGCAGCGGGCTCGGCACGCTGCGCCGGAACCCCGACTTGAAGTGGCGTCAGAGCCCGGGCTCGATCGAGGAGCTCGCGCCGAAGCAGGCCTCGATCCTGGCGAGCGCCGCGCGCCTCGTCAAGCCGGGCGGGCGTCTGATCTATGCCACGTGCAGCGTGCTGGACGCGGAGAACGAGGCGATCGTCGCGCAGTTCCTCGCCGATCACGCCGATTTCGCGCTCGTGCCGGCCGGTAAGGCATTGGCCGAGCAGCGCATCGAACTCGAGATGGGCGATTACCTTTCCTTGTGGCCGCACCGGCACGCCACCGACGGCTTTTTCGCGGCGGTGCTCGAACGCCGCGCGAGCGTTCGCGAGAACAACGCAGACGCCTAACCTAAGGCCGGCGCGCCAGGCGCGCCGGCGCCTCTTCGAGATGACACAGAACCGCATCCTCTCCCATATGCTGGCCGATATCGCGCGCGACTACGGCCAGCCCGTGATGATCTGGCAGGCGTCGACGCTGCTCGGCGCGTTGCTCGTCGCCTGGCTGCTCGCGCGGCTGGCGCGGCGCAAGCTTGATTTGCACCGGCGCGCGCGTCAGGAAACGGCGCGCTTCGGCGCCGAAAGCCTTCATAAGGCGCTGTTCCCTTTGCTCGGCGGCGCGCTGGTGTGGATCGCGCAGGCCGTGCTCGACGATTACATGTCGACCTCGCTGCTCGAGCTCGCGTTGGTCCCGCTGATCGGCATTGCGCTGATTTATATCGTTTTTTTCATTGCGCGCCGCGCGTTCGGACGCACCGGTCAGGCGCACGCCTGGCTTTCGATCGCCGAGCGAATGGTGTCGGTCGTCGTCTGGATCGGCATGGTGATGACCGTGCTCGGCATTCAAGACCAAGTGCTGCGCTGGATGGCTTCGGTTCGTTTCCGCGTCGGGACCGCGCACATGACGCTGCTCTCGCTCACGACAGGCCTCATGTGGGTGTGCGCCACCGTGATTTTCGCGATGTGGCTCGGTTCCGTGTACGAAGATCGCGTCATGCGCGCGCATTCGGTCGACGCCAACCTGCGCGTGGTGCTGTCGCGGCTGGGCCGTGCGCTCTTGCTGCTGGCCGCGGTGCTCGTCAGCTTCTCGTTGGTCGGCATCGATATCACGGTGCTCGGCGTGTTCGGCGGCGCGCTGGGCGTGGGCCTCGGGCTCAGCTTGCAGAAGATCGCGAGCAATTACGTATCCGGGTTCATCATCTTGATCGACCGCTCTCTGCGCATCGGCGACACCATCAATGTCTCCGGGCTGCAAGGCATGGTGACGGAGATTCGCACCCGCTACACGATGGTGCGCGGGCTCGACGGGATCGAGACCTTGATCCCGAACGAGAAGCTCGTCACCGATGTGGTCCAGAATCATTCGTCCTATCTGACGCGCGGCTACGCCAAAGCCGCGGTGCAGATTGCGTATTCGGCGGATGTCGAGCAGGCCATGGGGTTGCTGGTCGACGCGGCGCGCGGCGTCGAACGCGTGCTCGACGAGCCGGCTCCCGCCGCCTACCTGGTCGGCTTCGGGGCGGACGGCATCAATCTCGAGCTCGGCTTTTGGATCGAGGAAGCGGCGAAGGGCACCGCCGGCACGCGCTCCACGGTCAACCGGAACATTTGGCGGCTCTTCAACGAGCATGGAATCTCCATTCCCTACACGCGCCGAGACGTTCGGTTGGTCGGCGGCTTGCCGAGCGTGCTCGCCGGCGCCGTGGAGATCGCCCCCGATCCGGCGATCGAGCCCGCTAACGGCAAGGACGGTAGGGGCGGCGACGATCGCATGCCAGGCACGCCGCTCGCTCGCGATATCTCCACGGGCGCCTGAATCGGCGGCGCGACGATCGGCCGCACCCGGCGGCAACCGCGAAAATCGGTAAAAGCGCCGGCGTGCTGCAATCGTGCAGCGCAAAAAACTTCATTTGTTACAAATACTTGCAGCACTTGAAGTAGAATGCCGTTCAGTCTGAAAGCTCGCTTTCAACTTTTCGACATCCGCACGGTCGCGGCTGTCACTGCAATACAGGTAAAACGCCTTGCTGAACTCCCTTCTCGATTTTCTTGCGCACGGTTTCCTTCGCTGGTCATGGTGGCAAATCGTGCTGTTCGCGCTTGCCGTCACGCACGTGACGATCATCGGTGTGACGGTATATTTGCACCGCTGCCAAGCCCACCGCGCGCTTGATCTGCATCCGATCGCCAGTCATTTTTTCCGCGCCTGGCTGTGGATGACCACCGGCATGCTCACTGGCCAGTGGGCGTCGATTCACCGCAAGCACCACGCGAAGTGCGAAACCGAAGAGGATCCGCATAGCCCGCAAACGCGCGGCATCTGGAAGGTGCTGCTCGAAGGCGCGGAACTCTACCGCGCCGAGGCCAAGAACGAAGAAACGCTGCGTCGCTTCGGTCACGGCACGCCTAACGATTGGATCGAGCGCAACGTCTACACGCGCTACCCGATCCTCGGCATCAGCCTGATGATGGTGATCGACGTCGCGCTGTTCGGCATCGTCGGGCTGTCGGTGTGGGCGGTGCAGATGATTTGGATCCCGTTCTGGGCGGCCGGCGTCGTCAATGGCCTCGCGCACTTCTGGGGCTATCGCAATTTCAACTCGTCCGACGCCAGCACGAACATCTTCCCGTGGGGCATCATCATCGGCGGCGAGGAGCTCCATAACAATCACCACACCTACGCCACGTCGGCGAAGCTGTCGAACAAGTGGTTCGAGTTCGATATCGGCTGGGCCTACATCCGCGTGATGTCGGCGCTCGGGCTTGCGAAGGTCAAGAAGATCGCGCCCACACCGCGCTTGGCGGCGGACAAGCTCGTGCTCGATCAAGACACGCTGCAGGCCGTTCTGACGAACCGCTATGAAGTCATGGCGCGCTACGCGAAAACGGTCAAGCGCGCTTATCGTCAGGAGCTCGCGAGGCTCAAGGAAATCGGCTCGGGTGAAAAGTACCAGCTGATGCGCGGCGCGCGCTCCTGGTTTCACAAAGAGGAAGCGGGGCTCGACGAGCCGCAAAAACGCCAACTGCCCGAGATCTTCGCCAACAGCCAAACGCTGCGCACGTTTATCGAGCTGCGCAACGATCTGAGCGCGATCTGGGAGCGCTCGAACGCCTCGCGCGAACAACTGCTGGTTCAGTTGCAGGACTGGTGCCATCGCGCCGAGCAAAGCGGCATCAAGGCGTTGCAAGAATTCGCCATGCGGTTGCGCCGGTACGCTTGAGCATCGGAAGCTCAAAATCGTTTAATCCATTAAAATTCCGTTACGTCACTGACACCCCGCACTGGCGGGGTGTTGCTTTTTGTGGGCCCTGAAAGCCCGTGTGGTGCGCTGGGCTCGCCTTCGAGCGCCACGCGCCCAGCGCAATAGTGGAGTGGAGAACAGGATGGACTCGGCCATCAAAACCGTCGAATTCGACAAGCCGCTCGCGGGCGCCGTTTGCGGCGTCGGCCAGGCTTGGGCGAAAGTGCCGCCGGCGCCGTCGCCGGATGAGAAGCGGCAACTTAAAGCGCGTGTACGCGAACTGCTCGCACGTGAAAAAGCGGTGCTCGTCGCGCATTACTACGTGGACGCGGAGTTGCAGGAGCTGGCCGACGAAACGGGCGGCTGTGTGGCCGATTCCCTCGAAATGGCGCGCTTCGGGCGCGATCACGAGGCGCAAACGCTCGTGGTGGCGGGTGTGCGGTTCATGGGCGAAACAGCAAAGATTTTGAGCCCTGGCAAGCGCATTCTGATGCCCGATCTCGACGCCACCTGCTCGCTCGATCTCGGCTGTCCCGCCGACGAATTTTCGGCGTTTTGCGATGCGCACCCCGAGCGCACGGTCGTTGTCTATGCCAATACCAGCGCCGCCGTCAAAGCACGCGCCGATTGGATGGTGACTTCCTCCATCGGGCTGGAAATCGTCGCCGATCTGCACGCGCGCGGGGAAAAAATTCTGTGGGCGCCCGATCGCCATCTGGGCGACTACATTCAACGCAAGACCGGCGCCGATATGCTGCTGTGGCAGGGCTCGTGTCTCGTTCACGACGAGTTCAAAGGCATCGAGCTCGATTTGCTGCGGGCCGAGCATCCCGAGGCGAAGGTGCTCGTCCACCCTGAATCGCCGGCTGGCGTCGTGGCGCAGGCCGATGTGGTCGGCTCCACCACGCAACTGATCGACGCCGCTGTGCGGCTCGACGCCACGCATTTCATCGTGGCGACCGATCTGGGCATCCTCCATAAGATGCGGCTCGCCGCGCCCGGAAAGACTTTCATTGCTGCCCCGACGGCCGGCGATAGCGCAACCTGCAAGAGTTGCGCGCACTGTCCGTGGATGGCGATGAACGGGCTGGCGAATTTGGTGGACGTGCTGGAGCGTGGGCACAACGAGATTTTCGTCGATGCGGCGATCGGCGAGCGCGCGCGGTTGCCGATCGATCGGATGTTGGCCTTTGCGGCGGCTCACAAGAAGCGAGTCCAGGCGAGCGGCGATCTGGCCCGCGACTCGGGCCTCTTCGCCAACGTCGGCGCGGCCTGACGCAACCCGTGCGTCGGCCTGCTATTCACTGATTCACTCCTACCGATACTCGCATGCCGTAGCGGCCCCGGCGGCCGTCTACTGCGCAAAGGACTACAGAGCTTATGACCGTGCAACAAGCAACGGCGGCCCAGGACGTCGTCTCGCCGCGTTTTGCGGAGATTCGCGCCCAGTATGGGGCCGCGTTCGATGCCGCGCTCGCGCGCAACGTGGCCGATGCGCTCGCCGAGGATATCGGCGAGGGCGATCTCACCGGGCGCCTCGTGCCGGCCGCTTCCATTCGCGAGGCTCGCATTCTCGTGCGTGAAGAGGCCGTCCTGTGCGGCGTGTCGTGGTTCGTCGCCGTGATGCGGCAGGTCGATCCGTCGATCGAAATCGACTGGCGTTATCGCGAGGGCGAACGCATGGCGGCCGATTCGCCGGTTTGCTTCTTACGCGGCCCGGCGCGCGCGCTACTGACAGCCGAACGCAATGGTCTGAATTTTCTGCAACTGCTCTCGGGTGTGGCGACGGCGACGCGGCGCTACGTCGAAGCCGTCGCGGGTACGCGCGCAAGCATCCTGGATACGCGCAAGACGTTGCCCGGGCTGCGCCTGGCGCAGAAATACGCGGTGCGCGTCGGCGGCGGTGTGAACCAACGGCTGGCGCTGTACGACGGGATCTTGATCAAGGAAAACCACATTGCCGCCGCCGGCGGGGTGGGGCCGGTCTTGGAGGCGGCGTATGCGCTGAACGCCGGCGTGCCGATTCAAATCGAAGTGGAAACGCTCGAACAGCTGGAATCGGCGCTCGCGCATCGGGCTGAATCGATTTTGCTCGACAACTTCTCGTTCGATGCGATGCGCGACGCCGTCAAGCTGACGGCCGGCCGTGCGCTGCTCGAAGTATCGGGCGGCGTCAATCTCGATACGGTGCGGGCGATCGCGGAGACAGGCGTCGATCGCATCTCGATCGGCGCCCTGACGAAGGATGTGCGCGCGACCGATTATTCGATGCGGTTGATTTGATCGAAGGCCGCCCAGCTTGAATGAGCGGGGCGGCTTTTGCACTAGCTAAGCGGCGGGGCCGCGACCGACGCATCGCGCACCGCCGGCCGCGGCCAGCCGCTACGGGCGGCCGGCGGCCGGCCGCGGCCACCCGCTCAGACTTGCCGATTGCGCACGCGCTCCGGCGACAGCACGGTGGGCAGCGCTTTGGGCAGGGCAGCCGGCCAATCGCGCGAGAAGTGCAGGCCGCGGCTTTCCCGGCGAGAGCGCGCGCTCTCGACGATCAACGAAGCGACATCGACGAGATTGCGCAGTTCGAGCAAATCGCGGTCGACCCGGAAATTCGCGTAGTACTCCTGAATCTCGTCGCGCAGCAAGGCGAGGCGGTGCTTGGCGCGAGCCAGGCGCTTGTCCGTCCTGACGATGCCGACGTAATTCCACATCAGCCGACGCAGTTCATCCCAATTGTGAGCGACGACGACTTCCTCGTCGGGATCCGACACCCGGCTTTCATCCCAGTCGGGCAACGGTGCGTGCGCGGCGGCGTCGAAACCCTCGCGCTCGATCGCATCGGCGGCGGAGCGGCCGATCACAAGGCATTCGAGCAGCGAATTGCTGGCCAGCCGGTTCGCACCATGCAAACCGGTGTACGACGTTTCCCCCACAGCGTAGAGCCCGGCAAGATCGGTACGTCCCGCCAAATCCGTCACGACACCACCGCACGTATAATGCGCGGCCGGCACGACGGGGATCGGATCCTTGGTGATGTCGATCCCGAACTCGAGGCAGCGCGCGAGAATCGTCGGGAAATGTTCGTGCAAGAATGCGGCCGGCTGATGGCTGATGTCGAGATAGACGCAATCGATGCCGCGCTTCTTGATCTCGAAATCGATCGCGCGCGCGACGATGTCACGCGGCGCGAGTTCGGCGCGCTCATCGTGCGCGGGCATGAAGCGCGTGCCGTCGGGCAGCAACAGTTTGCCGCCTTCGCCTCGCACGGCTTCCGTGATCAAGAACGACTTCGCATATGGGTGGAATAGGCAAGTCGGGTGGAACTGGATGAACTCCATGTTCGACACGCGGCAGCCGGCGCGCCATGCCATGGCGATGCCGTCGCCGGTGGCTGTATCGGGGTTCGTCGTATACAGATAGACCTTGCCCGCGCCGCCTGTCGCGAGGATCGTGTGCGGCGCTTCCAGCGTAACCGTGCGCCCGCTCGCGAGATCAAGCGCGTACAGGCCATGGCAGCGGCGGCCGGGTAGGCCGAGGCGATCGGACGTGATGAGATCGATCGCGTAGTGATCTTCGAGCAGCGTGATATTCGGGTGCTTGCGTACCCGTTCGACGAGCGTGGTGACGACCGCGTGGCCCGTCGCATCGGCGGCGTGAATGATGCGGCGATGGCTGTGGCCGCCTTCGCGCGTGAGGTGGAAGCCGAGCTCGGCCGCATCGTCGCGCGTAAACGGCACGCCTTGCTCGATCAACCATTCGATGGCGTTGCGGCCATGTTCGACGATGAATCGCGTGGCGCCTTCGTCGCACAAGCCCGCGCCGGCCACGAGCGTATCGCTGACATGATTCTCGACGCTATCGGCCGAATCGAGTACGGCGGCGATCCCGCCCTGCGCCCAGTCGCTCGCGCCTTCCGTCATCGATCGTTTCGCAATGATGGCGACGCGCCGCTTGTCGGCGAGATTCAGTGCGACGGTCAGCCCGGCAAGCCCGCTGCCTACGATTACGACGTCGAAATTCATCCTCTTTCCTTTCCCCGATCCCCGCCGCCTACGCGCAGCAGGTTGCAGCCGTATGAAAAATGCGTGGGTAAGCGGTAGAGGATACCGCGCGTGGGGCGCAAGGGGTAGCGCACCAAGCAAAAGCCCCGCACAAGGCGGGGCTTTTGATATAGCTTGCGACGCGCTCGGCTCGCCTTCAAGGGCAAACCTCAGGCTCGCAGGAAACCGATCACTTGATCTTGGTTTCCTTGTACGCCACATGCTTGCGGGCGACGGGATCGAACTTCATGATCTCCATCTTTTCCGGCATGTTGCGCTTGTTCTTCGTCGTCGTGTAGAAGTGACCCGTGCCTGCGGTCGACTCCAGCTTGATCTTGTCGCGTGCGCCTTTGGCCATGACTTACTCCTTAAATTGCGCCGCGTGCGCGCATATCGGCGAGCACGGAATCGATGCCGTTCTTATCGATGAGGCGCAGACCGGCGTTCGAGACGCGCAGGCGCACGAAACGGTTTTCGCTTTCCACCCAGAAACGGCGGTTTTGCAGGTTCGGCAGGAAGCGGCGCTTCGTCTTGTTGTTCGCGTGGGAAACGTTGTTGCCGCTCATCGGCCCTTTCCCAGTTACTTCGCATACGCGTGCCATATGAGAGCACTCCTAAAAGCTTAAATTCGGGGTTCAAGCCTGGTCGGGCCTAACAGGAAAGGGCACAGGAAGCGGCGCGTCGACTAGATAAAATCAGGCCGCACCGACCTCCCCCAAGCTTCTTGAACGGGGTTGGAAACAAGCAGACGGCGATTCTAGCAGAAAAAGCGCCGAAAAATCAAACCGAATTTGCGATTGCCCGTGCCGCGACAGCTCCTGACGGTTCCGGCGGCCATTCAGGGCCATTCGGGGGCGCTCGGGGCGGCTTAGAGCCAGCCCGCGCGCGCGAACGAGAACACGTCCTGGCGGCCCACCACGAGATGATCGACGAGCCGAACATCGATCAGGGCCAACGTTTCGCGCAGCACGCGCGTGAGCTGACGATCGCTCGCGCTGGGTTTGACGGCCCCGGACGGATGATTGTGCGCCACCACGAGGCTGGCGGCGTTGATCTCGAGCGCGCGCCGCACGATTTCGCGAGGATAGACGGCGAGCCGTGTGAGCGTGCCGCGCGCAGCTTCCTCGCTATCGATCAGACGATGCCGCGCGTCTAAATAGAGGCAAAGGAACACTTCATAGGGCCGGCTGCCGATCAGAAGCCGCACATAATCCTCTACGGCGTCGACCGAATCGACGAGCGGCTGCTCTTTGGCGCGCTCGGCCAGCGCCCGGCGCGCCATTTCGACGACCGCCAGCAGCACGGCTCGCTTCGCCGGCCCGATGCCGCGAATGCCGTCGAACTCGGCCGGCGCCGCGTCCAGCATGGCGCGCAGCGAGCCGAAGCGCGCCAGCAGCGAGCGCGCCACATCGAACACGTTGTGCCCGGGCAGCCCCGAGCCAAGAAAAATGGCGATGAGTTCGGTGTCGGAGAGCGCGGCCGGGCCGAGCCCGATGAGCCGCTCGCGCGGCATGTCGCGCGTGGCGGCGGCCGCCGGACGAGGGCGGGTTGCCTCGGCCGGTTTAACGAGGGGCGAAGGATCGGAACTCACTGACATATACATATGCGCATCTCACAATAGCGTTTGGGAACGGGGTGGACGGCGCGTCGACGATGGGGCTGACGGCGTACCCGACGGCGTACCCGACGGCGTACCCGACGGCGTACCCAAAAGGGGCGACACGCCGCCCCGCACCAGGTGGCTTACAATAGAGCCTTTGCGCGCCCCCGCTTGGAGCGAGCGCAAGCCCGGCGAATGGACGCGCAGCGCCCGCGGCGCCGGGGGGCGCTTCGCTTGCGACAAGGCGGCCTCCGCGTGGCGCGCAAATCGCCTTCGACCTACGAGCTACTGTATGAGCATCATCGATATCTCCACCGTGAAAGCGGGCTCGCATGTCACGCTTCACTACCGGCTCGCGCTGGCCGATGGCGCCGACATCGTCAATACGTTCGGCGATAAGCCGGCCACCCTGCTGCTCGGCGCCGGCCAGCTGGCGGCGCCGCTCGAAGACATTCTCATGGGAATGAAGACGGGCGACCATTCGACCTTCCGGCTAGGCGAGGGCGAGGCTTTCGGCCCCCGCAATCCCGAACTGATTCAACGCGTCTCGCTCGCCACGCTTCGCGAGAACGGCATGATGGGCGAGGATTTCACGCCGGGCGACTTGATCGAGTTCAACGCGCCAAGCGGCGGCCGCTATGCCGGCGTTCTGAAAGAAGTCGGCGAAACCTCCGCACTGTTCGATTTCAACCACCCGCTCGCGGGACAGGCGCTGACGTTCGAAGTGCAAATCATCGGAATTCTGTAGATATGAGCCCCTCGGATACCTCTCTCGCCGCTATCGAGGCGGAAATCCTGCTCGCCCAGCCACGCGGGTTTTGCGCGGGCGTCGATCGCGCCATCGAGATCGTCGAGCGCGCGATCACGCTGTTCGGCGCGCCGATCTACGTGCGCCACGAGATCGTCCATAACGCTTATGTCGTCGAAGATCTGCGCAAGAAAGGCGCGGTCTTCGTCGAGCAGCTCGAGGACGTCCCCTCGGGCAGCACGGTGATCTTCAGTGCGCACGGTGTGTCGAGAGCGGTGCGCGAGGAGGCCGAGGCGCGTGGCTTGCGGATCTACGACGCGACTTGCCCGCTCGTCACCAAAGTTCACATCGAAGTCGCGAAGATGCGCCAGGAAGGGCTCGACATCGTCATGATCGGCCACAAGGGGCATCCCGAGGTCGAGGGCACGATGGGCCAATGCGGCGAGGGCATGTATCTCGTCGAGAGCATCGAAGATGTCAACGCGCTCAATATCGCCGATGCGTCGCGAATTGCGTTCGTGACGCAAACGACACTTTCCGTCGACGACGCCGCCGACATCATCGCCGCACTGAAAGCGCGCTTTCCGCAAATTCGCGAGCCGAAAAAGCAGGACATCTGCTACGCCACGCAGAACCGGCAGGATGCGGTCAAGTTCATGGCGCCGCAATGCGATGTGGTGATCGTCGTCGGCAGTCCCAATAGTTCGAATTCAAACCGGCTGCGTGAAGTCGCCGAGAAGCGCGGCGTCCCAGCCTATATGGTCGACTCTCCCGATCAGATCGATCCAGCCTGGGTCGAGGGCAAGCAGCGTATCGGCGTGACGGCCGGCGCCTCGGCGCCCGAAGTGCTCGCCCAAGCCGTCATCGGGCGGCTGCGCGAGCTCGGCGTGCGCCAGGTTCGCGCACTCGAAGGGATCGAGGAAAACATCTCGTTCCCGTTGCCGCGCGGGCTGACGTTGCCGAGCTAACGTCCCGTGCGCCTGTCTCAATAAGAATTGTTTGCGTTCGATTTGATATCTCAATACTCGGGGTTTGCCCTAGCTTAAGATTTTTCTTAAAGAAGCGCGTCCGGTTCCGGCGCGCTTTTTTATTTTCCGAGTGTCCGTAAAAGCGAAGGTTGCTCCCAGAAAACGAAAAAATGTTGCAACTTGGTTGCGACGCGCACCAAATAAGGGCCCCAAAAAAAGGTTGCAATGCAGGAAAACCCTGGCGATTCAGCATATTGGCCGTTCGGCAATTGGAGTTACAATGCGCGCGTCCTTGAGGTCCCCGGACCTACGGACATCGGTATTGAGTAAGGCGCAGGAGACCTAGTTAATGCAAGTCAAGTTTGCTTACGTCGTGTCTCGTAGGAGAGGCGGCGAGGCGAGCATCGGTGACGCGGCACGGGCCGTCGCGGCGCCGAGGAGCGAGACGGCGGTATTCGTCCCCTTGGGGCGAACCGTGCGTTTGACAGTGCGCTCCGCGCCCATCGATCAGGACAACGAGAATAAGAAGCAGGCGGCGTCGCGGTTCATCAAGCACGCGCGGCCGGCCCGTCTACCCCGCAGCGCGCGTTGGCGCGAGGCGGCGTCGGCGACTCTATCCATCCGCATCGGGCGCGCAAGGCCTAGCGCGCGCAGGTTGAGCGGAACATTTTCAACGAGTGTGTTGCCTGGTACGCAGGCGGCGCTCGAAATCGGAGCAACAATCCTTGCAGGCGGCGTGCGTGCCCGCAAGGTGGCGTCGTCGGCGCTCGATGCGCAGCGGCGTCGCGCTGGTCTGCAGGTAGGCTCGATACCTGCATGCCGTCGCCCGGATCCGGACTTCGCGCAGCATGGCGAAGCCCGCCCACGTACGCTGGCGCCGGTTGCGGCGCCGTTCGCACTCGATGCCGGTTGGTTGGCGTCGGGCGCAAAGCAGTGCGCTAACTCGATCGAAACGCTCGAGAGGCACAAGGCGATGCCCACCGCGGGTGCAAGTGCGCGGCTCGGTGGCATCGCAGTGTGCGCCGAAGGCGGTTCGCAAGAAGGCGCCATTACGCTTCACGACTTCAAGGACAGCGAGCGCGCGGTCCTCGACGTCGTGAAGGTGTAGTGACGGAGCATGGTAACGCGACGGCACCGGATACCCGACGGTGCCGTTTTTGCATCCGCCCCACCGGGTCTGCCGCCGAATCACGGCTTCAGCGGTATCCGTGAGGCGGCCGACCCTTACCGGTTTATTTATCAGTACCCGCAGTGCCGTTGCGGTTTTCGTCGACGGCTGGTTACAACCGGCCCAAAGCGAAGATCCAGTCGCACGGGCTAAGGAGCTTTAAATGGATATCTTCATCCAGCAGATCCTCAACGGTCTGGTGCTTGGTAGCGTCTACGCCATCATCGCACTCGGCTATACGATGGTGTACGGCATCTTAGGCATCATCAACTTTGCTCACGGCGACGTCCTGATGGTCGGCGCAATGGTCGCGCTATCGACCATCACGGTGCTGCACAATCACTTCCCCGGGCTCGGCAATATTCCGACGCTCATCATCGGTCTCATCGTCGCCGCCATCGTCTGCGCGATCGTCGGCTACCTGATCGAGCGCACCGCCTATAGGCCGTTGCGCCGCGCCCCGCGTCTGGCCCCCTTGATCACCGCCATCGGCGTGTCGATCTTGCTGGAGACGCTGGCGATGATGATCTGGTCGCGTAACCCGCTGCCGTTCCCGCAGCTGATCTCGACCGATCCGATCAACGTCATCAAGGCGACCGATACGACGGTGGGCGCCGTGATCTCGGCCACCGAAATCACGATCATCGTCGTGGCGTTCCTCGTGATGGCCGGCCTCCTCCTGCTCGTGCATAAGACCAAGCTTGGCCGCGCGATGCGAGCGATCGCCGAAAACCCGAACGTCGCCAGCCTGATGGGCGTGAACCCGAACTTCGTGATCTCCGCCACGTTCATGCTGGGCTCGGCGCTCGCCGCCCTGGCCGGCGTGATGGTCGCGTCCGAATACGGCAACGTCCACTTCTATATGGGCTTCATCCCCGGCATGAAGGCGTTCACGGCGGCGGTGCTCGGCGGGATCGGCAACCTCGGCGGTGCGATGGTCGGCGGCGTGGTGCTCGGTTTGATCGAACAGCTCGGCGCAGGCTACATCGGCAACCTGACAGGCGGCGTGTTCGGCAGTAACTATCAAGACGTGTTCGCGTTCATCGTGCTGATTATCGTCTTGGTCTTCCGTCCGTCGGGCCTGCTCGGCGAACGTGTCGCGGACCGCGCGTAAGGCAAGGAGCAAAACAAAATGACTTCAATTCAACCGATCGAGCCGTCCACGACGCTCATTCCCGAGAAGAACGCCACGAAGACGCTCGTCGTCGGCGTGCTGACGGCAATCTTCGTCGTCGCCGCGCCGATGATCATCGGCGCCGCCGGCGGCAACTACTGGGTTCGCGTGCTCGATTTCGCGATGCTCTACGTCATGCTCGCGTTGGGCCTGAACGTCGTGGTGGGCTTCGCCGGCCTGCTCGACTTGGGCTACATCGCGTTCTACGCGGTGGGCGCCTATACGGCCGCGCTGCTGACATCGCCGCACCTGGCTAACCAGTTCGCGTGGATCCACGCGATCTGGCCGAATGGTCTGCATCTGTCCTACTTCCTGATCGTGCCGATCGCGATGGGCCTCGCCGCATTCTTCGGCGTGCTGCTGGGCGCGCCGACGCTGCGTCTGCGCGGCGATTACCTGGCGATCGTGACGCTCGGTTTCGGGGAAATCGTGCGGATCTTCATGAACAACCTGGACCGCCCGATCAACATCACGAACGGGCCGCAGGGCATTACCGGTGTGGATCCCGTGCATGTGGCCGGCTTTAGCCTCGCGCAAACGCACACGATCTTCGGCATCCAACTGCCGTCGGTCTATCTCTACTACTACTTGTTCGTGCTGTGCTCGCTGTTCGTGATCTGGGTTTGCACGCGCTTGCAGCACTCGCGTATCGGCCGTGCCTGGGCCGCCATTCGTGAAGACGAAATCGCAGCGAAGGCGATGGGCATCAACGTGCGTAACGTGAAGCTGCTCGCATTCGCGATGGGCGCCTCGTTCGGCGGCCTGTCGGGCGCGATGTTCGGCGGTTTCCAAGGGTTCGTGTCGCCCGAGTCGTTCACGTTCTGGGAATCGGTTGTGGTGCTCGCCTGCGTGGTGCTCGGCGGCATGGGCCACATCCCCGGCGTGATCCTCGGCGCCGTCCTGCTCGCGATCTTCCCGGAATTCCTGCGTTCGACGATGGGCCCGCTGCAGCATTGGCTGTTCGGCCATCAGATCCTCGATACGGAAGTGATTCGTCAGCTGCTGTACGGCCTGGCGATGGTCCTCATCATGCTCTACCGCTCGGAAGGCCTGTGGCCCGCGCCGAAGCACGAGGACAAGATCGCCAAATTGGCTAAGCGCAGCGCCAAGAAACCCGCGCGCGCGTAAGGCAGGAGGAACCAACACATGAGCAATAAAAGCATTCGTTTGTCCGTCAGCGGCGTGAACAAGCGCTTTGGCGGCTTGCAAGCGCTGTCGGACGTGGGCCTCAAAATCGAGGAAGGCACGATCTACGGTTTGATCGGACCGAACGGCGCCGGCAAGACCACGTTCTTCAACGTGATCACCGGGTTGTATACGCCCGACTCGGGCGAGTTCAAGCTCGACGGCCAGGACTACACGCCGACGGCCGTCCACCAAGTGGCGCAGGCCGGTATCGCGCGTACGTTCCAGAACATCCGTCTGTTCGGCGGCATGACCGCGCTCGAAAACGTGATGGTGGGCCGCCACGTGCGGACCAAGCACGGGCTGATCGGCGCGGTGTTTCAAACCCCGGCCGAGCGCAAGGAAGAGCGCGAGATCAAAGAGCGCGCGCTCGAACTGCTCGAATACGTCGGCGTGTTGCAGTACGCCGATTACACGTCGCGCAATCTGTCGTACGGCCACCAGCGTCGCTTGGAAATCGCGCGCGCGTTGGCCACCGATCCGAAGCTGCTCGCGCTGGACGAGCCGGCGGCGGGCATGAACGCGACGGAAAAGGTCGAACTCACGCGTCTTCTGGAAAAGATTCGCGACGACGGCAAGACGATTCTCTTGATCGAACACGACGTGAAACTCGTGATGCACCTGTGCAACCGCATGACGGTGCTCGATTACGGCAAGGTGATCGCTGAGGGGCTGCCGCAAGACGTGCAGAAGAACCCGAAGGTGATTGAGGCATATCTGGGCGCGGGGGTCCACTGATGGCTACGGCAATGTTGAAAATCAAGGGCCTGCAAGTCAATTACGGCGGTATTCAGGCAGTCAAGGGCGTCGACATGGAAGTCGCGCAGGGCGAACTCGTCACGCTGATCGGCGCGAACGGCGCCGGCAAGACGACGACGATGAAGGCCATCACCGGCCTCAAGCCCTACTCGGCCGGCGACATCGAATACCAAGGCCAGTCGATCAAGGGCGTGCCGGCGCACGAGCTGCTCAAGCGCGGCTTGGCCATGGTGCCGGAAGGCCGCGGGATTTTCGCGCGCATGTCGATTCTCGAAAACATGCAGATGGGCGCCTACCTTCGCAATGACAAAGAAGGCATCCAGAAGGACGTCGATCGCATGTTCGGCTACTTTCCGCGCTTGAAGGAGCGGGCCAAGCAATTGGCCGGTACGCTCTCGGGCGGCGAGCAGCAGATGTTGGCGATGGCGCGCGCGATCATCAGCCGTCCGAAGCTGCTGTTGCTCGACGAGCCGTCGATGGGCCTGTCGCCGATCATGGTCGAGAAGATCTTCGAAGTCGTGCGCGACATTTCGAAGGAAGGCTTGACCGTGCTGCTCGTCGAGCAGAACGCACGGCTTGCGCTGCAGGCGGCTAACCGCGGCTATGTGATGGATTCTGGTATGGTCACGATGTCGGGCGATGCGAAACAAATGCTCGACGATCCGAAGGTGCGGGCCGCATACCTCGGCGAATAATCCTCGAATCATCGCCACATAATTGTCGATTGATCGGCGAATAACGCCATTCTCTCGCGCCCGTGCTTGTCAAAAGCACGGGCGCTGTCAATGGGCTTGTCTCGGCCCACATCTGTAGCACTTCAAAACCCGATCTTAAAAAAGGGAAATCCGCTTTGAACAAGTCGCTTCTCACTGGCTGCGCAGCAGCAGCCGCGCTTTCTTTCGCGCTTTGCACGAGCGCCAACGCCGATACGGTCGTCAAGATCGGCCACGTCGCACCGCTCACGGGCGGCTCGGCTCACCAGGGCAAGGACAACGAAAACGGCGCCCGCCTCGCGATCGAAGAGATCAATGCGAAGGGCCTCGTGATCGGTGGCCAGAAGGTCACGCTCCAGCTCGATCCGCAAGATGACGCGGGCGATCCGCGCCAAGCCACCCAGGTTGCGCAAAAGCTCGTCGACGACAAGGTCGTGGCGGTGGTCGGCCACGAAACGTCGGGCACGTCGATCCCGGCTTCGAAGATCTACAGCGATGCGGGCATCGTGCAGATCTCGCCGTCGGCGACGAATCCGAAGTACACGCAGCAAGGCTTCAAGACGACCTACCGTGTCGTCGCGACCGATGCGCAGCAGGGCCCGGCGCTCGCGAATTACGCGGCCAAGGAACTGCATGTGAAGAAGGTCGCCATCGTCGACGATTCGACGGCGTACGGCCAAGGGCTGTCGCAGGAATTCGAAAAGGCCGCGAAGGCGGCTGGCCTCAATGTGGTCTCGCATGACGCGACGAACGACAAGGCCGTCGATTTCCGCGCGATTCTGACCAAGATCAAGGGTGAAAACCCCGACGCGATCATGATCGGCGCGATGGACGCCACGGGCGGCCCGTTCGCCAAGCAAGCCAAACAGCTCGGCATCCGCGCGAAGATCCTCGCGGGCGACGGCGTTTGCACGGCTAACATCGCCGATCTGGCCGGCCCGGCCGCCGACAACATCCTGTGCTCGCAAGCCGGCGTCGGCCTCGATCAAATGGCGGGCGGTGCGGCCTTCGCCGCGAAGTACAAGCAGCGATATGGCCAAGACGTCGTGCTGTACTCGCCGTACACCTACGATGCCGTCTACATCGTCGTCGATGCGATGAAACGCGCGAACTCGACCGATCCGGCGAAGATCCTCGCGGCCATGCCGACGAGCGATTACAAAGGCGTGATCGGCGAGACGACGTTCGACGCCAAGGGCGACCTGAAGCACGGCGTGATCTCGATCTACGGCTATAAGGAAGGCAAGCGCACTTTCATCAATAAGGTGTCGATGTAAGCAGCGTTCGTCTCCGGCTTAGGCTGAGGACGAATGAAGCAGAAAGCCGCATGCGTGTGAGCGCATGCGGCTTTTTCAATGGTGCGGCGCAGGGCGTTCGCGCGCTCGGCGTTGGCCTTAACCTCCGCCTCGGCTTACGCCGCGTTCGCCCCCTCGGCGATCAAAGCGAATCGAGCACCACGCGCAGCATGGCCATCATCTGATCGATTTCTTCGTTCGTCACATTCAGCGCGGGCATAAAGCGCAGCAGGTTCGGGCGCGCCGCGTTGAGCAGCAGGCCGGTCGGCTGAAGCTCGCGCGCCTTTTCGACGATTTGCGGCCCGATGTCCTTGCCGAGCAGCAGCGCCCGCAGCAAGCCTTCGCCGCGCTCGCCCTCGAAGCCGCGCTCGGCCGATAGTTCGAGCAGCTTGGCCCGCAGGTATTGCCCGCGCTCGCGCACGCCTTCCAGAAAGCCCGGCGCCACCAGCGCTTTGATCACCGCCGATCCAACCGCCGTCATCAACGGATTGCCGTTATAGGTGCCCCCCTGATCGCCGGCTTCAAAGACGGCCACCTCGGCCTTGGACAGCAGCGCCGCCAGCGGCACACCGCCGCCGATGCCTTTGCCGAGCGTCATGATGTCCGGCTCGATCCCGGCCAATTCATAGGCGAACAGCGTACCGGCGCGGCCGCATCCGCTTTGCACTTCGTCGACGATCAAGAGCAGGCCGTGGCGCTGCGTGAGCTCGCGCAGCGCTTGCATGAATTCGCGTGTAGCGGGAAGCACGCCGCCTTCGCCTTGGATTGGTTCGAGCATGACGGCGACCGTTTTCTCGCCGATCAGCTTCTCGACCGACGCGATGTCGTTCAACTCCGCCTTCGGGAAGCCCGGCACTTGCGGCGCGTAGATCGTGTCCCAGCCCGGCTTGCCGCTGGCCGACATCGTCGCGAGCGTGCGGCCGTGAAAGCTATGGTCGAACGTGATGATTTCGTACGCGCCGTTCTTGAACTTCTTGCCCCACTTGCGCGCGAGCTTGATCGCGCCTTCGTTCGCTTCCGCGCCGCTATTGGCGAAGAAGACCTTGTCGAACACGCTGTGCTCCGTCAGCAGGGCGGCCAGATTCGCCATGGGTTCGTTGTAGAACGCGGGCGACGGGTTGATGAGCAGACGCGCTTGCGTTTCCAACGCTTCCACCATCGCGGGATGGCAGTGTCCAAGGCTGTTGACGGCCCAGCCTTGAATGAAATCGAGGTAGCGCTTGCCTTCGCTGTCGAAGATCCACGAGCCGGCGCCGCGCGTAAACACGATGTCCGGCCGGTTGGTGATGTACATCAGCGACTGCGTCGGGTTCTCTTGCGATGGCATGGCGCGGCTCCGCGATAAATGAAGAAAAGGTGAAGGAAAATGAAAAAAGCCACGGGAATCCGTGGCTTTCGCGGTTTGACCGGTTTCGCATCCTCGCTTGGCTAACTGGGGCCTAGTGAGGCGCGTCCGCTGCGACTACGAGCCGACGGCTTCCCTTGCGGGGAGCGAGCGGCGACGTCGGAGGGCGGACAGGTAGCGGGTCATGGGCGCAAGAATACGACAGCGAACCCCTCATTGCAATCGTGAAGGGGCATCATCTGTCGTATTTTGTTCTCATCGCGTTTCGATCAAACCGCGTTGACCAGATCGGCTTCGCTCGTGAACGAATCGGCGTAGAACTCCTCGGCCGGCAGTTGGTGGTGCGCCGTGAAATCGCGCAGCGCCGATTCGACCATCACGGGCGCCCCGCACGCGTACACCTGATAGCCCGACAGATCGGGCAGATCCTCGATCACGGCACGATGGACGAAGCCCGTGCGGCCCGTCCATTGATCGTCGGCATCGGGTTCGGATAGCACCGGCACGAACTTGAAGTTCGGGTGAGCGTTGGCCCAGCCTTCGGCGAGCTCGAGCATGTAGAGATCCTTCTTGCGGCGGGCGCCCCAATAGAGCATGATCGGCCGCTCGATATTCTTGAAGAACGCATGTTCGGCGATGGCCTTGATCGGCGCGAAACCTGTGCCCGACGCCAGCAGAACGATCGGCTTGGCGGAATCCTCGCGCAGGAAGAAGGTGCCGAGCGGGCCCTCGAAGCGCAGGATGTCGCGCTCCTTCATCGTGTTGAAGACGTGATCGGTGAACACGCCGCCCGCCATGTGGCGAATGTGCAGCTCGATCGGGCCTTCCTGATTCGGCGCGCTCGCCATCGAATAGCTGCGGCGTTTGCCGTCCTTGAGGATGAACTCGATGTACTGGCCGGCCAGATATTGCAGCCGCTCGTTGGCGGGCAATTGCAGCTTGAGGACGATGACGTCGTCGGCCTTGCGTTCGAGCGCATTGACGCGGCAGGGCAGCTTCTTGACTTGAACATCGCCGACGCCCGCGATTTCGCGCACGTCGATGACGAGATCGGATTGCGCCGTTGCGCAGCAAAAGAGCGCCATGCCACGGGTTTTTTCGTCGTTCGACAGCGCCGACGACGAATGCGCGCCTTGTTCGATTTCGCCCGAGACGACGGCGCCCTTGCACGAACCGCACGCGCCGTTCTTGCAACCGTACGGGACGCCGACGCCCTGACGCAGCGCCGCTGTCAGCACCGGTTCGTCGGGTTCTACTTGAAACTGCCGGCCGCTTTGCCGGAGCGTTACGTTGTATGCCATAGCTCGATCGAAACGAAAAACCCAAAAACGGTCGCGGCTCAGCGCGCTCAGCGGCTGACCGCTACAATGCGCGCACATGAGAGCCACACGAATCTTGCGCCGGCCCCGCGTGCTGATCGTCGGGTGCGGCGATGTCGGACTGCGCTGCGCGCAGGCGCTGCTCGCTCGCCCTGCGCCGCCGCGCGTAATCGCGCTGACGACGCGAGCCGAACGCGCGGCGCAGTTGCGCACGCACGGATTGACTCCGATGGTCGGCGATCTCGATGCGCCACGCAGCCTACGCCGATTGGCAGGGCTCGCCCGTACCGTCCTGCACCTTGCGCCGCCGCCTTCGACCGGCGCCGACGATCCGCGCACGCAGGCCTTGATCGCGGCGCTCGGCGCCCACACGCGCTACCGGGCGGCGCGGGCCGCCAGCCCGATGCCAAGGCGTTTAAATCAGCCATCCTTCGTTGCGTCTTCCGGCGGGCCGGCCTTGCGGCGATTCTCGCGCGGCCTTGGCGCATCGCAGAACCGTCGTATTGTAACCGAGGGCATGTCGGCGGCTGAGGCGTTTCCCCGGGTGCGGCTTGTCTACGCGAGCACGACGGGCGTGTATGGCGATTGCGCGGGCGCGCTCATCGACGAGACCCGGCCGGCCCGCCCGGCCAATGCGCGCGCCAAGCGGCGCGTGGCGGCGGAGCGGCGATTGCGGCAGGCTAATCGTCGCGGTACGACGGCCGCGATCATCGTTCGCATTCCCGGCATCTACGCGCGCGAGCGGCTGCCGCTTGCACGTATCCAGCAGGGTAAGCCGGCCTTGGTGGATGAGGACGATGTCTTTACGAACCACATTCACGCCGACGATCTCGCCGCGATCATGGTGCGGGCGGCGACGCACGGGCGGATCGGCCGCGTCGTCCATGCGTCGGACGATACGGTGCTGAAGATGGGGGCGTATTTCGACCGGGTGGCCGATGCGTTCGGGCTGCCGCGCGTGCCGCGCATCACGCGCGAGGCGGCCGAGCGGACGCTCGAGCCGATGGTGCTGTCGTTCATGCGCGAATCGCGGCGCTTATCGAATCAGCGCCTCAAGCGCGAATTGAAGGTGACGTTGGGCTATCCGAGCGTCGACGATTTTCTGCGTGGCCTTGAACCGGACGCGCCGAGCGCGCCAGACGTCAAATAAGCGCTGGCAACGCTTCGAGCAGCAGGAAGCACAGTAGCGCGCCGAGCAATGCGCCGATCAAGTTCGGATGATATTTGCGCCGTACGTGCATGACGGCGAGCAGGCCGCCGATGAGAATGGCGCCGAGCGCGGCGGATGCAAGCACGAGGTATGAAATCTCGAATGTGCTGTTGATGATCATGTTGCGCCTCCCAACCCTTTCGTTCGGGCCTTCCGCTCGATGTCGGCGGCCTCGATTCGTTTGAGGGTCAGTATAGGCCGGCTCTTGCGCCGACCCCATAGGGGGCGGACCCGATATCGCGCGGTAAATGGCGTGGGTGTGCGCCTACGCACGTCCGCTCGGCGCCGGCGCGCGGCGTAGCCGCTCACTTAGGGCGATGGAGCTTCAGCGCGGCAAGCGTCAGTGCGGAGCCCTTGCAGTTCGGGATCGAGCACGGAGAACGCCGGCGCTCAGCCGCCGCGCAGCGCGCCCAATTGCGCCTCGTCGAGCCACCGCCATGTGCCCGGGGCGAGCGTGTCGGGCAGCGCGAGACCGCCGATTCGTTCACGGTGCAACGCCTCGCAGCGATTGCCCGCCGCGGCGATCATGCGCTTGACTTGGTGATACTTGCCTTCGTTGACCGTGATTTCAAGCCGCTTGTCGTCGCGCACCTGCACGGCGGCCGCGGCGATCGGCGATTTTTCCCCGTGCAGCATCACGCCATCGCGCAGGGCCTGCAATTGGCGCTCGTCGAGCGGGTGCCGCGTCGTGGCGAGATAGGTCTTCGGGACTTTGCGTTTGGGTGAGGTATAGGCGTGGACGAACTGCCCATCGTCGGACAAAAGCAGCAGCCCCGTGGTGTCTTCGTCGAGCCGGCCCACGCATTGCACGCCGCGCGTGGCCAGTTGCGTCGGCAACAAACCGAATACGCTCAGGTGGTGCTGCGGCTCGCGCGAGCACTCGTAGCCGGCGGGCTTATTGAGCATGAGGTAGGCTCGCTCGCGATAGGGCCACGCTTCGCCGTCGACTTCGAAGCGCAAACCGGGAACGGCGAACTCGGCGGCGGCGTCCAAGCAGGCGTTCCCGCCAACGGCGACGCGCCCTTCGGCGATTAAGGCGCGGCACTGGCGCCGTGAGCCGAAGCCCTGCGTGAAGAGAATGCTTTCGAGATCCATGGCGTACGGGTGAGCGGAATCGGCGCATTGTATCGGCTCGAGCGCGACGCTTGTCGGTCCGGGCGCGGACTGAGCGGCTGGGCGCCTAGCGTTCGGCCGCCGCGTATACTTTGACCGCCATAAATTTGATCGCCCTAAAAGATGGGGTTTAAGACTGGAGTCGGCTTGACGATGCAAACCACCTTGTCCTCTCTGTCGCTGCGCGCTTGCTTTGCGGCGGCCGCCTTTTTCCTTGCACAATCGGCGTTTGCGCACGCCCATCCGAAACAGCGAGCGCCCAGCGTCGGCGCCACGGTCGGCGCGGACCAAAAGCAGGTTTCGATCGAATTCGACGATGCGCTCGAACCGGCTTTTAGCTCGCTTCAGGTGGCCGATGCGTCCGGCAAATCCGTGACGGCCGGCAAATCGAGCATCGACGCGAACGATAAAAAACACATGACGGTTGCGCTCGACACACTGAAGCCGGGCGTCTATACGGTGTCGTGGGTGGCCGTGGCCGTCGATGGCCATCGCACGCAAGGGCATTACACGTTCACCGTGAAATAACGCGGTGATCAAGCGGCGAGGCGACGAAGCGAGGCCGCGGCCCTGGCGGCTGGCTTACCGCGCCACGCCATCCTCGCTATGCCTCGCCGTGCCCGCCCGATCTCAGCGGGCGCGCGCGACAGCCCTGTGCAAATCGTCCTTTAGCGCATCGAACACGGGATTGTCGTTGTCTTTGCGATAGACGAAGCGCAACTCCACGGGCTTGGGTGGCGTCGTTCGCACGGGACGGTAGGCGACGCCCTTGAAATGCAGCATCGCCGCCGCCGCGGGAATCAGCGCGACGCCGATGCCCGCGCGCACGAGCGCCAGCATCGAGTGGATTTGACTGACGTATTCGACGATGTCCGGCAGCACGCCCGCTCGCTCGAGCAGCCCGCTCACGAGCTGATGAAAGTAGCGCGCCTCGTACGGCGAATACATTAGCAACGGGCGGCCTTCGCAATCGGCGAGTGCGGGCCGCGCCGGCCACTCTTTTGCCGCTGCCGCCGGCAGCGCCAGCACGAGCGCATCGTTGGGGCAGGGGCGATCGATCAGCTCGCCGTGCTCGACGGGCGGCCGCAGCAACCCAAAATCGATTTCGCGCGAATCGAGCGCTTCGAGCTGCACGCCGCTGACCATTTCTTTCAGCGTCAGCCTCACGCCGGGCGAGGCCGCGCGCACCGCACTGACGAGCGCCGGCAACACGCCGTAGCCGACCGATGCGGTAAACCCGATCGCCAAGGTGCCCGACGAGCCCGCCGCCACCCGTCGGGCCGTCGCCGCGGCTTCGTCGGCCAAGCGTAGGATACGAGCGGCGTCGGGCAAGAAGCTGCGCCCGGCCGCCGTCAGCTTGACCGAGCGGCTCGAGCGCGCCACGAGCTCGGTGCCCACTTGATGCTCCAGCAGCCGGATCTGCCGCGACAGCGGCGGCTGCGTCATATGGAGCCGCTCCGCCGCGCGGCCGAAATGCAATTCTTCGGCGACGGCGACGAAGCAGCGAAGCTGGCTCAATTCGAACATCGATACAAAACCTGAATCAATCGAAACATTCGTTATCTTGGACGTGAATCGTTCGCGGTGCAAGAATCATCCCATCGATCATCACTCAACGCCTTCTTGCGCCACGCCGCTATGTCACGTTATACGCCCACCGAATTCGCTCGCCAGATCGGCACCGGTCTGCTCTCGTTCCCTGTCACGCACTTCAAGGATGATTTCTCGTTCGACGAAGACGCCTATCGCGCCAATCTCGATTGGCTGTTCAGTCATCCGGCGGCCGGGCTGTTCGCGGCGGGCGGGACGGGCGAATTTTTCTCGCTGACGCCAAGCGAAGTGGCGCGCGTCGTGCGGGCCGCAGTGGAGCAAACGGGGGGACGCGTGCCCGTGATCGCACCGGCCGGCTATGGCACGGCGATGGCCAAGGAGCTGTGCGCCTCGGCCGAAGCGGCCGGCGCCGACGGCATCTTGCTGTTGCCGCCGTACCTGACCGAAGCGCCGGCCGATGGTCTGGCCGCTCATATCGAGCAGGTCTGCCAATCGACGCGCTTGGGCGTGATCGTCTATAACCGCGCCAATCAAAAGCTCGACGAAGTCGCGCTGGAGCGTTTGGCCGAGCGTTGTCCGAACCTGGTCGGCTTCAAGGATGGGGTAGGCGATTTGGAGCTGATGACGCGTATCTATGCGCGCCTAGGCGATCGCTTCACCTATGTCGGCGGCCTGCCGACGGCCGAGACGTTCGCGCTGCCGTACTTGACGCTCGGTGTGACGACCTACTCGTCGGCGATTTTCAATTTTGTCCCCGAATTCGCGCTCGATTTCTTCCAAGCGGTGCGCGAGGGCAATCATGCGAAGGTGTACGCGGATCTGAACAAGTTCGTGTTGCCGTATATCGCAATGCGCAATCGCAAGCGCGGTTACGCGGTGTCGATCGTGAAGGCCGGCATGAAGGCGATCGGCCGCAGCGCGGGCCCGGTGCGCGCACCGCTGACCGACTTGACCGAGGCCGAGTTGGCCGAGCTCAAGGCGCTCGTCGCGCGCATCGCCTAAGGCATCGCGCACTCAAGGTCGGCGAGCGCGCGGCGCACGCCGATCCATAAAACCCGGGCGGTACAGCCTGGACGTAAGACTCTAGCGCGGCGCGAGCGTACACAGCGCCGCGAAGGAGGAGACAATGCAGACCAAGACCACAGCAGCGAGCGCCACGGCGGCGCCGCTCGCCTTGCGCGCCACCCGCGTGCGCTATTTCGTGCTGGCGATGCTCTTCATCGCCACGACAATCAACTATGCCGATCGCGCGAGCATCTCGATCGCGGGCTCGGCAATGCAGAAAGACTTCGGCATCGACGCCGTTGCGCTCGGCTACATTTTTTCGGCGTTCGGTTGGTCGTATGTGATCGCGCAATTGCCGGGCGGATGGTTGCTCGATCGCTTCGGCTCGCGGCGCGTCTACGGCGCCAGCATTCTCATTTGGTCGGTGTTCACGCTGCTGCAAGGGACGATCGGTTTTCTCGCGGGCGCGGCGGCCGTCGCCGCCGTCTTCATCTTGCGCTTGCTCGTGGGCGTGGCGGAGGCGCCGTCATTCCCGGCCAACAGCCGCATCGTGGCGGCTTGGTTTCCCGCCAACGAACGCGGCACGGCTTCGGCCATTTTCAACTCCGCGCAATACGCGGCGACCGTGATCTTCGCGCCGATCATGGCGTGGCTCGTGCATTCGTTCGGTTGGCATGAAGTGTTCATCGTCATGGGCGTGCTCGGCATCGCGATGGCCGTCGCTTGGCGCGTGTTCATGAAGGATCCGAAAGATCATCCGCGCGTGAATCGCGCCGAGATCGACTACATCGAGGCCGGCGGTGGGCTCGTCGATATGGATCGCGCGAACAAGGGCGCCGCCAAGAAGCAGGGGCCCGAGCTCAGGCACATCAAGCAACTGCTGCGCAGCCGCATGCTGATGGGCGTCTATCTCGCGCAGTACTGCATCAATGCACTCACGTATTTCTTCATTTCCTGGTTCCCGGTGTACCTGGTTCAGGCGCGCGGCATGTCGATTCTGAAGGCCGGCTTCGTGGCCTCGGTGCCCGCGGTGTGCGGCTTTCTGGGCGGCATCCTCGGCGGCATCATTTCGGATGCGCTGCTCAAGCGCGGCGCTTCGCTGTCTATTGCGCGCAAGGTGCCGATCGTGCTCGGCATGCTGTTGTCGATGAGCATGGTGATCTGCAACTATGTCGATGCACAGGTCATCGTCGTCGCGGTAATGGGGCTCGCCTTCTTCGGCAAGGGCCTCGGTGCGCTCGGCTGGGCGGTCAATTCCGATACGGCGCCCAAGGAGATCGCGGGCTTGAGCGGCGCGTTGATGAACACGTTCGGCAATCTGTCGAGCATCACGACGCCGATCGCCGTCGGTTATATCGTCGGCCATACGGGTTCGTTCAACGGCGCGCTCGTGTTCGTCGGCTTGCATGGCCTCGTCGCCTGCATCTGCTATCTGTTCATGGTCGGCAAGATCGAGCGCGTCAAGCTCGATGCCGTCCCTGCGTCGAACTGAAAGGGAGAAGTGTCAAGGTGGACCGGCAAACGACCGATGCGCTCACGCAAAGCGGCACGCCGCGCGTGACCGCTATGCGCGTGATTCCCGTCGCGGGCCGCGACAGCATGCTGCTGAACCTGTGCGGCGCGCACGCGCCGTTTTTCACGCGCAACCTCGTCTTGTTGACCGATTCGGCCGGGCGCATGGGCGCGGGCGAAGTGCCGGGTGGAGAGGGGATTCGCGGGGCGCTCGAACGGATCGCGCCGCTTGTGATCGGCACGCAACTCGGGCGCATGAACGGGACGCTGAATGCCGTACGGCGCGCGCTCGGCGGCGGTAGCGATGCTGCGCATCGCGGCACTGTCTACGAAGTGACTTCGGAAGCGGAATCGGCTGTCTTGCGTCAACCGCACGAGATCAATCTGCGCATGGACAACGTGCTCACGGCCGTCGAGGCCGCGCTGCTCGATCTGCTCGGGCAATGCCTGCAGGTGCCGGTGGCCGAGCTACTCGGCAGCGGCCAGCAGCGCGACCGCGTACCGATGCTCGCGTATCTGTTCTACATCGGCGACCGCACGAAGACGGATTTGCCGTACGTGGAAGGCGTCGGCGGGCGCGACGATTGGCTGCGTCTTCGCCATGAAAGCGCGCTGACGCCCGCGGCGATCGCGCGGCTCGCGGAAGCGGCGACCGAGCGCTACGGCTTCGTCGATTTCAAGCTCAAAGGCGGCGTGATGGACGGCGCCGAGGAGATGGAGGCCATCGCGGCGCTCAAGTCCCGCTTTCCCCAGGCGCGCGCCACGCTCGATCCGAACGGCGCATGGTCGCTGAACGAGGCGATTGCGCTGTGCCGCGGGCAGGGCCATTTGCTGGCCTATGCGGAAGATCCGTGCGGGCCCGAGAACGGTTACTCGGGCCGCGAGACGATGGCGGAGTTCCGGCGCGCGACGGGGATCGCCACGGCCACGAACATGATCGCGACGGACTGGCGCCAATTGGGCCATGCGCTCGTGCTGGGAGCGATCGATATTCCGCTTGCGGACCCGCACTTCTGGACGATGCAAGGCTCGGTGCGGGTGGCGCAGCTGTGCAGCGAGATCGGCCTGACCTGGGGCTCGCATTCGAACAATCACTTCGATGTTTCGCTCGCGATGTTTACGCACGTGGCCGCCGCGGCGCCCGGCCCCATCACCGCGATCGACACGCATTGGATTTGGCAGGAAGGCGCCGAACGGCTCACGCGCGAACCGCTCGCGATCGAGGGGGGGCAGGTGGCCGTGCCCGAGCGTCCGGGCCTCGGCATCGAGATCGATCTCGACCGCGTGGAAGCCGCGCATGCGCTGTACCGATCGCTCGGCAACGGCGCGCGCGACGATGCGATGGCGATGCGCTATCTCGTCCCGGGCTGGACCTACGATCCGAAGCGGCCGAGCTTCGGCCATGCTGTACGCGGCGGCGCAAACCGAGCGAAGCAGCGGTAACGCCGCGGTAAGAACATACTGAAGCGGCTTCGCAGCCAAACGCCTTCGAAGCCGCACTCAACCTGAAATCGATGAGCAACACGCAATGACGAATTCGACGATGTCCCACCCCGCCGCCCCCACTCCGGTGATCACGCGCATGCGCGTCGTGCCCGTGGCCGGGCGCGACAGCATGCTGCTGAACCTGAGCGGTGCGCACGGGCCGTTCTTCACGCGCAACATCGTTGTGCTGGAGGACAGCAGCGGAAATACGGGGCTCGGCGAAGTGCCGGGCGGCGAGGCGATCCGCCGCACGCTGGAAGACGCCAGTGCGTTTATCGTCGGCGCCTCGCTCGGCCGCTGGCAGGATGTCCTCAACGATATGCGCCGCCGTTTCGCCGATCGCGATTCGGGTGGCCGCGGCAGCCAAACGTTCGATCTGCGCGTGACCGTGCATGCGGTGACGGCCGTCGAAGCCGCGCTGCTCGATCTGCTCGGGCAGCATCTGGGCGTGCCCGTGGCGGCGCTGCTCGGCGAAGGTCAGCAACGCACGCATGTGCCGATGCTCGGCTATCTGTTCTATGTCGGCGAACGCGCTCGCACCGATCTCGACTACCGCAGCGAAACCGATGCGGCCGATGCCTGGTTCCATCTGCGCAATGAGCCGGCGCTCACCCCCGAGGCCGTCGTGCGCTTGGCCGTGGCCGCGCATGAGCGCTATGGTTTTCATGATTTCAAGCTCAAGGGCGGGGTGCTGTCCGGCGAGGAGGAAATCGCCGCCGTCACGGCGCTCGCCGAGCGTTTCCCCGATGCGCGCATCACGCTCGATCCGAACGGCGCATGGTCGCTCGCCGAGGCGGTGCGCTTGTGCCGCGGCAAGAACGACGTGCTAGCCTACGCCGAAGACCCATGCGGCGCCGAGAACGGCTACTCCGGCCGCGAGGTGATGGCCGAGTTCCGCCGCGCCACCGGCTTGCGCACCGCGACGAACATGATCGCTACCGATTGGCGCCAGCTCGGTCACGCCGTCACGCTCGGCGCCGTCGATATTCCGCTTGCCGATCCGCACTTCTGGACGATGCGCGGTTCCGTGCGCGTGGCGCAACTGTGCGCGGAATGGGGCCTGACCTGGGGCTCGCATTCGAACAACCACTTCGATATTTCGCTCGCGATGTTTACGCACGTGGCCGCCGCGGCGCCCGGTGAAATCACGGCGATCGATACTCACTGGATTTGGCAGGACGGGCAGCGCATCACGCGCGAGCCGTTCAAGATCGAACAAGGGCAAGTGGCCGTGCCCACGCGTGGCGGGCTCGGCATCGAGCTCGACGAGGATGCGCTGGCGAGCGCCCATGCGCTCTACCTCGAACATGGGCTCGGCAGCCGCGACGATGCGGCGGCGATGCAGTATTTGATTCCGGGATGGACGTTCGACAACAAGCGTCCTTGCCTGGTGCGTTGAGTACACGTGGCCGATCGACCGAACCGCTGCGCCGCATGAATACGCGATAAACGATGGAGTCTTTTTCAATGTCTGCTTCTTCTTCCGCGCCCGATGCCGCCGGTGAGCGCGCGCTCACGATCCGGGTGGACGAGCGCGACAACGTGGCGATCGTCGTGAGCGCGCGCGGTCTCGCCGCGGGCGCGATGCTCGACGACGGCACGGTGCTCGCGCAAGGCGTGCCGCAAGGCCATAAGGTCGCGCTGACCGATCTAGCGCAGGGCGATGCGATCGTTCGCTACGGCGAAATCATCGGCTACGCCGCCAAGGCGCTCGCGCGCGGCAGCTGGATCGACGAGAGCGCCGTCGAGTTGCCCAAGCCGCCCACGCTCGATTCGCTGCCGCTCGCGACGCGCAAGGCCGGTGAGTTGGCCCCGCTCGAAGGCTATACCTTCGAGGGCTATCGCAATGCCGACGGCACGGTCGGTACGAAAAACGTGCTCGGCATCATGACGAGCGTGCAGTGCGTGGCCGGCGTGACGGAGTATGTCGTCTCGCGCATCAAGCGCGAGCTGATGCCGCGTTATCCGAACGTCGACGATGTCGTCGCGCTCACCCACACCTACGGCTGTGGCGTGGCGATCAATGCGCCGGCCGCGATCGTACCGATTCGCACGCTGCAAAACCTGGCGGTCAATCCGAACTTCGGCGGCGAAGTGATGGTGATCGGCCTCGGCTGCGAAAAGCTCGTGCCCGAGCGCCTCGTGCCGTCCAAGCTCGCACCGGGCGGGCGCATTCCGATCGAAGTAGCCGGCAAGCCGCAGTCGCCGGTGCTCTCGTTGCAAGACGAAGCGTTCGACGGCTTCGGTGCGATGGTCGATGCGATTCTCGAGATGGCCGACGACCGGCTCGCACGTTTGAACGAACGTCGTCGCGAGACGTGTCCGGCATCGGACCTCGTGATCGGCGTGCAGTGCGGCGGCAGCGATGCGTTCTCGGGCGTCACCGCCAACCCCGCGGTCGGCTACGCGGCCGATCTGATTGTGCGTGCAGGTGGTACGGTGATGTTCTCCGAAGTCACCGAAGTGCGCGATGCGATCCACCTGCTGACGCCGCGCGCCGTCGATGAAGAAGTGGGACGCGCCCTGCTGCGCGAGATGGCGTGGTACGACGATTATCTGAGCGGCGGCCGGGCTGATCGCAGTGCGAATCCGTCGCCGGGCAACAAGCGCGGCGGGCTCTCGAATGTCGTCGAAAAGGCGCTCGGCTCGATCGTCAAATCGGGCACGAGCCCGATCGTGGATGTGCTCGGCCCCGGTGAAAAAATGCGCCGCAAGGGCCTCATCTTCGCGGCGACGCCGGCCAGCGATTTCGTCTGCGGCACGCTGCAGCTGGCCTCCGGCATCAACCTGCAAGTATTCACGACGGGGCGCGGCACGCCCTACGGCTTGGCGATGGCGCCCGTCATCAAAGTGTCGACGCGCAAGGCGCTCTCGGAGCGCTGGCACGATCTGATCGATCTGGACGCCGGGCGCATCGCGACGGGCGAAGCGAGCATCGCCGATATCGGCTGGGAGCTCTTTCATATGATTCTCGACGTCGCGAGCGGCCGCCGGCAGGTGTGCGCCGACAAGCTCGGCCTGCATAACGACCTCGTTCTGTTCAACCCCGCCCCGGTAACCTGATATGACCGACCAGGCTCATCACGTCGATCCTTTGAACGGCGTTCGTACGCACTGCGGCCGCATCTTGTTGACGGGCGCGGCGGGTGGCCTCGGCCGCGTGCTGCGCGAACGGCTCGCGCGCTATGCCGACGTACTGCGTCTCTCGGACATCGCGCCGATGAGCGAAGCGCAAGCGGGCGAGGAAACGATCGTCTGCAATCTGGCCGATGCGGCGGCCGTCGATGCGCTCGTCGCGGGTGTCGATGTCGTCGTTCATCTGGGCGGTGTATCCGTCGAGCGTCCGTTCGAAGAAGTGTTGCCGGCCAACATCCAAGGCGCCTATCACCTCTATGAAGCGGCGCGTCGCCACGGTGTGCGGCGTATCGTCTTCGCGAGCTCGAATCACGTCACCGGCTTTTATCGGCAAGGCGAAGTCATCGACGCCGGCGCCGTGCCGCGCCCCGATAGCTACTACGGCTTGAGCAAGGCGTTCGGCGAACAGCTCGCGCGCTTTTACTTCGATCGTCACGGTATCGAAAGCGTCTGCCTGCGGATCGGCTCGTCGTTCCCCGAGCCCAAGGATCGCCGCATGCTGGCGACCTGGCTTGGCTACGACGATCTCGAACAGCTCGTTAAACGCGCGATGTTCGTGCCGAAGGTGGGCTGCACGATCGTCTACGGCGTGTCGGCCAATCGCGATAGCTGGTGGGACAACACCCACGCCGCGCATCTCGGCTACGCACCGACGCAGACGAGCGAGCCGTGGCGCGAGCGGATCGAGCGCGAACAGCCGCCGCTGGCCGACGACGATCCCGTCCGCATGTATCAAGGCGGCGGCTTCGTGACGGCCGGACCTTTCGGAGATTGACAGTCATGAACGGGGCGACATCGACATCGATCGAACGAATCGGCGACATGCGTTGCGGCGTGGGCGAAAGCCCGGTTTGGCATGGAGCGGAAGCCGCGCTCTATTGGACCGACATCGTCGGGCGCACGCTTTGGCGGTGGGAAGCGTCGACCGATCGCACGCAAGCGTGGGCGCTACCCGAGATGGCCGGTTGCTTCGCACTTGTCGAGCAGGGCGGCATTGCCTTGGCGATGGAGACCGGCATCTATCTGATGCAGCAACCCGAGCCGGACGCGGCCCTCGTTCCGAGCGCGTGTCTCGCCTCGGTCTTGCATACGAGCGAGGGGATGCGCTTTAACGATGGCCGTTGCGATCGGCAGGGCCGCTTCATCGCCGGGACGATGGTGTGCGACACCACCCTCGCTCGCGCTGCCGGACGTCTATACCGGCTCGATGCGGCGCGACGGACGCTGCGCACGCTGTGCGATACGTTGATCGTGCCTAACGGCCTCGCCTTTAGCCCCGACGGCCGCACGATGTACCTGTCCGATTCGCACGCGAGCCGGCGCATCGTCTGGTCGTTCGATTACGACATCGACGACGGGGTGCCGTATGGGCAGCGCGTGTTCGTCGAGATGCCGGAAGCGCTCGGTATCGGGCGCCCGGACGGCGCGGCCGTCGACGCCGACGGCTGCTATTGGATTTGCGGCAACGACGCGGGGCTCGTTCATCGGTTCACGCCCGACGGCAAGCTCGATCGCAGCCTCGCCGTGCCGGTCGCCAAGCCGGCGATGTGCGCGTTCGGCGGCGCGAATCTCGACACGCTGTTCGTCACGTCGATTCGCCTCGAAGGCGATCCGCTCTCGGGCGCGACGTTCGCGCTCGACGCCGGCGTCAAAGGTTTGGCGGAGCCGATGCTTCGCTTGCCGAACGGCGATTAGCGGCGCGCGATGAAGAGGGAAGGGGAGAAGCAGGCAGGGGATGCTCGGGCAGGAAGCAACAGTATCGAATCAAGTTGAAAACAATCTCGATCACTTTTGGAGGAGACATGGCAGGTTCAAAGTTTTTGCGTCGTATCGGCTGCATCGCCGCGGCGCTCAGTTTCTCGGCGGCCGCGACGGCTGCCCCGGTATCGCTGAACATCGTCGATGTCGCGGGTAACCTAGCGCTGACGAAGCAAGGTTTCGAGGCGTTCAAGGCGAAGTACCCGGATCTGGTCAGCAACATCACGTACACGAACGCGCCCGCGCCGCAGCTGCCGGGCAAGATCAAGGCGATGCAGGGCGCGGGCCGCTCGGATATCGACTTGGTGCTGACGGGCACCGATGCGCTGGCAGCCGGCATCGAACAAAAGCTGTGGGTGAAGCTCTTGCCCGAGCAAGCCGCGCATTTCCCTGGCGTGCTCGACAGCTACGCGCCGGGCCCGCGCAAGATGCAGGACCTCGCGCAAGGCTACGGCCTCGAAGTGGTCTACTCGCCGGCCGGCCCGCTGCTCGAATACAACCCGGATCACGTCAAGCCGAACGAAGTGCCGAAGACGCCCGATCAGTTGCTCGCATGGTGCAAGGCGCATCCGAACAAGCTGATCTACGCGCGTCCCGCGAACTCGGGGCCGGGCCGCGCCTGGCTGATGGGGCTGCCGTATTTGCTCGGCGATAAGGATCCTCAGGATCCGGACAAGGGCTGGGACAAGACCTGGGCGTTTCTCAAGCAGCTGAACGAGTGCGTGCCCTACTACCCGGGCGGCACGTCGGCGGTGATGAAGGAACTCGGTGAAGGGTCCCGTGACATGACGGTGACGATGACGGGCTGGGACATCAACCCGCGCGCGCTGGGCGTCGTGCCGAAGAGCTTCCGGGTAGCCGCATTCGACAACATGACATGGGTTAACGACGCACAGTTCATGGTGATTCCGAAGGGCGTGCCCAAGGAGAAGATGGACGTCCTCTACAAGCTGCTCGACTTCATGATGCAGCCGGCTCAGCAGGCGATGACCTACGACGACGGCTACTTCTATCCGGGCCCCGCAATCAAGGGCGTTGAAGTCAAGGACGCCCCGACGAAGAGTCAGGTCGTCATCGAGCAGTTCGGCCGCCCCGAGTACGGCACGTGGATCTCGAAGTATCCCAATGCGCTGCCGTTGCCGGCCGACAAGATGGTCGCGGCGTTCCAGAAATGGGACCGCGAGGTTGGCGCGGCAAAGACGAAGTAAGCAGGGCAATGCGTAATCCATGTGGCCGGGGAGCCGGCCACATGTCTCGATGAGCTAGGAAATTCACATGAAGCATACATTCGATCGGTTGCGTCTGAGCTCGGTCCACCGCAGCTTTGCGAACGCCGAGGGCGAGCAAGTCTCGGCGCTCAAAGGCCTCGACCTCGATATCGAACGCGGCGAGTTTATCGCGCTGCTGGGCCCGTCCGGCTGCGGCAAATCGACGGCGCTGAACTGCCTCGCCGGTCTGCAGCCGCTCACGAGCGGCGAGATTTGGCTCGACGACAAGCGCATCGACGTCTTGCCGCCCGAGAAACGCGGCTTCGGCATGGTGTTCCAGAACTACGCGCTGTTTCCGCACATGTCGGTGCTCGAGAATGTTGGCTTCGGCCTGAAAATGCGCGGCGTGGCGAAGAGCGAGATCGAGAAGCGCGCGCGTGCGGCGCTGCAGCTCGTGCAGCTCGTCGGCCATGAAAGCAAGCTGCCGGGCCAGCTCTCGGGCGGCCAGCAGCAGCGCGTCGCGATTGCGCGCGCCATCGTGATCGAGCCGCCCGTCGTGCTGATGGACGAGCCGCTCTCGAATCTCGACACGAAGCTGCGCATCGAAATGCGCGCGGAGATCCGGCGCATTCACGGCGGCCTCGATCGCGCGACGATCTACGTGACGCACGATCAAGACGAAGCGCTATCGATGGCCGACCGCATCGTCGTCATGAAAGAAGGCGTGGTGCAACAAGTGGCCGCGCCCAAGGACGTGTACTGCCGGCCCAAGAATCTGCATGTGGCCCGCTTCATGGGCTATCGCAACGTCTTGCCTTGCCTGCTCGAACAAGCGGCCGGCGAGGCGGTCGAAGTATCGGCCAGCGGGGTGCGACTTGTCGGCACGCCGATGGAAGCGCTCGAGAATAAAAATGCGATGATCGCGATCCGTCCCGACGATCTCGTTCGCGCGCAGCCGGGAACGCCGAACGCCTTCGAAGTCGATGTCGATGTGGTGGAGTACGGCGGACGCGATTCGCTGCTGCTCGTTCGCGCGCCGTTCGGCAAAATGTGGGCGCGTGTGGAAGGCGAGTTTGCGCAGGGTGAACGCGTCACGCTGGCGATCTCGCCCGAGCGTGCGCTGATCTACCGTCCAGAGGCGGCAGCATGAGCGCGCTGACGTTGTCGGGGCCGCGCGATGCGAAGGGATGGCTCGTCACGCCCGCGCTGGGCTTTATCGTGGCGCTGTTCATCTATCCGTTCGCCTACGGCCTCATGCTCTCGTTTCAGCCGATGAACGGCGGCGGCTTGCTCGCGAACTACCGGACGTTTTTCACCGACAGTGCGATGTGGCCGACGATCATCGTGACGTTGAAGCTCGCCGTGCCGGCGACGTTGATCAACGTCGGCATCTCCGTTCCGGTTGCATTTTCCCTGCGCCGCAAGTCGCCCTATCAAAAGTTGGTCACGACGCTGCTCGTGATTCCTGTGACGCTCGGTACGGTGCTGATCGCCGACGGCATGCTGACGTACTTCTCGCCGAACGGTTGGTTTCCGCAAGCGGTGCAGGCGTTGCATATGTACGGTGACGAAGTGCGGCTCACGCACAACTACTGGGGTGTGCTGATTTCGCTGATCGTCTCGGGCTTCCCGTTCGCGTTCTTGCTGACCCTGTCATATGTGACCGGCATCGATCCGACGCTCGCACGCGCTGCCGCGACGCTCGGCGCGAGCCCGTGGCAGCAGTTCAAGCAGATCTATCTGCCGCTGCTGGTGCCGGGCCTGACGATGGCGGCCTGCCTTTCGTTCGTGCAGGCGTTCTCGGTGTTCCCGTCGGCGGTGCTGCTCGGCTCACCGGCAGGGCCGACGCGTGTGATGTCGATCGCGGCGTCGGAAGCGGCCTTCGAGAGCTACGACTATTCGCTCGCTTCGACGATCGCCATTGTGATGGGCTTCGTGCAATTGATCGTCGTGGCCGGCATGCTCGGCGCGCGCCGGTTCTTCTATACCGGCCCCGTGACGGGAGGAAAAGGATGATGGCAACCGATAACCAAGGCGCTAGCACGCTGCCGATGTCCGAGCCGCGCACCGGCCACGGCGCATCGAACGCGCGGCCCGACAAGCATTCGGAAGGGATCGGCAGCCGCCTTTGGCGCGCGCTCGTCTGGGGAGCGATGGGCTTTTTCTTGCTCAACGTGCTGCTGCTGATTGCCACCGTCGCCGTCAATTCGATCGGCACGCGCTGGTTCGGCACGCTGCTGCCGCAAGGGTTCACGCTGCACTGGTACGCGCAGGCGTGGAGCGATTTTCAGCTAGCTAGCGTGCTGCGTGTGACGGTGGAAGTCGTCGGCGCGGTGGTGCTGCTGTCGATCGCGCTCGGCGTGCCGGCGGCGTATGCGTTGGCGCGGGCCAATTTCCCCGGCAAGCGGATCGCGATGTTGACGTTCCTGCTGCCGCTGATGGTGCCGCCCGTCACGTACGGCATTCCGCTGGCCACGGTGATGTACAAGGTCGGCCTGGCGGGCACGCTGACAGGCGTGATCCTCGCGAACCTGGTGCCGGCGCTGCCGTTCGTCATTCTCGTGATGACGCCGTTCATCGAGCAGATCGATCCGAACTTGGAGGCCGCGGCGCGGATCTTCGGCGCGAATACGGTGCGCTACTTCCGCTATGTGCTGCTGCCGTTGCTGGTGCCTGGCATGCTCGCGGCGGGTTTGCTCGTGCTCGTGCGCACGATCGGGATGTTCGAGCTGACATTCTTCACGGCGGGCCCCGATACGCAAACCCTTGTGGTGGCGCTCTATTACGCCGTGTTCTCGACGGGCGTGCGTGCGCCGCAATCGATCGACGCGATGGCGATGATCTATATGGGCATCACGCTCGTGTGGGTGCTGATCGCGTTGCAGTTCGTGAGCCCGACGCAGCTCGTCTCGCGGGTGAAGGAACAGCGGTAGGGGCGTTGCCGCGCTAACGCGCGCCGGCCGCCGTTAAAAGCGGTCGGCGCGAAACGGCGCCGGGTCCGCCACCGTGGGGGCGCCCGTCATCATCTCCGCGATCAGGCGGCCGGTGACGGGTCCGAGCGTGAGACCATGGTGTGCGTGGCCGAACGCGAACCACAAGCCGTCGTGGCGCGGCGCCGGCCCGATGATCGGCTTCATGTCGGGCGTGCAGGGGCGGCATCCGAGCCACGGTTCGTCGTCCAGGCGCGCGCCGAGCGGAAAGACCTCGCGCGCGATAGGTTCGACCGCATCGAGTTGCGCCGGCGTCTTGCGTGTATCGCGAAGGCCCAGTTCCGCACCCGTCGTCAGACGGATGCCGCGGGCCATCGGCGTGATCAGGTAACCCACCTCCGCATCGAGCAGCGGTTGATTCAACTTCGCGCCGTTCTGCGCGGCATAGTGCATGTGGTAACCGCGCTTGACCGCGAGCGGCAGATCGTAGCCGAACTTGCCGGCGATCTCACTCGACCATGGCCCCAACGCGACGACGGCCGATTTCGCCTCGATCTCGCCTTGTGGCGATCTGACGCGCCACGACGGTTCGAGCGTGCCGGCGTCGCCAAGGTGGACTTGGCCGCCAAGCTGCTCGAAGAGCGTGGCATAGGCTGTCACGAGTGCGCTCGGATCGCTGACGGAATCCGACGACGGATAGCGTACGCCGCCGGCTAGTTGCCCCGTCAGAAACGGTTCGGCGGCATAGAGCGCCGCGCGATCCAACGCCTCGTATTCCACGCCGTATTCCGCGTTCCAGCGCTGCGCTTCGGCCACCGCTTTCGCCATCGCCGCTTCGGTGCGGAAAATCTTGATCCAGCCGCCTTTGCGCAGCAGCGCCTGAGCGCCGGCCGCTTCGATGAGCGCACGGTGCTCCTCGACGCAATGCTCGATCAATGTCGAATAGGCGCGCGCGATCTTCGCGTGTCGGTCCGCGCGCGATTGACGCCAATAGCGGTAGAGGAACGGCGTCAAGGAGGGCAGCGCCGACGGGTGGTAGCGCACGTCAGTGGAGCGGTTGCGAGCGTACCGAGCAAGCGTGGGTATAGCGCGCGCAAGCGCATACGGGTAGACGCCTTCGCGCTGAATTAGTCCGGCGTTGCCGAGCGACGTCTCATTGCCCGGAGCCTTGCGATCGACTAGCGCAACGGACAAGCCTCGCATTTGCAAGTGCAGTGCGATCGAGACGCCGACGATGCCGCCGCCGAGGACGATCGTGTCGAACTTCATGATGCTGCTTCCTTTTGACGTCGGCTCGCTATGTGAGCCTTATGTTTGGATCGTTGCCGCTTCCGCTTCCGCCAGTTGTAATGTGCGTGTCTCGGGGCTCGCTACACCGTCGACAAGCCGAACGCATCGCCTTCTGTGCGATCGAAGATCGGCGGCGCAGTGACGATCGATTTCAGCGATGGATTCGGCTGCGTAAGCCGCGACAAGTCGGGGCGCGGCCTGCGCATCGTAGACGACGAAGCGAATGCAAGCTCCAACGCTTGCGCGACGGCCAGCGTCTTCATATCGCCGCGGAACGGCCCAACAATTTGCAGACCGAACGGCATGCCCGCATGGTCGGTCCCGCATGGAAGCGAGATCGCCGGATGCGTCGTCAACGTGACCACGTAGGTGAGGGCGAGCCATCGATAGTAGTTTTCCTGCGCGTGGCCGTCGACTTCGGTGGCGTACAACTGTGTCCACGGAAACGGCGAAACGGGCGTCGTCGGCGAGACGATGACGTCGTAGCGCGCATACGCCGCTTGGAAGCGCTGAAATATCTTCGTCTGCTCGGCTTGCGCCCACGCGCTGTCGGCCAGCGACATCTTCGCGCCCATTTCGTAGTTGGCCCGAGTGTTGGGACCGAGCGCGTCGGGATCGCGCGTATAGGCGTCGTGCAACCCTGCGACGAAGCTTTCCGCGCGGATCACATCGAAGCAGCGATGGGCATCGCCGAGATCGAACGCCACCGGCTCGCACGTATGCACGATTCTGCTCAATTCGCCCATGCGCGCACGAAATGTTTGGCGGATGCCTTGATCGACGTCGCAGCAACCGAAGTCTTCCGTAAACCCAATTCGCAGCGAGGCGGGATCGACGCTTGGCGGCATGGCGAAAGCGAGCGGATCGAGCGCATAGCTGAGCGGGTCTTGCGCGGAAAGTCCTGCCGTCGCGGCCAACTGCAGCGCGGTATCGGCGACATCCCTGCCCATCGGTCCGACCACCGAGATCGGCGTCCATCCGAGCAGCCGGCGCGAATTCGGCACGAGGCCTGGCGACGGACGCAGCCCGACCACGCCGCATTTCGCGGCGGGAATACGCAGCGAGCCGCCCGTGTCGGAACCGGTGCAAACGGGCAGCATGTCGCACGCGAGCGCCGCAGCCGACCCGCCCGAGGACCCGCCCGCGTTCAGGCTCGGATCGAACGGATTGCCGGTCGCGCCCCAGACCGGGTTGCGCGTGTTCGCGCCCGCGCCCAGTTCCGGCACATTGGTCTTGCCTACGACGATCGCCCCGGCCGCACGGAGCCGCTCGACGAGCAACGCATCGTGCGAAGGAATATTCCCGCGCGACATCGGCGAGCCATAGGTGGTGAGCAGGCCGGCCGTATCCTCGAGATCCTTCACGCCCAGCGGCAGGCCATGCAGCAGGCCGAGCGGCTTGCCGTCCACGACGGCCTGTTCGGCGGCCTTGGCCGCATCGCGGGCGGCTTCGAAGCAGGTGGCCGTCACCGCATTGACCGCGGGATTCACGGCCTCGATGCGTGCGATGCAAGCGTCGAGCAGTTCCACCGGCGAGAGCGCTTTAGCGCCGATCAGCCGGCGCAGTTCGACGGCGGATCGACTGACCAATTCGGATGTGTCGGACATGATGAGCGAAGTAGGTTGACGGGACGAGTGCGATTAGCGATTAGCGATCAGCCATTCGCCGTTAGCCGATTGCCTCTCCGGTCCGATCGCGCAGCCAGATTACCGGGATTAGCGACACCGCGCAGGCGGCGGCCACATACCAAGCTGGCGCGAGCGGATTGCCGGTGTGCGCGACGAGCCAGCTTGCGATCAGCGGCGAGAAGCCGCCAAAAAACGAGGCGCTCACGACATAGCTGAGGGCGATGCCCGTGGCGCGCACCTTCGGCGGGAAGAGCTCGGGGATCATGACGAGCACCGGCACGATCTGCGCGGCGACTAAAACAGCCAGATAGGCAGAGACACCATAGAGCAGCGACGCGGAAGGCCGCGCGGAAAGCCACGCGAACGCCGGATAGACGGATAGCAACAGCATGACGCGTGCAACGACGAGCACGCGCTTGCGGGTAAAGCGGTCGGCCAGCTTGCCGGCGAGCGGAGCCGCGACGAACAGCACGAGCGAGCTGACGACGCCCGACGACACGGCTGCCGTGTTCGATAGATGGAGCGTGCGCACGGCATGATTGGGCAGGAAGAACGCGGTGATGTACACCGAGACCGATCCCCCGAGTTCCGCGAACGTGGCGAGGATCGTCAGCTTCAAATGCGTGGTGAGCGCGGCTTTGAGCGCGGCGGTTTTCGGCTCGGCCGGCGAGGCGCTCGTGCTGAGCGTTTCATCCAGACGGCGGCGGATCAGCATGCCGACCGGCGCGACGACGATACCGAGCACGAACGGAATGCGCCAGCCCCACGTGTCGACGATGTCTTTGGGCAACAGCAGATGGACGAGCGTGGCGACGCCCGCGCCGATCGCCAGGCCCAGCGCCGCAGCCGCGAAGTTCCAACTAGCGAAGAAAGCGCGCGAGCGGTCGGTGGCGTATTCGACGAGCAACGTCGTGCCCGGGCCGAATTCGCCGCCCGCGGCGAAGCCTTGCACGAGCCGCGCGAGTAAGACGATGAGGGGCGCCGCCACCCCGACCCTTGCATAGGGCGGCGCGCAAGCGATCAACGCGCAACTGAGCGCCATCAGCATGATGGTGAGCACCATCGCCTTCTTGCGGCCGGCGCGGTCCGCATAACCGCCGATCACGATGCCGCCGAGCGGGCGCACGACAAAGCCGACGCCGAACACGGCCATCGACAGTAGAAACTGATTGACGTGCGACGCGGAGGGAAAGAAGAGCTTGCCGATCTGGATCGCGAAGAAGCTGTAGATCGTGAAATCGTAGTACTCGAGGGCGGCGCCGAGCGTGGTGGCGGCGATGACTTGCGCTTTCGACAGTCTTGCTTCCTGCAATGCGACGGAGGCCACGGCAAGTCTCCTGTGGGCGGAGAGAGGATGCGTTTATCATATACGAGAAATTAAAAATTCTCGTATACGACAAAACCCTATCGTTCGTCATTGATTGTTTGGACCGGACCATCTCTTCTATGGCAAAGATTCCGGCTGCCCGCGAGGGGGCCATTCATACGCCTGAGCCGCAGATCGACCACAAGGTGGTCGGCACGCGCCTGCGCAGCGCGCGCAAGGCGCGTGACCTCACGCTGGCGCAGCTTTCCGAGTTGTCTGGCATCGCGATATCCACGATCTCCAAGGCTGAGCGCGGCGACATCGCGCTGACGTACGACAAGTTCGGCGCGTTGGCGCATGCGCTGGATATGGACTTCTCGATCCTTTTCGGGCGCGCGAAACGCGGGGCGGCGCAGCCGATGAAGCCGACGCTGACGCGCTCGGGCAAGCAGCCCATCTACGACACGCCGAACTACGAGTACGGCATGATCGCCAACGAGCTGACCGGCAAGCGCATGGTGCCCATTCGCTCGCACGTGCATGCGCGCAAGCTCGCGGATTTTCCGGACTACATCAGGCACAGCGGGGAGGAGTTCGTGTTTCTGCTAAACGGCGAGCTGGAACTGCGCTTCGAGGATGGGAATGTGTTCAGGCTCGAGCCGGGCGATAGCCTGTACTTCGACAGCGGGGTGGGGCATGTCTACTTGAGCGTCGGCGACGAAGATGCGGAAGTGCTCGTTTGCTGCGTCGATACGGAGGCGGATCGGGCGCCTCGGATTTTGTGATTTGGGATGAGCGGCGCGCGGGCGAACAACAACGTTGCTGATGATGCATTGGGACGCCGTGGAATTAAGGAGCGAGGGTCTGTCAGGAATTTCATCTTCAACGCATGATTCCATGCGACTTCGCCCATTCCCGCAAAGCTTGATTCATCCGTGTTTGCCAGCCCTCGCCCTGCGACTTATAGGCCTCGATGACGTCGATATCGATACGCAGGTTCATCTGCGCTTTCGTTGCTCCAGGCGGACGTCCCCTGCCGCGCTTCACGAGCACGCCCGCGCGATGATGGTCCGCTTGCTCGAAAAACTCGTCGCTCAGTTCGGGGATTTCTTCGTAATCGGCGGCTTCCACGCCGCGGGCGTCAATTTTCGCCAAGTCGCTGTGCAAAACGCTTTTCCTCGCGTTCATTTGCCTTCCTCATTGAGATGACGTGGCGAGCTGTGCCCCGCTGCGTCCATACGATGATGACCATTCTCCTATCCAGGCGTCCGACGGTAATGATCCGTTGCTCCCCATAGTCGAAACGATCGTCGACCATATCAAGCGTGTCACCTAGGAACACGGTGGCTGCATCGTCGAAATCGATCCCGCGCGCCTCCAGTGTTGCATCGCGCTTCGCACGGTCGTAGGTGAGCCCCGTGCAATTATTGTATCCCCAAAAAAAAGATCGCAGACAAATTTTTGTATCCCCTAAAAATAAACTTGACGGAAAGACACCGGTCCGCCTGGAGAATGACTCCGCGGTCGAGGTCCGAGTGGACCGACAAGGTATCGAAAAGGGGAGAAAGCGAGCGAGACTAGGGCAGAAACCGGACGGATCTGATAGATGAGGTACAGTTCTTCGACGCGATAGAGCGATCGTGGCGTCGATGATGCGTACTGACTGGGGCGTGCATACGAAGGGAAATGCTTGGTGCCCAGGGCCGGACTCGAACCGGCACGCCTTGCGGCGGGGGATTTTGAGTCCCCTGCGTCTACCTGTTTCACCACCTGGGCAGGTGTCGGCGAGATGAGCGCCGAGCGGTAAGAGCGCGATTATGGCGGAAATCGATTCGGCTGACAAGGTCCTATCATCACGCCCCGTGGCCCGCGCCCACGGCCGCCCGAGGCAGCAGCCGGCGCGGTGCGCGACCAAGCCGGGCGCCTTCCGTCTTGATCGTGACCTAACCCGGCGCGCGGCGCCCCGGCCTTGCCCTTATTGGCTCAAATAAACGAACTTCCCGCCCTTGATCGTGCCCATCACGCTTGCGCGCTGGTCGAGCCCGACGTGGTCGATCGCACTCGTATTGACCACCCCGTTCGGCACGACGAGTTCATGCGCCTGCTCAAGCGCTGTTCTCAACGCCGAGCGGAACGCTTCCGTACCGGGCTGAGCGCTCTTCAAAGCGCGCGCCACGGCATCCTCAAGCCGCGGATAGACGCCCGCCGCGTCGCCGGCAAATTGCGTGACGCTATCCGGCCCGTACTTTGCCTCGTACGCATTGACGAACGCCAGCGCCGCCTTCTTCGCCGGATGATCGGCCGGCAACGTGCGTGCGACGACGACCGGCTGCGTCGGAAACAACGTCCTCTCGACATCCTTACCGCCTAATTTGATGAACGCCGGTGTAGCGATGCCGTGCGTCTGGTAGATCGGCCCTTTGAACCCATGCGCGACGAGCTCGCGCTGCGGCAGCACAGCCGGCGTGCCGGCGCCCGCGACGAGAATCGCATCGGGCCGCGCGGCCATCAGCTTCAGGACCTGGCCCGTGACGCTCGAATCGGTGCGGTTGTACCGCTCGGTGGCGACCACTTCGATATGCCGCAGCTTCGCGAAGGTCGAAAACTCCTTGAGCCAGCCTTCACCGTAGCTGTCGGCAAAGCCGATGAAGCCGACCGTCTTCACGCCGTGGTTCGCCATGTAGCGCGTCATGACGTCGGCCATGGCGTCGTCCGTCTGCGCCATCTTGAACGCCCAAATGCGCTTGCCTTCCTGCGGCTCCACTACGCTCGACGAGCCGATCAGCGTGATCATCGGCGTATGCCGCTCGGCCACGGGATCAAGCGCCGCCAGCGCTGCCGGGGTGATATTTGGCCCGACGATCACATCAACGTGGTCTTCGTCGATCAGCTTGCGGATGTTGCGCACGGCCACGCCCGGATCCGAACCGTCATCGAGAATGATGTACTGCGCCTTCTGCCCCGCGATCGCCTTCGGCCACATCAGCATCGCGTTCTTGCTCGTGATGCCGATGACGGCGGCCGGGCCAGTTGACGAGAGGTCGATGCCGACCTTGAGATCGGCGTAGGCCGGCGCGGCGAAAGCCGCGGCAGCCAGCGAGCAGGCCGCGAGCGAGAGCGCGCGGCGCAAGATGGCGGTCAACGTCATGCAGGTGGTCTCCAAATAGGAACAGGCGGCTGAGCCCGAATATGCCGGCGCGCCGCATTTCGACTTCGATAAGGGGTTTTGAAGCGGCCGCTTCAAATCGTCAATTCTCTCAACTTCGATTCTTCAAAGCTCGTAGCTCTCGTGCTCGCCCTTGAGCGCCTGCTCGATCAGCTTGCGGTTGAGCGTCGGCGAGAGCAGTTCGACGAGCGTATACACATAGCTGCGCAGATACGCGCCTTGCTTGAGCGCGACGCGCGTCAAGTTGCTGCCGAACAAGTGCCCGACCGGCATCGCCCGCAGATGGCGGTCGCGCTCGGCGTTGAAAGCGATGTCGGCCATGATGCCCACGCCCAAGCCCAGTTCGACGTACGTTTTGATGACGTCCGCATCGATCGCTTCGAGCACGATGTCGGGCGAGAGACCCCGCAGCGAAAACGCCTGATTAATCTTGGTGCGGCCCGCAAACGCGTTGTCGTACGTGATCAAGGGGTACTGGGCCAGATCTTCGAGCGAAAGCTGCTTGCGCTGCAGCAGCGGATGATCGTCGGGCATCACGGCCACGTGGTGCCACTGGAAGCAGGGCAGCGAAACGAGCTCTTTATAGGAGGCGATCGCCTCCGTCGCCACGGCGATGTCCGCTTGGTCGTGCATCACCATCTCGGCCACTTGGGTGGGGCTGCCTTGCAGGATCGACAGATGTACCTTCGGAAAGCGCTTCTTGAACTCGGCGATGGCCCCCGGCAGCGAGTAGCGCGCCTGGGTGTGCGTGGCGGCGATGACGAGATTGCCTTGGTCTTGCGCCGCGAAATCCTTGCCGACGCGCTTCAGGCTTTCAACCTCCTGAAGAATGCGCTCGACCGACGCCAGGATGATCCGGCCAGGCTCGGTCAACGATCGGACGCGCTTCCCGTGGCGCGTGAAGATTTCGACCCCTAATTCGTCCTCGAGCTCGATGATCGCCTTCGAGACGCCGGGCTGCGAGGTGTACAGGGCCTTGGCCGCCTCGGTGAGGTTGAAGTTCTGGCGAACCGCCTCGCGCACGAAGCGGAATTGGTGCAGGTTCATTTATAACCCTATCGACATAAGGAAAGAATTTTTAAGTCGTTTGAAATATAAGGGCAGTTTATTACGATCAACGGACGTTTTTCAATATGTATAGCTGTTTTTGTCATTAGCACATGAGCGGATGGTCTGAACGATCGCCAGCCGCATGCATCGATAGCGATTCGGGCGCCGCGTAAGACAGTGATCACGACGCGGCGCGACACAACCTGGGGTCCCGAATGTATCAATACGATCAGTACGACCAGACTATCGTCGACGAGCGCGTCGCGCAGTACCGCGACCAAGTCCGCCGCCGCTTGTCGGGCGAATTGAGCGAGGACGAGTTCCGTCCGCTGCGGTTGCAGAATGGCCTTTACATGCAGCGGCACGCCTACATGCACCGCATCGCGATTCCTTACGGCAACCTGCGCAGCGATCAATTGCGCATGCTCGGCCACATCGCGCGCAAGTACGATCGCGGCTATGGGCACTTCTCGACGCGTACGAACATTCAGTACAACTGGATCAAGCTCGAGGAAACCCCCGATCTGCTGGCCGATCTCGCCTCGGTGCAGATGCACGGCATCCAGACGTCGGGTAACGACATCCGCAACATCACGGCCGATCAGTTCGCCGGCGTCGCCCCCGACGAGATCATCGATCCGCGTCCCTGGGCGGAAATCCTGCGTCAGTGGTCGACCTTTCACCCCGAATTTAGCTGGCTCCCGCGCAAGTTCAAGATCGCCGTCTCGGGATCGAAGGAAGATCGCGTCGCGGTGCAGATCCACGATCTGGGCGTTTATCTGTCGAAGAACGAGGCCGGCGAGGTGGTGTGCGCGATTCTCGCGGGCGGTGGCCTCGGCCGCACGCCGATCATCGGCGCGGTGATTCGCGAGAACCTCCCGTGGCAGCATTTGCTGAGCTACTGCGAAGCCGTCCTGCGCGTCTACAATCGCTTCGGCCGTCGCGACAACTTGTTCAAGGCGCGGATCAAGATCCTCGTGAAGGCGCTCGGCCCGGAAAAGTTCGCGCAACAAGTCGAAGAGGAATGGCAGCATCTGAAGGACGGCCCCTCGACGCTGACGCAAGAAGAATTCGATCGCGTCGCGCAGTACTTCCGTCCGCCGCAGTACGAGAAGCTGTCGGATACGGACGCCTCGTTCGAAAAGCATCTGCTCGAAAACCGGGCGTTCGCGCGTTGGATCGAGCGCAATCTGCGTCCGCATAAGGTACCCGGCTACGCCGCCGTCACGCTTTCGCTGAAGCCCGCGAAGGGCGCGCCCGGCGATGCGACGGCCGAGCAAATGGAAGCCGTGGCCGATTGGGCCGATCGGTTCTCGTTCGGCGAAATTCGCGTCTCGCACGAGCAAAACTTGATTCTCGCCGATGTGAAAAAGCGCGACCTGTTCGCCCTTTGGGAAGAAGCGAAGAAGCAAGGTTTCGCGACGCCGAACCTCGGTTTGCTGACGGACATCATCGCGTGCCCCGGCGGCGATTTCTGCTCGCTCGCCAATGCGAAGTCGCTGCCGATCGCGCAAGCGATTCAAGATCGCTTCAACGATCTCGACTACGTGTACGACCTGGGCGATCTGTCGCTGAACATCTCCGGTTGCATCAACTCGTGTGGCCATCATCACGTCGGCAACATCGGCATTCTCGGTGTCGGTCGGAACAGCAACAAAAGGTACCAGGTGACGCTCGGCGGCGAGCAGGGCACGAGCCCGACGGGCGCGCGGCTAGGCCGCGTGATCGGCCCGTCGTTCGCGGCCGAGGAGATGCCCGACGTCATGACGAAGGTAATCGACACGTTCGTCGAAAACCGCATCGACGGTGAGCGTTTCATCGATACCTTCAACCGGATCGGCGTGGCGCCGTTCAAAGAACGCGTCTACGCATCGCGCCAGCCGGCGCACGCGTAAGCACTGTGCGAGCAAGGGATATTTGCAGATGACTTCGATTATCAAGAACCGCTCTGTGGTGCGCGACGATTGGACCGTGGTGCGTGCATCCGAAGACGGCGCACTACCGGCGGCCGAGGCGTTGCCCCCCGGGCGCGTGCTGGTGCCGTTCGCCCTGTGGAAGAGCGCGCGTGAGGCGCTGATCGCATCGCGTGCGAAGGATTCGCTCGGCGTGTGGCTCGCACCCGACGACGAGCCGGCCGATCTGGCTGCCGATCTCGACAAGATCTCGCTGATCGGCGTGGATTTCCCGGTGTTTCGCGATGGCCGCGGCTATAGCACGGCGCATCTTTTGCGCAGCCGTTACGGCTGGATCGGCGAATTGCGTGCGATCGGCGATGTGCTGCGCGATCAGCTCAATTTCATGGCGCGTTGCGGGTTCGACGCATTCGCCGTGCGCGCGGATAAAGATATTCACGACGCGCTGCGTGCGTTCGAGGAATTCACGGTCAAGTACCAAAGCACAGTGGATACGCCGCTGCCGCTGTTTCGCCGTCGCGCCGCACTGGTAGCGGAGCCGCAAGCATGAGCGAAGACCGGACCCCGGCCGCCGCGCCGCTCGATGCGGCGCTGCAAGCGAAGTTCGATCGGCTGCATGCCTTCGTCGACGACATCGCGAAGCGCCACGAGAAGATCAAGCTCGCCAGTAGTTTGGCCGCCGAAGACATGGTGCTCACGCATGCGATCTTGTCGCACTCGCTCCCAATCGGCATTTTTTCCCTGAACACGGGGCGCTTGCACGCTGAAACGCTCGACATGATCGATCGCGTGCTCGAACGCTACGGTTACGAGATCGAACAGCTTCATCCGCAAGCCGAGGCTGTCGACGAGTACGTGAAGACGCAAGGGTTGAATGCGTTCTACGAGAGCGTCGAGCTGCGCAAGCGCTGCTGCGAGATTCGCAAGGTCGAGCCGCTCAATCGTGCGTTGGCTGGTGTCGAGGCTTGGGTGACGGGGCAGCGTCGCGAACAGTCGGTCACGCGCACGGAACTGCACGAAGAAGAACACGATGCGGCGCGCGACATCGCCAAATACAACCCGCTGGCAGATTGGACCGAAGGCGAAGTCTGGGCCTATCTGAAGGCGTACGACGTACCGGTCAACCCGCTGCATGCGCGCGGCTATCCGAGTATCGGCTGCGAGCCGTGTACGCGAGCGGTGCGCCCTGGCGAAGACAGTCGCGCGGGGCGTTGGTGGTGGGAATCGCGCGATTCGAAGGAATGCGGCCTGCACGTCACCACGATCCAATTCGCGCCCGGCGCGAGCCAAGCGCCGACTTCGGCCTGATCCGCGTTCACTCGCAGGCGGCCTTTGTAGCGTCAGTTAGCAGCATGCACGAGCAGTACCCGAGCGCCGTGACGGCCGGCTCGAGCGCATTGGCGCCGAGCGCCGCCGACGGGCAAACGATAGGAAACCGTTAAACATGAGCACGATTCTCGAACCCTCCGCGACGACCCCGCTCACGGTCACGAGCACCCGCATGGACCACCTCGATTGGCTCGAAGCCGAATCGATCCACATCCTGCGCGAGCTCGTGGCCGAATGCAGCAAGCCGGCGCTGTTGTTCTCGGGCGGCAAGGATTCGGTCGTGGTGCTGCATCTGGCGCTCAAGGCGTTCGGCCTGGGCGCGAATCGCAAGACGACGCTGCCGTTCCCGCTCGTGCATATCGACACGGGCCACAACTACCCCGAGGTGATCGATTTCCGCGATCGTCGTGCCGCCGAAATCGGCGCGCAGCTCGTGGTGGGCCATGTG
>Ga0157369_10000392_pt1 | contig 58326 bp, 46 predicted proteins | sample C25metaG_FD_113461 | JGI IMG/M metagenome (GOLD analysis project Ga0157369, IMG submission 113461) | Corn rhizosphere microbial communities from Kellogg Biological Station, Michigan, USA - C2-5 metaG | ecosystem: Host-associated > Plants > Roots > Rhizosphere > Soil | place: USA: Michigan... | reverse complement strand
CGGCATCGGGCGTCTCGACCACCACCAGGTCCTCCAGGCCGATGCCGACGACGAGCCGGTGATGGGAGCGGATGAGGCTCCCGCTCACGTCGTGCAGCTGCACGTCGCCGCGGCACTCGTTGCCGTGCTCGTCCTTCGCGGCGCGATCCCACAGCGCCTCCCACGAGCCGATGTCGCTCCACGAGAACGATGCCGGCACCATGGCCGCGCGCGTCGTGCGCTCGAGGACCGCATGGTCGACGGAGATGGACTTGCAGGCCGAGAAGGTGGCCGTGTCGATCGTGGCGTCCGCGCGGCCCGCGCCCAATTTCATCGCGCACTCCTTGCACAGCCGCGCCAGCTCCGGCTCGAGGCGCTCGATCTCGTCGATGAAGGCGCGCGCGCCGAAGAGGAACATGCCGCTGTTCCAGAAATGGCGGCCGCTCGTGACGAGGCGCTGCGCGATCTCGAGCTCGGGCTTCTCGACGAAGCTCGCGACGCGCGCGCATCCGGGATCGATCGGGTTGCCGCGCTCGATGTAGCCGTAGCCGGTCTCGGCCCAGCGCGGCTCGATGCCGAAGATCACGAGGCGTCCCGCGCAGGCCGCGGAAAGCCCGCGCACGACGCTCTCGGCGAAGGCGGCGTCGTCGGGAATGTCGTGGTCGGCGGGCAGCACGAGCAGCACCGCCTCGGGGTCTTCCTGCACGAGGTCGTATGCGGCGAGCGCCACGGCGGGGGCCGTGCTGCGCCCGCACGGCTCGAGGTACAGCGCGTGCAACGATTCAGCCGATTGCGCCACCTGCTCCTTCACGAGGAAGCGGTGCTCGGCGGAGGCGACGACGGTGGCGGGCTTGGCGCCCTCGATCGCGCGCACGCGCTTCAGCGTGGCCTGGAACGGCGACAGCTCGCCCAGGAGCGGAAGGAACTGCTTGGGCCAGCTCTCGCGCGACATCGGCCATAGCCGGGTGCCGCAACCGCCGGCGAGGATCACGGGGTAGACAGTCATGGGGGCGGGCTCTCTCTTAGTAGGCCGTTTCCGGCTTCTTGAAGACGACGAAGATCGTGCGCCAGATGATCTGCAGGTCCAGCCTGAGGGACCAGTGGCGCAGGTAGTCGAGGTCGTACTCGATGCGCGCCTTCATCTTGTCCACCGTGTCGGTCTCGCCGCGCAGGCCGTTCACCTGCGCCCAGCCGGTGATGCCGGGGCGGACCTTGTGGCGGATCATGTAGCTCTTGATGAGCTTGCGGTACATCTCGTTGTGGGCGACGGCATGGGGACGCGGGCCCACGATGCTCATGCGCCCCTGCAGCACGTTGATGAACTGCGGCAGCTCGTCGAGCGAGGTCCTGCGGATGAAGGCGCCGAAGCGGGTGACGCGCGGGTCGTCCCTGGTCGCCTGCTTGATGACGGGGCCGTCCTCGGTCACGCGCATCGAGCGGAATTTGTAGACGACGACCTCCTGGCCATTGAGCCCGTAGCGGCGCTGCTTGAAGAGGACCGGGCCGGGCGAGGAGAGCTTGACCCCGAGCGCGATCGCGGCCAGCACGGGCGAGATCATGAGCAGGATGATCGACGAGAGGATGATGTCGCTCGCGCGCTTCACCACCGCGTTCATGCCGCAGAAGGGCGACTCGCACACCGCCAGCACCGGGATGCCGCCGATCGTGTCCATGCGCGCCTGGATCAGGTCGAACGTGAAGATGTCCGGCGCGAAGTACACCGAGGCCGTCGTGTCGTGCAGCTCGTCGAGGAGCTTCATGATGCGCGGCTGCGAGGCCATGGGCAGCGTGACATAGATGAGGTCGACGCGATTCTTCTTGGCGTACTCCGAGAGGCTGTCGACCGTGCCGAGAAGGGGGCGGGGGCCGAGCTCCGTGAGGCGTTCCTTCGAGCGGTCGTCGAAGTAGCCCGCGACCTTGATGCCGAGGAAAGGCGAGGACTCGATCTGGCTCGCGAGCTTGCGCCCGAGTGTCCCGGCGCCCGCGATCACCGCGACGCGCTGGATGCCTTCGGCGGCGAGCAGGCGCGGCAGCACCAGCGGGACCAGCATGTGGCCCACGAACATCGCGACGGGCGTGACCGCAACCCACGCGACGATCACGCGCTCGTCGAAGGAACCGAGCGTGCGCGTGGCCCATCCGAGCATGAGGAGGAGTCCCACGACCAGGATCCATCCCGCGAGCACGTCGCGCGCGATCGCGGCCGCACTCGTGCCCCTCGGCGCGTGGCCGGGGAACGTGAGCGAGAAGACCAGGAGCGAAAGGATGATGTACGGGCCGTCGAACGGCACGGCGAAGTACGCGGCGGTGGCCATGAGGGCCCCGATGGCGACGACGGCCTCGAGCAGCATGCGCGCGAGGACCGCGGGAGACATCGGGCCCTGGGACAGTCGGGGGGAATCCTGTGCGGCGATCGTTTTCACGGTGGTTCTTGCCAGAGAAACGGCAACATGTTTGCCGTCCTCGCACCGTACCGGCGCAATGCGTAGCTACATCGCCGTCGCGCTGATTCAAGCGGACTACCGGACGATTCCTACATGAAAATCTTGAAGAATTTCATCGCCATTTAACATTCATGCGTCACAGTGCGTCCCATGAGACTCGTACCTCGCCCCCCAGAACCGCGGATGCCGCGGGGACAATTCCCGCAGGACAACGGTGACGTCCAGCAGCACGACGATCACGAGCCGCTGGAAGCCGCCAACCAGGAATCTCCCGCGCGCCTGAACGACAGCGAGCGTGAGAGCCTCCTCCTCAACATCGACGTATCGCTGCGCGTCCACACCCGTCCCCAGCTCTTCAGCTGGGTGCAGGGCGCGCTGCAGAGCCTGATCCCGCACGAGGTCCTCCTCTGCGGGCTGCAGGAGAGCCGCCAGACGCCGATGCGGGTGGACAGCTTCTCCACCGCGCCCGTGGATTCGGCCAAGCTGAACGAGCTCTTCCAGCAGGACGTCTCCCTCGTCCCGCACCTCATCAAGCTGTGGGAAGAGAACCGTTGCCAGGCGGTGCTGTGCGAAACCGATCGCGGCCCCATCGCCGGCGGCGCGCTCGCGCGCGAGCTCTCGCGGCTCGGGATCGCGCACGTCGTCGCGCACGGCACCCATGACGCCGCGGGCAACATGACGAGCTTCTTCGTCTTCGCGTGCCGCCCGGGGACCGTCGGCTCCAAGCAGGCGTACCTCGCGGACCTCGTGGTGCCTTATCTCCACGCGTCGTGGGTGCGCAGCCAGGTGACCTGGCCGCTCGACCGCGCCGGCGCGAACAAGCCGGCGAAGACGGGGCTCCTCACGCCGCGCGAGCAGCAGATCCTGCAGTGGATCTACCACGGCAAGAGCAACATCGAGATCGGCATGATCCTCGACATCAGCCCGCTCACCGTGAAGAACCACGTGCAGAAGACGCTGCGCAAGCTGAACGTGCTCAACCGCACGCAGGCTGTCGGCAAGGCGTTGGCGCTTCGCATCGTCAATCCGTAGAATCGGCGGCCTTCACCGTGGGGTGAGGGTCCCGATTGCATAGCTTCCCGGCGCATGGCGCGCCGTCTCCCGGGACGGGCGCCGCCTGGCGCGTCCTTCCCTTCGCCGTCCTGGTCGCGTTCGTCGCGGCCGGGCAATTGCTGCTCGCGTCAGCCTGGCGCGACGCCTTCGACGTGCGCTGGCTCACCGTCGCGCGGGGCCTTGTCGTGGGCGTGCTGCTGGCGTTCTCGTGGCGCCGTTTCGCGGAGCTGCGGCCCGTGCGCCTCCCGCCCGGACAATTGGCGCTCGCAATGGCCGCGGGCCTCGTCGTGTTCGCGTTGTGGATCGCGCTCGACCAGGGCTGGGCGGTCATCGACGCACGCGAGAGGGGATTCGAGCCGCTGGACGCTCGCGGCGCCCTGGATCCGACGCTCTACGCGCTTCGCTTCGCCGGGTTCGCGCTCGTGGTCCCGGTGGCCGAGGAGCTCTTCTGGCGCTCGTTCCTGCTGCGCTGGGTCGACCGGAAACGTTTTCTCGATGTGGATCCGCGCACTGCGAGCCTCAAGGCTTTTGCGATATGCTCGGCGCTCTTCGCGCTGGAGCACTCGCAGTGGCTCGCGGGGCTCGCGGCCGGCATCATTTACACCGGGTTGTACACAAGAACCGGGAACCTCTGGGCTCCCATCGTCTCCCATGCGATCACAAATGCCGCACTCGGAATCTGGATTCTCGCCACGGGCCGCTGGGTCCTCTGGTAGCCGCCTCGCCCGCCGCGCGCTCGCCCTCGCCGTGCCTGCGGCGCTCGCCGCGGTCCCGCTGCCTTCGTTCGCGCTCTTCAACGACCGCGTCGAGCTCTTCGCGGCGGAGAACGTGACGTGGGACAGCAACGTCTTCCGCCTCTCGCAGGATCTCGGCCCCATCGTGAAGGACGAGATCTACACCACGTCGCTCGGCGTGAACGCGAACATCCCGTACAGCCTGCAGAAGTTCCAGCTCGCGTACACGTACTTCGCGACGCGCTACCGGAAGACGACCGATCTCGACTTCAACGGGCACACTTCGCACGCGGGGTGGCTCTGGTCGCTCACGCCGCGCGCGACCGGCGAGCTCGCGTGGGACGACCAGCGCTCGCTCGCGAGCTTCACGCAGTTCACGACCACCGAGCGCGTGCGCGACGTGCTCGACACCCGCTCGATCTACGGCAACGGCGCCTGGTTCGTCGTGCCGAGCTGGCGCGTGCACGGGGCGGCCAGCGTGAACGAGCAGACCCACAGCGATCCCACGCGCAAGATCTACGACCTGCGCACGGGCAATGGCGAGGCCGGGATCAGTTACGTGACCGCGCAGGACAACCGCGTGGGCTTCGCGGCGCGCGCCGAGCGCGGCAAGAGCACCGACGTCGACACCGGCCTCGGCCAGCCCGACTTCTCGTACCGGCAATACGGCGGCGGCATCGTCATGCACTACGCCATCACCGGCCACTCGATGCTGGACGGGCGCGCCGAGTACACGCGGCGCAACTACGACAGCGACGTGTTCCAGGACTTCGGCGGGCCCACGCTGCGCTTCGTCCACACGTGGAATCCGACCGTGAAGACGCAGGTCGTCACCACGCTGCGCGACGAGATCAGCCCGATCCAGGAGGTGCAGTCCGCGAACTTCGTCATCGTGAAGGGCATCTCGGTCAAGCCGCAGTGGCTCGCGACCGACAAGATCACGGTCGGCGGCACCCTCGAGTACAACGACTGGCACTACAAGGCGGGACAGCCGGTGCCCGGCGTGCCCACGAACGGCCCCGCGGTGCCGACCAGCGACTACAGCAACCGCGTGCGCACGTTCGGCCTCACCGGCACGTGGAAGCCCACGCAGAATTTCTTCTTCCTCGCGAGCTACCTGCACGAGCTGCGCACCTCCTCCGTGCCGCTGCAGGACTACAAGGTCGACGTCTTCAGCCTCGAAGGCCGCATCAGCTTCTAGACGGGGGTCAGACCACGGTCAACATGCGAAACGCCGCGGGCGTTTCGCATGTTGACCGTGGTCTGACCCCGGTCGTTAGTCCGTCCGCGCCTCCCCCATCCGTCGCCGCGTCATGCGCCCACAACACGGGCGCGCGACCATTCCGCTCTTATGGCGCGGCAAGGCCGCAGAGACGGGGCTAGTCCCTTTGGAGCATCCCCCCGCAAACCGCAAGGTCCCGGCGTGTCATGCGCGAGCCATAACGTTTGTCTGAACAACGGAGGCACGCTTATGCGAACGATTTACCGAGCTTTGGCCATCGCGAGTTGTCTCGCAGCCGGGGTCGCGCTGGCCCAGCAGGGCAGTGGCGCGACGTCTTCCGGCGGCGGCAATCCCTTTGCGCGAGGCGACAAGAATTCGTTTTTCTACGGCAACTTGCAGGGTCCGCTGAGCTCGCAGGCGGGATTCCGCCCGCAGCCGCACGCGACGCCGGTGACGCCGGTTCCGGAGCCGTCGGAGTGGGCGTTGATGGCCGCGGGCCTGGCGCTCGTCGGCTTCATCGTGCGGCGCAGCTCCAAGCGGCGCGACGACTAGGCAGTCCAGTGATGTTTTCGACAGTCCGCGGAAACGCGGGCACGGGGATCGTGCGTCCCGCAGCCCGCAATCCGCTTAGGAGAGAGGCGACCATGTCTACCCAACGTACCGAGATCAAGAGACAAGAACTGCTGTCGTCGCGTCTGGCCGCCGGGGCGCTCGTCGTCCTCTCGATGGCCCTCGTGACGGCGGCGCGCGCCGAGCCGGTCACCCGCTACACGACCCATGTCGCGCGCGTAACCCCGATCACGCAGCCGACCGCCTCCACGTTGCCCGAGGGCAGCTTCCGCACCGCAGCGGCGGCGCCGGTCGCGCCCGCCCGCAGCGCCGACGCGGGCAACATCGCCCTCGAGTCGCTCGGCATGGGCGACATGGTGCGCATCACCGTCTTCCGCAACCCCGACCTCACGACCGAGGCGCGCGTCTCCGAGCGCGGCACCGTGCTCTTCCCGATGATCGGCGAGGTGCCCGTGGCCGGCCTCACGCCGTCGCAGGCGGGCAGGCGCATCGCCGACAAGCTCACGGCCGGCCGCTACGTGGTGAACCCCGAAGTGACCGTGTCGATGATGCAGGTGAACAGCCGCCAGGTCTCGGTGCTCGGCAACGTGAACAAGCCCGGCCGCTACCCGCTCGACACGCAGACCGCGCACCTCACCGATGTCATCGCCGTGGCGGGCGGGCTCTCGCCCACGGGCTCCGACGAGGTGACCGTCGTCTCGAACAAGGACGGCAAGACCACCAAGCGCGACGTGGACCTGGCGCAGATCTTCGACGGCGGCGACGTCTCGCAGAACATCGAGCTGCTGCCCGGCGACACGGTGTACGTGCACAAGGCGCCGATGGTCTACGTCTACGGCGAGGTGCAGAAGGGCGGCGCCTATCGCGTCGAGCCGAACATGACCGTGATGCAGGCGATCGCGATGGGAGGCGGCGTCACCCCGCGCGGCACGCTGCGCGGCCTCAAGATCTCGCGCCGCGAGGGCGGCTCCGTGCGCGAGATCAACGCGCACCTCACGGATACGGTCAAGCCCGACGACGTCGTGTACGTGAGCGAAAGCCTGTTCTAACCGAAAGCGGGCGCGCGAGCGCCCGGCCCCGACAAAAAATGACGATCAAGCAATTCCTCCTCGCGCTGCGCGGCCGCCTCTGGATCTTCCTCGCCCTCCTGGGCGGGACCATCCTGGCGGCCGTCGTGGTCACCCTGCTGCTGCCGAAGACGTACGTGTCGACGGTCTCCCTCTTCGTCGACAACGCCGACCAGCAGACGCTGGCGGGACAGCCGCAGGATCCACGCCAGCGCATCGGCTACATGCAGACTCAGGTGGATCTGATCCAGAGCCCGCGCGTGGCGCGCAAGGTCGTGGAGGACCTGCATCTCGCCGACGGTCCGAACGCCCAGGCCGCGTTCGCCAGGTCCGGCGGCAAGGGCGACGTGCAGGACTGGATCGCCAGCAACCTGCTGCTCGGGCTCAAGGTCGACACGACGCAGTCGAGCGTGATCACCGTGACCTATACCGCGGGCGACCCGAAATTCGCCGCTCAGGCGGCGAATGCCTTCGCCAAGGCGTACATCGAGGTGACGCTCGCGTTGCGCACCGAGCCCAACAAGCAGGCCGCCGCGTGGTTCGACGACCAGCTGAAGAGCCTGCGCAAGCAGCTCGACGACGCGCAGACGAAGCTCGCCGCGTACCAGCGCGAGCACGGCATCATCGCGACCGACGAGCGGCTGGACGTGGAGCAGACGAAGCTGCAGGAGCTCAGCAACCAGCAGCTGCGCGCCAACGACGAGATGTACGGCCTCGCGGGCCGCAGCGGTGTCGCCTCGCGCACCGGCGACGCGAGCCCCGACGTGATCGCCAACCCGATGGTGCAGGCGCTGAAGACGGACCTCCTGCGCGCGGAAGCCGAGCTGCAGCAGCTCTCCACCCGCGTGGGACCGAACCATCCCCAGTACATCCAGCAGAAGGCGCAGGTCGATGCGCTCCGCACCCGCGTGCGCCAGGAAGAGAGCCGCATCGTGGGCGGTGCGCGCAACGCGACCGCGGCCTCCGCCGCGCGCGAAGCCGCGCTCAAGCGCGACCTCGAGCGCCAGCGCCAGCGCGTGATCGAGCTGCGCGACGCGCGCGCCCAGGCCGCCACCCTCGTCCGCGACGTCGACACGGCGCAGAAAGCCTATGAAGCCGCGCAGCAGCGCTACCTCGTGAACAAGGTCGAGAGCACCGCCAAGCTGACCAACGTGAACGTGCTGAGCCCGGCGGTAGAGCCGCAGAAGCCGGCGAAGCCGAAGAAGGCCCTCAACATCGCGCTCGGCGTGATCGTGGGCCTGTGCCTCGGCCTGGGCGCCGTGTTCCTGCTCGAGCTGATGGATCGCCGCGTGCGCTCCTCCGACGACCTCGTCATCACCCTGGGCGAGACCGCGCCGCTCCTCGGCGAGCTCAAGCCGTGGCGTCCCGCGGCCCTGCTCGGCGGTCCCGGCAGCACCCGTGCGCTTCCAAGTCCCACCTGAATCCCGAGACAAGAACCATGAACGCGCACAGCAAATCGCCGGAGAAATACATGACCCCCATGCAGGACAAGGTGCTCCCCATCGACCACCAGCGCGCGCTCATGCGGACCGAGCGCTCGCTGGGCGCGATCCTGGTCGAGGAGGGCAAGCTTTCCAACAAGGAGATCGAGCGCGTCCTGGACGTGCAGCGCCGCGAGGGCTGCCGTTTCGGCGAGGCCGCCGTGCGCCTGGGCCTCGTGACGGACGAGGAAGTCCGTTACGCGCTGGCCAAGCAGTACGACTTCCCGCATTTCTCGCCGCCCGCCACCACGACCGGAGCCCCGATGGAGGGCCCGAGCCGCGAGCTGGTCGCCGCCTACGCGCCGTTCCATCCGCGCACCGAAGAGCTGCGCGCGCTGCGCACGCAGCTCCTCGTGCGCTGGTACAACCGCGAGTCGGGCCGCAACGCGCTCGTCGTGACGAGCGCCGATCGCGCCGAGGGCCGCAGCTACGTCGCGGCGAACCTCGCCATCGTGTTCTCGCAGCTCGGCGCGCGCACGCTGCTGGTCGATGCGGACCTGCGCAACCCGCGCCAGGGGCAGATCTTCCACCTGCCGCCGGGCCATGGGCTCTCGACGGTGCTCGCGGGACGCACGGACCTCAACTCGACGTTCCCCGTGCCGGGCCTGCAGCGCCTCTCGGTGCTGCCCGCGGGGCCCATGCCGCCCAATCCGCAGGAGCTGCTCTCGCGCCCCGCGTTCGGCGCGCTCATGAGCGAGCTGCAGTCGCTCTATGACGTGGTGATCCTGGATTCCCCCGCCGCCGGCCGCTACGCCGACGTGCAGAGCATCGTCTTCCGCGCGCGCGACGCCCTCGTCGTCACGCGCAAGGACCACACCGGGGTCGGCGCCGCGTCGAAGGTGGTCGAGACGGTCACCGGGACCGGTGCCCGCGTCGTGGGTGCGCTCATCAACGAGTACTGAACGGAAGGACCGCCATGTCGACGGTCCTGGGACACCGCTCCGCCGTGCACGACGAGCCGGGCGACTGGCGGCCCTGGCTCGCCATCGCGGCGGGACTCGCGGTGCTCTACGTGCCGATGTGCTTCGAGTTCGCGCGCACGCTCTGGCGCGACGACGCCTACGCGCACGGGCCCGTCATGCTCGCGGTGTGCGCGTGGCTCGCGTGGCGCGATCGCGCGATGCTCCTCGGGACGGAAGGACGGCGCTCGCCGACGGTGGGCGGCGTCCTCGTGGCCTTGGGGCTGCTCCTGTACGTGGTGGGACGCTCGGAGGAGCTGCCGCTTTTCGAGGCCGCCTCGCTCGTGCCGGTCGTCGCGGGCACGCTGCTCGCGATGCGCGGCTGGCGCACGCTGCGCCACCTCGCCTTCGCGTTGGTGCTCCTCGCGTTCGTCGTCCCCATCCCGGGCTTCATCCTCGATGCCATGACGGGGCCGCTCAAGACGCTCGTCTCGGCGAGCGTCGCGGCGCTGCTCCATCTCTTCGGGTATCCCGTCGTGCGCGAGGGGGTCGTGCTGCAGTTGGGCGGCCACCAGCTGCTCGTGGCCGACGCGTGCTCCGGCATGAATTCCATCTACGGCCTCATCGCGCTCACGCTCGTCTACGTGCGCCTCACCGGCCCCTCGCCGCGCCGGCGCCTGCCGCTCGTGCTGCTCGCCGTGGTGCCGATCGCGATCGCGGCGAACGTGGTGCGCGTGACGTTGCTCGCGCTCATCGCCTATCACTTCGGCGACGGCGCTGCCGAGGGTTTCCTGCACGGATTCGCGGGCCTCGTGGTGTTCGCCGCGGCGGTGATGATGTTGATCGGGTGGGACAGGATCGTGGCCAGGAACCTGTCGCCCCGGCGCAGGCCGGGGCCCGAGCTCGAAAATCGCACCCCGGCCGGAGCTCACCCCGGCAATCTTCGAGCCGGGGCCGGGGTGACAACCGCCCTCGTCCTCACCTGCGCCTTCATCGGCGCGGCCGTGGCAGCACCGCTCGTGAAGCCGCTGCCCGCCGACACGTCGGCGGTGAACCTCGAGCGGATGCTGCCGACGGAATTCGCCGGCTGGCATCTCGACCCGTCCGTGGTGCCCGTGGCGCCCGCGCCCGACGTCCAGGCCAATCTCGACCGCATCTACAACCAGATCCTGAGCCGCACCTACGTGAACGACGCGGGCGAATCGATGATGCTCACCATCGCCTACGGCGGCGACCAGAGCGACGCGCTGAAGGCCCATCGCCAGGAGAACTGCTATGCGGCGCAGGGCTTCGCGATCGAGGGCCTGCGGCACGGCTCGATGAGCGTCGCGGGACGCACGATTCCGGTGACTCGCATGCGGGCGGTGCGCGGCGCCCGCTCGGAGCCGGTGACCTACTGGCTCACGATGGGAGATCGCGTGGTGCTGGGCCGCCTCGAGCGCCTGCGCGTGCAGCTCGCCGCGGGCCTGCACGGGCGCATGCCCGACGGGATGCTCGTGCGCGTCTCGAGCCTCTCCGACGATGCCGGCGCGGCCTTCCGCGCGCAGCAGGCCTTCATGGCCTCCGCCGTGGCGGCGATGAAGCCCGCGGATGCCGCGCGGCTGGTGGGGGCGCGATGAACATGAGCGCCATCGCGGCACCGTTCGGGGACTTCCGCTATCGCGCGCAGGACGCGCTCGCGCGTGCCTGGCACGATGCGCGCGTGCGCCGCACGGTGGCGCTCGCCGCGCTGGTCGCCTTCGGCATGCTGTGGGGCGCCATCACGGCGCTCACCGAAGGCGCGGGCCTGCTGCTCTTCATCGTGGCCTTCAGCACCGTGCTCATCCTGCGCGACTTCCGCGTGGGCGTGGCCATCATGATCCTCATCATGCCCATCGCCCAGAGCTACATGTTCCCGCACGAGATGTTCGGGATCACCGGCCTGAACCCGCTGAACCTGTTGCTGGCCGCGACGCTCGGCGTGTACTTCATGCGCGCCGTGGGCTCGAAGTCCCTGCGCCACTTCATCCCCAAGCCGCTCTTCCTCCTCTTCATCGTGCCGATGATCGTGGGCGCCGTGCTGGGCGCGCCCCACGTGCCGGAGATCCCGGCGGTGTATCGCGAGTTCGAGCTCATCTTCTTCACCGACGCCTCGGGGTACGTGCGCGACATGCTGGTGAAGCCGCTCGGCTTCGTGATCTTCGCGCTCCTCGTGGCCGCGGCGTTCTGGCGCAGCAAGGCGCCCGAGCGCTTCATCACGCCGCTCCTGGTCTCGATGTGGGTCATGCCGGCCCTGGTCGTGGGCTTCCTCATCGAGAGCGGGCTCGGCATCACCGCGCTCTCCGGCACGTACAACCGCAGCCTGCTCGACCCGCTCGGCCTGCATGCGAACGACGTGGCGCGGCTCTTCGTGATCGGCTACGCGATGCTGCTCTTCATGTGGGACCGCACGCGCAACATGACGCTCAAGCTCGTGTTCTTCATCTCGATGGGCTTCATGACGGTGGCGCTCGTGCTCACGTTCTCGCGCGGCGGCTGGGTGGGCTGGATCCTGGTGAACATGATCTACCTCTTCTCGCGCCGCAACTGGAGGACGATCGCGCTCGCGGGGCTCGCACTTCCGGTATTCCTCGCGTTCCTGCCCGGCGCGGTGTGGGACCGCATCCAGGCCGGCGAGAACGGCGGGGCCGACGGCGTGACCGCGGGCCGCACGAACCTCATCTGGGAGCCGCTCATGCCGGAGATGTTCGAGCATCCGGTGATCGGGCGCGGGCTCGGGGCCGTCATGTTCTCCAACGCGGCGCGGCAGGAAGCGATGCCGGCGGTGACGCATCCGCACAACGCGTTCCTCGAGGCTTTTCTCGACCTCGGTGTCGTGGGCCTCGTGGTCCTGCTTGCTTACTGGGCGGGCGTGTGGCGCAACCTGCGGCGGCTCGGGCGCGACGAGCGCGTCCACCCCAACCTGCGCGGGCTCTTCGAGGGCAGCGCCGCGGGGCTGGTGAGCTTCCTCGTCGCCGGCTTCGCGGGATCGAGCCTCATGCCCGTGCCCGAGCAGGTGTTCCTGTGGTTCGCGGTGGGCGCGATGTACGGGATGAACCGGAGACTCAAGTACGGCAGCAGGGAAGGGACCTGACATGTGCGGCATCACGGGATATTGGGTGCGCCGGGGCGATCCGGCGCCGTGGCTGGGGGACCTCGGGGCCTCGGTGCAGGCGCTGCGCGCGCGCGGTCCCGACGACAACGGCGTGTGGGTGCGCCCCGGCGGGCGCGTGGCGCTCGGGCAGACGCGGCTCTCGATCCTGGATCTCTCGCCGCTCGGCCACCAGCCGATGCGCTCGACCCACGGCCACCTGCACATGGTCTTCAACGGCGAGGTCTACAACTTCGCGACGATCCGCGGCGAGCTCGAGACGCTCGGCCATTCCTTCCGCTCCACGGGAGACTCGGAAGTCATCCTCGCGGCGTTCCAGGAGTGGGGCCCGAAGGCGGTCGACAAGTTCGTGGGCATGTTCGCGATCGCGCTGTGGAACGAGCGCGAGCGGCGCATGGTCCTGCTGCGCGATCGCATGGGAGTGAAGCCGCTCTACTACGCGTGGGACGGGAGCCGCTTCTGGTTCGGCTCCGAGCTCAAGGCCCTGCGCGCCTTCGACGCGTGGGAGCCCGAGATCGACCGCGACGCCGTGGGCGAGTACCTGCAATTCGGCTACATCTCCGCGCCGCGCTCGGTCTATCGCAACGTCCGCAAGCTCATGCCGGGGCATTGGCTGGAGCTGGGGGAGGTGGGCGAGCCCGTGCAGCATCGCTACTGGCAGGCACCGCAGACGCTCACCCCGGCCCTCTCCCAAGGCAGAGGGAGTGAAGAAGAGCTCGAGCGCGAGCTCGAGCATCACCTGGTCGACGCGTTCCGCTATCGCATGGTGTCGGACGTGCCCGTGGGCGTGTTCCTCTCCGGCGGCATCGACTCGTCGCTCGTGGCGGCGATCCTGCAGCGCTACGGGAGCGGCGAGCTGCGCACCTTCACGATCGGCTTCGACGATCCGCGCTTCGACGAGAGCCCGCACGCGAAGGCGGTCGCGCACCACCTGGGCACGAAGCACACCGAGCAGATCGTCACCGCCGATGACATGGAAGAGGTGCTCACGTGCTGGGGCGACCTCTTCGACGAGCCGTTCGGCGACTCGTCGGGCGTGCCGACCTACCTGGTCTCGCGCCTCGCGCGGAGCCACGTGAAGGTGGCGCTCTCGGCCGACGGCGGCGACGAGCTCTTCAACGGCTACAGCCACTACACGATCCTCATGGAGCGCGAGCGGTCGCTCGCGAAATGGCCGCTGGCAGCGCGCTCCATGTTCTCGAAGTCCCTGGGCGCCTTCGGGCCCGGCTCCCTCACGACGCTCGCCGGGAGCCTGCCGCTGCCCGCGAAGTACCGCCACGCCGCGCGCCGCAATTTCGCCGAGCGCCTCGAGAAGCTGCGCGTGATGATGCCGGCGCTCGAGCGCACGCAGCTCTACGACCTGGCGATGTCGTCGTGGACGCCCTGGGAAATCGAGCGCCTCGTGGGCGAATACAAGCTGCGCGAGACGCGCGCGCCGGCGAGCGAGCTCTTCGCCGACCAGATGTCCCACACGGACGTGCAGCATTACCTGCCCGACGACATCCTGGTGAAGGTCGATCGGACCACGATGGCGTGCGGGCTCGAGGGGCGAGACCCGCTGCTCGACCATCGCCTGGTCGAGTTCGCGCTCGGGCTGCCGCTCTCGATGCGCCGCGGGCCGCTGGGGCCGAAGCACCTCATGCGCAAGATCCTCTACAAGTACGTGCCGCGCGAGATCCTCGAGCGGCCGAAGCAGGGCTTCGGCGTGCCGCTGTCACGCTGGCTGCGCGGCGACCTCTCCAACCTCGTCGACGAGTACCTGGCCCCGGCGCGCATCAAGGACGGCGGCCTCTTCGACCCGGGCGAGGTCGCGCAGGCCGTGAGTAACTTTCGCGACGGCGGCACGGCCAACGACCGTCTCGACACGCAGAAGCTCTGGTACCTGCTCGCCTTCGAGATGTGGCGCAGCCGGTGGATGAGCCGCGATACCAGGCAAGAGCTGGAGGATGCGCCGGATGCGCGTGCTGTTCATTATCAGTGACCTGGGCTTCCACGGCGCGCAGAAGCAGGTGGTCGAGCTCTCCAAGGGGCTCGCGGCCGGCGGGCACGACGTCGCGATCTACACGCTGAACGACGACGCCGCGCGCGCGACGGAGCTCGAGGGCAGCGGCGTGCAGCTGGTCGTCGACCAGAAGCGCACCAAGCTCGACCCGGGCGTGCTGTGGCGCCTCCACCGCTTCATCCGCCGCTTCCGCGCGGACATCGTCCACGGCTTCCTCTTCGACGGCGACATCTACGCGCGCATCGCGTCGATCGGCACCGGCGCGCTCGTCTTCAATTCCGAGCGCAGCGCCAACTACACGATCTCGCGCACGCAGCTCTGGGCGCATCGCCTCACGCGCGGCCTGGTCCACGCCGTGGTGGCCAACTCCCACGCGGGCGCTCGCTTCGCCGAGAAGCTCTACGGCTACGACCCGGCGCGCATGCACGTCGTCTGGAACGGCATGCGCATCGACGAGTTCGCGCGCAAGGGCGCGTCGGCCCGCGACTACCGCGGCGAATTCTTCGGCCCGGGCGACTACAAGGTCGCCTGCATGATCGGCCACATCAAGCCCGCCAAGGATTACCCGCTGGCGGTCGACGTCGCCGCCGAGCTCGTGAAGCGCTGGCCGCAGTGGCGCGTGCTCTTCCTCGGCGAAGCGCTCTCCGGCACCGGCGAGTACAAGACCGGGGCCGACTCGGATACGAGCGGCTACAAGCGCGGCGTGGTGGAGAGGTACCGCCAGCTCCCGCTCGAGCACCGGGAAAGGATCGTCTTCGCGGGCGCGCGCAGCGACGCCCCCGCCATCCTCAAGCAGTGCGACGTCCAGCTGATCACCTCGGCCTGGGAAGGCTTCCCCAACGTCGTCCTCGAGGGAATGGTGCTCGGCGTCCCGGTCGTGAGTACGGATTACTCGGACATCCGCCAGATCCTCCCCCGAATGGATCAAGTCGTGGCCAGCCGCGATCCGGAAGAACTAGCGAAGGCCGTTGTTACAGTGGCCGCTGATCGTGCGGCGGTGGCCGCCGAACAGGAACGCTGGGTGCAAGCGCACGCCGGCATCGAAAAAGCAACCCAGGAGCTTGAGCGTGTCTACCAACGCTACCTTCATCCCGCGCCTCGCGCGCTCGCCGCTCGAGAGCTTCGAGAGGAAGGTTGACCGGGACCCCGCCGCAGTCCATCCCGGGGATCTTCGAGCCGGGGCGGGGGCCGCGAACGACATCTATGCCGGCACGCCGTACGCCGGGAAGAAGCCGCACGTCTGCTTCGTGGCCCCCACGACGTGGCCGATCCTCACGGCCGCGGAGGGCATCCAGGTCGTCGGCGGCGCCGAGGTGCAGCAGAGCATGATCGCGCCGGCGCTCGCGAGGCGCGGCTACGACGTTTCCATGATCTGCCTCGATTACGGCCAGGACGACGGGGTCGAGGTGAAGGGCATCAAGGTCTACAAGACGCACACCCCGGAAGCGGGCCTCCCGGTCGTGCGCTTCGTCTATCCGCGCCTCACCTCGGTCTGGAGCGCGATGAAACGCGTGGATGCGGACGTCTACTACCAGCGTACCGCGGCGGTCTACACGGGCTACGTCGCCGCCTTCGCGCGCAAGCACGGCAAGAAGTCCATCTACGCGGGCGCCTCCGACGTCGACTTCATCCCGGGCCGCGAGGACATCCGCTACGAGCGCGACAAGAAGATCTTCCAGTGGGGCGTGCGCCACATCGATCGGGTGATCGCGCAGAACCGCGCGCAGTACGACCAGCTCCAGGAGCATTACGGCATCGAGTCCCCGGTGATCCAGAGCTGCTACCAGCCGCCCGCGGGAGCCAGGTGCGACCGCAACGGCTACGTGCTGTGGGTCGCGTCGGTGCGCCCGAGCAAGCGCGTCGAGCACGTGCTCGAGATCGCGCGGCGCCTGCCCGACGTGCCCTTCGTCATCATCGGCGGGCCGGACCCCGATCGCAAATCGCAGGAGTACTTCGAGGGCGTGAAGGCCGCGGCGGCGCAGCTTCCCAACGTGAAGCTCACCGGCTTCATGCCGTTCCACGAGGCCGAGGGATACTTCAACGGCGCGCGCGTCGTGCTCAACACGTCGCGCTACGAAGGCTTCCCCAACACGTTCATGCAGGCGTGGGCCCGCGGCATCCCGTGCGTGGGCTTCGTCGACACGGGCTCGAAGCGCGACGGCATCCCGGTCTACGACGTGGTGAGCGAGGTGTCGCAAGCCACGTGGAAGCTCGAGCGCCTCATGCGGGACGACGCCGCATGGGAGCGCGCCTCGCGCACCGTGCGCGCGCACTTCGAGGACTGCCACTCCGTCGACGCGGTGATCGACCGCTACGAGGAGGAGCTCGCGCTCCTCGTCGGAGCCGGCGCGCGATGACCCGGTCGCAACACTCGCTCGAGCGGCGCGCGCTCTCGCTGGGCACCGCCTACGCGATCGAGTTCGGCCTGCAGTTCCTGCTGCCGGTCGTGCTCACGCGCACCCTCGACCCGCACAGCTTCGGCGGCTACCGCCTCCTGTGGCTCGCCATCGCGACGCTGCTCGCCATCGCGCCGATGTGCATGCCGGAGAGCCTGTACTACTTCCTGCCGCGCTCCGAAGGCTCGCGCAAGCGCCTGTACGTGAACCAGGCGCTCATCTTCATGGTGGGTGCGGCGGCCGTCTCGGCGCTCGCGCTCTCGGTGTGGGATCCGCTCCTGCCCGGCAGCATGAAGGCGTTCGTCACGCAGGAAGGGTGGGTCGTTTCGGCCTTCGCGCTCTTCTGGGTGTTCTCGGCGCTGCTCGACGTGCTGCCCACGGTGGACGAGCGCGTGGGCTGGCAGGCGAGGGTGATCGTGAGCCTCGCCGCGATCCGCGCGGTATCGCTCTCGGCCACCGCATTCTTCACCCACGACCTGCGCTCGGTGCTCTACGTGCTGGTCGCGTTCGCCGCGGGCAAGGCCGTGCTCCTCCTCTGGTACATCGTGCGCCACTACGGCGTCGGCGGCCCGTGGGCCGAGCGCCAGGCGTACAAGGAGCAGGTCCACCAGGCCGCGCCGTTCGCGGCGTCCGGCGCGCTGCACGGCTTCCGCGCGCAGGGCGACCAGTGGATCGTGGCGGCGCTCTTCACCGTGCCGCAATTCGCGGCGTTCTCGGTGTCGACCGTGCTGGCGCCGGTGATCCAGATCTTCCGCCAGTCGGTGAACCACGTCTTCCTGCCGAGCATGAGCCGGCACGAGGCGGCGGGCGACTTCGGCGCGATGCTGGCCCTCAACAGCCGCGCGAACGCCATGGTGGGGCTCCTGGTCTTCCCGATGCTGCTCTTCGGCTTCGTGTTCGCGACACCGCTCATCTCGCTCATCTACACGCACCAGTACCTCGACGCGGTGCCGGTGCTGCGCGTCTACACCGTCGGCTTGCTCGCCTACGTGGTCGAGCTCACGAGCATCCTCTTCGTGCTGAAGCAGGGGCCGTATTGCGCGAAGGTGATGGCGATGGCGCTCGCGATCGCGCTGCCCATCAGCTACTTCGGCGCGACGCACTTCGGGCTGCCCGGCGCGGCCATGGGCACGGTCACCGCCGTCTACGCCGAGCGCTGGATCTCGCTGGCACGCATCGCGAAGCTCACACAGGTCCCGGTCTCGCGGTTGCAGGACTGGGGCACGCTCGCCGGGCTGCTCGCGGCCGCGATGCTCGCCGCCGCCGTGGCGGGGACGGCGCTCAGCTGGCGGGGCCTGCGCCCGATAGAGACTTTGGCGCTGGGCGGTGCCATCATGGCGCTCGCGTACCCGATCGCCTTGCTCCTGACCGGCCAGCGCAAGCACCTCATGAGCTTCATCGCCTCGATCCGCCACGCGGAGCCCGAGCCGGCACCGATCAAGTAAGAACGGAGAAACTGGAATGGAAAACCTGGGAGCGCTGTATCCCCAAATCGCCAACTCGCCGCGCACGTGGCTCGTCACCGGCTGCGCGGGCTTCATCGGCTCGAACCTCGTCGAGGCGCTGCTGAAGCTCAACCAGAAAGTGGTCGGCCTCGACAACTTCTCGACCGGCTTCCAGCACAACCTCGACCAGGTGCAGGACGCGGTCGGCGCGCGCGCATGGGCGAACTTCCGCTTCATCCGCGGCGACATCCGCTCGCTGGAGACGTGCCATGCCGCTTGTGCCGGCGTCGACGTGGTGCTGCACCAGGCCGCGCTCGGCAGCGTGCCGCGCTCGATCGAGGACCCGATCACGAGCCACGAGAGCAACGTGACGGGCTTCCTCAACATGCTGGTCGCCGCGCGCGACGCAAGCGTGAAGCGGTTCGTCTACGCCGCCTCCTCGGCCGCCTATGGCGACTGGCCGGGGCTGCCGAAGGTGGAGGAGCAGATCGGGCGGCCGCTGTCGCCCTATGGGGCCGGCAAGTACATGAACGAGCTTTATGCCGACGTGTTCGGGCGCTGCTACGGGCTCGAGACGGTGGGACTGCGCTACTTCAACGTGTTCGGCCCGCGCCAGGACCCGGACGGCGCGTACGCGGCGGTGATCCCGAAGTGGGTCGCCTCGATGCTGCGCGACGAGACGGTCTTCATCAACGGCGACGGCGAGACCGCGCGCGACTTCTGCTACATCGAGAACGTGATCCAGGCGAACCTGCTGTCGGGAACGACCACGAATCCCGAGGCGGTCGGACAGGTCTACAACGTCGCGGTCGGCGACTCCACGACGCTGAACGAGCTCTTCGACCTGCTCGCCGAGATGATCGGCCGCAACGTCGCGGGCTTCGCCAAGCCCACCCCGACCTACCGCGATTTCCGCGCGGGCGACGTGCGCTTCTCCAAGGCCGACATCTCGAAGATCGAGGCGCGCCTCGGGTACAAGCCGATCTTCCGTGCGCGCGAAGGGCTCGAGAAGGCGATCAGCTGGTATGTCGCGCGGCTCGGGCCGCAGGCGAGGCGGCAGGTGGAAGAGGCGACCGCGTAAAACCGGGGACGCACCCCGAATTCGCATGTTGAAATCCGCGACGCATGCGGCCTTCAACATCCGGATTCGGGGTGCGCCACATCAATCCGGAATCGCCTGCAGGATGTACATCGCCTTGATGAGGTCCGGCGGCTGCCCGAGCGAGCCGAGCCACGCGGTGTAGATCGAGACGATCTCGCCGCTGCGATAGACCTGCGAGAGCGCGCGGTTGACCTCGAGGCGGAAGGCGGAGTCGTTGCGCGGCAGGGCCAGCGCGTACGGCTCGTACGAGATCGCCTCGTCGAGGAAGACGAAGCGCGACGGATCCTTCGCCTGGCTCAAGAGCCCCAGCAGCTTGATGCGATCGCCGGCATACGCGTCGGCCTCGCCCGCGCCGAGCTTCGTCACGCCCTCGGCCGCATCGTCGATGCCGATCACTTCCGCGTTGATCAGCTTCGCCTGCAGCGCGTCGCGCAGGCGCGTCTCGGTCGTCGTGCCCTTGAGCACGACGATCTTGCGCCCGCCCATGTCGCCGAGGTGCTCGATCTTCGCATCGACGCGGCTCACGACCCCGCCCATCTCGAGGAAGATGAGCGAGGAGAAGTCGACGTTGGCCATGCGCGCGAGCGTCTGCGTGGTGTTGCCGCACTCGAGGTCGGCCTTGCCGCTCGCGACCATTTTCAGGCGCTGGGCGGTCTGCCCCGGCAGCCAGTTCACCTTGAGGCCGGGATTGCCGACGCGGCGCGCGACCTGCGCGATCACCCGCTTGCAGACGTCGATCGAATAGCCCGCGGGCCCGGTCTTGTCGGTGAAGGAGAAGGGGATCGAGTCGGGCGAATACGCGACGTTGATGGCCTTCGCCGCCTTGATGCGGGCGAGCGTGTCGGCCGCCGCGGAGAGCGCGAGGGCTTGCAAGGCGAGCAGCAGCAGCAGGGCGAACCTTTTCATGGAAAGCTCCGTGGGGGGGCGTGGCCATCCTATTACCCGGGCAAAGGGGTGGGCATGGCACCAAGGTGCCGCGCGGGCCCGCGAGCGCATGTAGGGGCCCCGGCGTATCGCCGATGGCTCGTGCGGCGCTGGGCGCGCACCGTAGGCCTCAGCGCCCACGTGTGCACCGGCGAGGACGAGGCGATGGCCTGGCTCGACACCTCGATCGCGATGTATCACTGAAGCTTCCCCGTTTCATCCGATAGAATGCGCGCCAGAGAACCGGCGCCCATCGCAGCCGGCACCGATTGCCGGCTCCCCGGGGTGGAACCGTGAGGCACAGCTCGATCCTCGAGTACGCGCACTTCCGCTGGTTCAAGGGCGCCGCCGCCCTCTGCGCCGGGGCCGCCGTCGCGTATCTCTGGCACAACCCGCCCATCAAGCCCTATGGCGGCACGTGGCTCGGCTACACGCTCGGCACCATCGCCGCCCTCCTCATCGTGTGGCTCATGGCATACGGCGTCCGCAAGCGCCGCTACCGCTCGCGCATGGGCACCGTCCAGGGATGGCTCTCTGCCCACGTCTATCTCGGCACCGCGCTCGTCGTGATCGCCACGCTGCACACCGGCTTCGAGCTCGGCTGGAACGTGCACACGCTCGCGTACGTGCTGATGCTGCTCGTGGTGGCGAGCGGGTTCTACGGCGTCTACCTCTACCTGCGCGTGCCCGGGGCGATGACGGACAACCTCGGCGACGACACCCTGCAGTCGATCGTGCTGCGCGTCGCGGACATCGACCGCGAGATGCGCGCGAAGGCGATGTCGCTGCCCGACGCGTTGCTGGCGCTCGTCGATTTCTCCATCGCCGGCACGCGGCTCGGCGGCAACTTCATGCGCGTGGTGTCCGGACGCGATCCCGCGTGCGCCACCGCGGCGGCGGTGAATCGCTGGTCTTCGACGGCGCGCGGCGCGCTCGCCGGCAGCGGCAACCTCGAGCGCGAGGTGTTCGGCCTGCTGCTCGAGAAGCAGCAGCTGCTCGAGCGCGCGCGCCGGGGCCTCAGGCACAAGGCGCTGCTCGACCTCTGGCTCTACGCGCACGTGCCGCTCGCCTTCATGCTGCTCGCGGCGCTCGCGGCGCACATCGCGTCCGTGTTCCTCTACTGGTGAGCGCGTGAAGCTCCTCGTCGTCATGCGCGGCGCACCGGGCGCGAGCGCCTCGCGCAAGGCCGTGAGCGCGGAATGGGTGCGCGTGGGCCGCCATGCCGCCTCCGAGATCTTCCTGCCCGATCCGCGCGTGGCGCTGGCGCAGGGCATGATCGTGTGGCGCGACGGGCTCGTCTACCTCGAGGGCGAAGCCGGCACCGCGAGCCGGACCGTCACCCAGCGCACCGTGCGCTCCGTGCGCCTCAACGCCGGCGAGGGGATCGACATCGGGCCTTACCGCCTCGAGGCGATCGCGGCCCCTGCGGGATACGACGGGGCGGTGTCGGTCGAGCTCGCGCATGCGCTCGAATCCGCGCCCGACCTCAAGGCGCGCGCATCCCGCCTCACGCTGGCGTCGCTCGGCCTCGCCAAGCGGCCGATCGCATGGGTCGTCTTCCTGATGGTGCTCGCGCTCTGCCTCGTGATCCCCGCGGGGCGCGTGCTGCACATGCCGTGGACGCCCGCGGCCGATCGCGCCGGCGTCACGGACCGCGCGTGGAATCCCGGCCCCCTCATGCTCGCCCACCAGACCATCGCCACGCGCTGCAGCGCCTGCCACCAGGTCGCGTTCGCGCACGTGCGCGACGAGGCATGCCTCGAATGCCACGCGAAGACGACCCGGCACGACGGCGCGGTGCTCGCGCACGCGGGCCTGCTCGCGGGCGAGCGTTGCACCACGTGCCACCTCGAGCACAAGGGGACGAAGGCGACGCATCGCGACGACGACGGCTTCTGCGTGGCGTGCCATCGCGACCTGCGCGCCAAGGTGCCCGATGCGCATGCGATGAACGCGAGCGACTTCGCGCGCGACCATCCGGCCTTCCGCCTCACGCTGCGCGAGGGCGATGCGGTCAGGCGCGTGCGCATGGGGGAGGGCGCGATCTCGCAGCAGACGCACCTCGAGTTCCCCCACGCGAAGCATCTCGACCCCAAGGGCGTGAAGTCGCCGGACAAGGGCCGCGTGAAGCTCGACTGCTCGAGCTGCCACGTGCCCGACGCCTCGCGCCGCTCCTTCGAGCCCGTCACCTTCGCGCAGCGTTGCCAGGAGTGCCACACGCTGCAGTTCGAGCCGGCGGTCACGGCACGCGAGGTGCCTCACGGCAAGCCCGCCGACGCGGCGATGGTGATCGACGAGTTCTACGCGAACCTCGCGCTCAAGGGAACGCCCGACAGCTTCCAGAAGGCGTTCGGCGTCCCGGGCGAGGGGCTGCTGCGGCGCGTCGGCGATCCTTCGGAAGCGCAGCGGCGCAACGCGCTGGCGCTGGCGAGCGCGAAGGCGAAGCGCGTCGCGGTCGACCTCTTCGAGGTGCGCGCGTGCAAGCAGTGCCACGAGGTGGCCCGCCGTGACGTGAAGGGCGCGCCGCCCCGGTGGGAGATCGCGCCGGTCACGATGAACCGGCGCTGGATGCCGCACGCGCGCTTCGACCACCAGGCCCACGCGCAGCAGAAGTGCGGCGATTGCCACGACGTCGCGCGCTCCAAGGCGTCCTCCGACGTCGCCATGCCCGGCATCGCGAAGTGCCGCGAGTGCCACGGCGGCTCGCGCCCCGTGGAAGGAAAGATCACCTCCAACTGCATGCTGTGCCACGGCTTCCACGATTCCACCGAGCGGTGGGATCCGGGCTTCGTGCCGCGCGGCCCCGCGCGCGTGGCGGAGGATCGCGATGCACGCTGACGGGGGCCTGCTGCGCGGTGTCGCGGCGCTCGCGCTCCTGCTCGCGCTGGGCTCCTGCGGCGGCGGATCCCCTGGCGGCGCCGCGAACTCGGGATGCGCGGGCGCCTGCGCGCCGGCGGCGCTCGCGCTGGACCCGGCCGACACGCAGCGCATCCTCGCGCAGGCGGCGGCGGAGGCCCAGGCACGCGGGGTGGCCGCCCACGTGGCCGTCGTCGATCGCGTCGGCAACGTGCTCGCGGCGTATCGCATGCCCGGCGCGCCGGACACCGTGGCGATCTCGAGCGGGCTCGGGGTCCACGGCGGCCTCGACGGCATCGCGGCCGGGACGATTCCCGCTTCACTCGCGGCGGTCACCAAGGCGCTCACCGCGGCTTATCTCTCGTCGAACGGCAACGCGTTCTCGACGCGCACCGCGAGCCAGATCATCCAGGAGCATTTCGACCCCAACGAGCTGGACCAGCCCGCGGGGCCGCTCTACGGCGTGCAGTTCTCGCAACTCACGTGCTCGGACGTGATGCGCAACAGGGTCGCGCACGGCACCATCGGCCCGAAGCGCTCGCCGCTCGGGCTCGCCGCCGATCCGGGCGGCCTGCCGCTCTACAAGGACGGCACCCTCGTGGGCGGCGTCGGCGTCGAGGCCGACGGGCTCTACACCATCGACCGCGACATCACGAACGTCGATGACGCGGTCGAGGAGCACGTCGCGGTCGCGGCGACCTACGGATACGCGGCCCCGGCGGACATTCGCGGCGATCGCATCACGGCGGACGGCCGCACGTTCCGCTTCGTCGATTCCGAATCCACCGCGAGCGATCCGGCGAACGCGCCGCCGCTCGCCTCGCAGCCCGGCGCGCTCGAGGCGATCGAGGGCTACGTGCCGGCCTCGATCGTCGCGGGGACGGCGTTCGGTGCGGCGGACTCCGGCGTGCGCGCCGACGATGGCGCCCTCGCGGCGTCGGCGGGATGGATCCTCGCGGATGCGCGCAACGCCAACCGGTACCCGCCGCGGGCGGCCGCCGACGGCTCGCTCTCGGCGGCCGACGTGCAAACGCTCCTCGCGGGCGCCCTCGATATCGCGCATCGCGCGCGCGGCCAGATCCGGCGCCCCCTCGGCAGCTCCGCCGAGGTGAGCATCGCCGTGGTGGATCGCAACGGCGACATCCTCGGCTTCGTGCGCACGGCCGACGCGCCGCTCTTCGGCATCGACGTGGCGGTGCAGAAGGCGCGCACGGCGCTCTTCTTTTCCCACCCGCAGGCGGCGGCCGAGCTTCGCGCCGCGCCCGACGCGGTTTATCTCGCGGGAGGCATGTCCTCGATCGCGCGCTATGCGGATGCGCTTCCGGCGTTCGTCGGCGTGCCGGACGCGCTCGGGGGCGCCATCGCATGGACGCCGCGCGCCGTCGGCAACCTGCACCGGCCTTACTTTCCCGACGGCATCGAGGGCACCGGCCCGGGGCCGCTCTCGACACCCATCGCGTCGTGGTCGCCGTTCAACGTGGGGTTCCAGCTCGACCTCGTCTACAACCAGCTCGTGAAGGGCGTGCTCGGCGATCTCTCCGAAGGCTGCGCGGGCCGTTTGCCCGCCGGCATCCCGACGGCCGCGGCGGACGCGGGCATCGCGAAGCTTCGCAACGGCGCGCAGGTCTTCCCGGGTGGCGTGCCCATCTATCGTCCCGCGGACCGCGCGCTCATCGGCGCGATCGGCGTATCCGGCGACGGCGTGGACCAGGACGACATGGTGTCGCTGCTAAGCGTGGGCCAGTGGGCGAACGCCGCGCATGCGAACGCGCCGCCCGGCATGCGCGCGGATACGCTCACCCCGCAGGGCGTGCGCCTGCGCTACGCGCAGTGCCCGCAATCGCCCTTCAACGGCTCGAACGACCAGAATGCTTGCGCGGGCCTTTAGCACGGCGATCGTGGCGGCCCTCGCGATGCCGTGCTTCGCGGACGACGAAGTGCCGCCGCGCCGCCCCGGCCCGAGCGAGCCGCTGCGCTACGTGGCGCCGCCGCCCGACGCAACCAGGGTCCCCCCGCCATCGCCCGCGGCGCCGCGCGAGACGCTGCCCGTGCCCGACCGCTGGCGCATCATGCGCTCGCTCGGATTCGCTCATCCGTGGTACGACCCTTACGACCAGAACGTGCTGAAGGGCGACCTGCCCCTCGACGCGGGCGGCGAGTGGTTCGCGAACGTCGGCGTGGTTTCCGATTCCGTGGTCGAGCTGCGGCGGTTGCCCACGGCGGTGGGGCCGCAGACGAATGCGCGGGGCGGAAGCTACGACGTCTTCGGGCGGGGCAAGCAGTCGACGATCGCGGAGACGGTGATCGCGTCGTTGTCGCTCATCAAGGGGGACACCACCTTCCGGCCGCCGGAATACGAGTTCCGGTTCGTGCCCGCGTTCAACTTGAATCGCACACGCGTCGAGGAGGTGCGCGCGGTCGACATCGATCCGCGCGCGGGCGTGACCCGCAACGACGGCCACGCCGCGGTGCAGGAAGCATTCGTGGAGAAGCACCTGCGCGACGTGTCCGCGCGCTACGACTTCGACGCGGTGCGCGTCGGCATCCAGCCGTTCACGGCCGATTTCCGCGGCTTCCTCTTCAACGACGTGCCCGCGGGCGTGCGCCTCTTCGGCACGCGCGACAACAACCGGTGGCAGTACAACCTCGCGTGGTTCCGGCGCCTCGAGAAGGACACGAACTCGGGGCTGAACGACCTCGGCCGGCCCCTGCGGCGCGACGACCTCCTGGTCGCGAGCCTTTATCGCCAGGACTTTCCCCGCGAAGGCTTCACGTCGCAGGCCACGCTCGTGCTGGAGAGCAATCGCGAGGGCAGCGAGCGGGACTACGACACGAACGGCTTCCTGGTGCGGCCGGCGGCGATCGGGGACGAGCGCGGCCGCGACTATCGCGTGGCTTATCTCGGCTACAACGGCGATGGGCACTTCGGCCGGTGGAATCTCACCGCGTCGGCTTATGCGGCCTTCGGCCGCGACGACCGCGACCCGCTCGCGCAGCGCCCGCAGTCGATCCGCGCGGGCTTCGCCGCGGCCGAGCTCTCGCGCGACTTGAGCTGGGTGCGCCTTCGATTGAGCGGCCTCGTGCAATCGGGCGACAAGGACCCGTTCGACGGCAAGGCCACGGGCTTCGATGCGATCCTCGAGAACCCGCAGTTCGCCGGCGCGGACACGAGCTTCTGGATCCGCCAGGCGGTCCCGTTGATCGGCGGCGGCGGCGTCGCACTCTCGGGGCGCAATGGCGTGCTCGCGAGCCTGCGCTCGTCGAAGGACCAGGGGCAGGCCAACTTCGTGAACCCGGGCCTGGTCCTGCTCGGCACGGGGGCCGACGTCGACCTGCTGCCGCAACTGCGCCTCATCGGCAACCTCTCGCATCTCTCCTTCGTCGATACGCAGGTGCTCGGCGTGCTGCGCAACCAATCGCCTCCCTCGCGCGACATCGGGTGGGACGTCTCGGCCGCGCTGCAATGGCGCCCCTTCATGAGCCAGAACATCGTCGTGAACGCCTCGGCCGCGGCGCTCCTGCCGGGCAAGGGCCTGAAGGCCCTCTACGACGAGGGCCAGCGCGGCCCGCAGTATTCGGTGCTGTTCAACCTCGTGGCGGCCTTCTGATGAAATCAGGGTACGTCCCTCATTTCGTCTGGAAATTGGGGTACGTCCCTAATTTCATCCTGCTCATCCTGGTGGCAAGCTCCGCGTTCGCGGCCGCGCCGCCCGCGCCGGCGCAACAGACCGTGGCGGAGGCCGGCGCGAAGAGCGGTGGCTGCACGAGCTGCCATGCCGAGACGGACCGCCACACGATGCACCAGAACCCGGCGGTCATCCTGGGCTGCACCGATTGCCACGGCGGCGACGCATCCGCGATGAAGCCGGCCGGTGCCACGCGCGAGGACGCGGCTTACGTCTCGACGCTCAGGCGTGCGCACGTGCTGCCGCGCGACGAGAAGGCGTGGGCCTGGCCGCGCAGCGCCACGCCGCAGCGCACCTATACGCTGCTCAATCGCGAGAGCCCGGAGTTCGTGCGCTTCATCAATCCGGGCGACCTGCGCATCGCGCGCGAGGCGTGCGGTGCGTGCCACCTCCCCATCGTGCAGGCCTCCGAGCGCAGCCTCATGGCCACCTCCGCCATGTTCTGGGGCGCGGCCGCGTACAACAACGGGATCCTGCCATACAAGCACACGATCCTGGGCGAGGCTTATACGCGCGAGGGCGAGGCGGCGACGCTGGTGAATCCCGTGAAGCCCGACGCGTTCTACGCCTCGAAGGGCATCCTTCCACGGCTCACCGCATTGCCCGCGTGGGAGAGCGTCCCGCCCGCGGACGTGTTTCGCGTCTTCGAGCGGGGAGGGCGCGTCATCTCGAGCCAGTTCCCGGAGATCGCGCTTCCCAACGCGAGCGGCGCCCTGCAGAAGCTCGACGAGCCCGGACGTCCCGACTTCCGTGCGTCGAATCGCGGCCCCGGCACGGGCAACCGCATCTCGGTGCCGCTCATCAACGTCGCGAAGACGCGCCTCAACGATCCGCACCTGTGGTTCCTCGGGACGAGCGACCAGCCGGGCGATTACCGCTCGTCGGGATGCAGCGCGTGCCACGTCGTGTATGCGAACGACCGGGATCCGTCGCACGCGGGACCGTATGCGAAGTACGGCCACGCCGGCACGACCGCCACGAGCGACCCCACCATCCCGCGCGGCGAGCCCGGACACCCGATCCGCCACGAGTTCACGCGCGCCATCCCGTCGTCGCAGTGCATGGTCTGCCACATGCACCAGCCGAACATCTTCGTGAACAGCTTCTACGGCACGATCATGTGGGACTACGAGTCCGACGCGCCCTTCATGTGGCCGGCGAAGCAGAAGTACCCCACCGACGAGGAAGCCCACAGGATCCTCGAGCGCAATCCCGAGGAGGCCGCCATCCGCGGCAACTGGGGCGATCCCGCGTTCCTCGAGAACGTGAGCTCGCTCAACCCGAAGCTCAAGGACACGCAGTTCGCCGACTACCACGGCCACGGCTGGAATTTCCGCGCCGTGTTCAAGCGCGACCGCCACGGCGCGCTCCTCGACGAGGAAGGCCGCGTCGTGCCCGACGACGACCCGCACAAGTTCTCCAAGGCGAAGCAGCTCACCTCGATCCACCTCGACCTCGGCATGCATTGCGTCGATTGCCACTTCGGCCAGGACGCCCACGGCAACGGCCACATCTACGGCGAGGTGCAGGCCGCGATCGAGATCGACTGCACCGATTGCCACGGCACCGTGGACAAGTACCCCACGCTGCGCACGTCGGGGCCGGCCGCGGCACCCGGCGGCATGGACATGGCGCTGCTTCGCACGCAGGACGGGCGCAAGCGCTTCGAGTGGAGGGCCGGCAAGCTCTACCAGCGCTCGGCGCTCGACCCGGAGCGCGAGTGGGAGATGACGCTCGTGAAGGACACCGTCACGCCGGGCAACCCGAAGTACAACGAGCGCGCCGCGCGCGCGAAGCTCATGCGCGCGGGCGCCGAGGGGCGCGAAGGGAAGTGGGGCGGCGGGAGCAACGACCTCGCCCATTCCAACGACAAGGTGGCCTGCTACACCTGCCACCTCTCGTGGACCACGAGCTGCGCGGGTTGCCACCTGCCGATCCAGGCCAACTGGAAGACCGAACGCCATCACTACGAGGGCGGCGAGACGCGCAACTTCGCGACGTACAACCCGCAGGTCGCACGCGCGGACATGTTCCAGCTCGGCCGGGCCGGGAGCGTGAAGGGCGGGCGCGTCACGCCGATACGGTCCTCGTCCGCGCTCGTGCTCTCGTCGACGAACCTCAATCGTGAGCGCATTTACGTCCAGCAGGCGCCCGTGTCCGCGAGCGGGTTCTCCTCGCAGGCCTTCGCGCCCCATTACCCGCACACCGAGCGCAAGACCGAGACCAAGACGTGCAGCGACTGCCACGTCTCGGCCGCGAACGACAACAACGCGCGCATGGCGCAGCTCCTCCTGCAGGGCACCGACTTCGTCAATTTCGTCGGCTTCGACGCCTGGGTGGGTGAGGAGAAGAACGTCGAGGCGGTCCAGGTGACCGAGTGGGAGGAGCCGCAGGCGGTGATCGGCAGCTACCTGCACCGCCATGCTTATCCGGACTGGTTCGCGGCGCACGAGAAGCGCGGCCAGCGGCTCACGCAGGCGCACGACCATGCGTCGGGCGGTGCCGTCGGCTGCATCGTGCTGCGGGGCGAGTACCTTTATGCGGCCGAGGGCGCCGGCGGCTTGCGCGTCTACGACGTGGCGGCCATCGGCAACAAGGGTGTCTCGCAGCGCATCGTGACGGCGCCCTTCTCGCCGCTGGGCGACGACACGCACGTCGCCTCCCGGGACGCCACCTGTGTCGCGCTCCCCACGAACCAGCCGATCAATCCGCTGCGCAATGCGGGCAGCCTCATGCGCAGGGAGAACGAGGAGCAGGCCTTCCATCCGATCTATCACTACGCCGCCATCGCCGACGCGAAGGAGGGCCTGATCCTCGTGAACGTCGATACGCTGGCCGACGGCGAGCCGCGCAACAACTTCCTCCAGCGCGCCGTGACCTGGAACGAGGGCGGCGTGCTCGACGGCGCGCGCCATATCGTGCTGGGCGGGCACTATGCTTACGTCTCGACGCCGCGCGGCATCGCGATCGTGGATCTCGACGATCCGCTGAAGCCGCGGCTCGCCGCGCAGGTCGCATTGCCGGGGGCACGGTCCTCGGCGCTGCAATTCCGGTACCTCTTCGTCGCGAGCGACGCGGGGCTGGAAGTCGTGGACGTCACGCTGCCGGAGAAGGCGCGCCTCGTGCCCGGCGCACGGGTGCGGCTCGCCGACGCCCGCCGCGTCTACGTCGCGCGCACGTATGCTTATATCGCCGCCGGCCGCGACGGACTCGCCATCGTCGACGTGGAGAAGCCGGAGCAGCCGCGCCTCTTCACGAAGTTCGACGCCGGGGGCAAGCTCTCCGATGCGCGCGACGTGGCCGTCGCATCGACCAACGCATCGCTCTTCGCGTACGTGGCCGACGGAAGGAACGGATTGAAGGTGGTGCAGCTGACCTCGCCCGACACCCAACCTCGCTTCTACGGCTTCAGCCCCGAGCCGCGGCCGCAGCTCATCGCGTGGAAGGAGACCGCGTCGCCCGCGAACGCGCTCGCGAAGGGCCTCGATCGCGACCGCGCCGTGGACGAGACCGGCGGCCAGATCGCGGTCTTCGGGCGCATCGGCTCGCGCCCGTTCAACCTGCAGGAGATGCGCAAGCTCTACATGAACCCGGATGGGAGCGTGTGGACGGTGAGGGATACGCCGTGAGGAACCTCGTCGCGGCGATGACGATCATGCTTGCCACACTTGCGCGCGCCGACGTCGCCCCGCCGCTGCTGCCCTACGAGGTCCAGGCCAGACATCTCGGCGTGGTGACCTGCGCGAGCAGCCTCTGCCACGGGTCCATCAGCCCATGGAAGGACTCGGACGTGCTGCAGAACGAGTACGTCACCTGGTCGCGGGTGGACAAGCATTCGACGCGTGCGTACCAGGTGCTGCTCGAGGAGCGGTCGCAGCGCATCGCGCGCAACCTCGGGCTCAAGGGGCCCGCGCAGCAGCAGAAGGTCTGCCTCGATTGCCACTCCGAGAATCCGCCGCCGAAGTTGCGGGGCGAGCGATTCCGCGCCGGCGAAGGCATTGGATGCGAGGCCTGCCACGGCCCGGCCGAGCACTGGATCGAGAGCCACGTCGCGACCGGGGCCACGCATCGCGACAACGTCGCGCACGGCCTGTATCCGGCGAACGAGCCGGTCGCGCAGGCGCGGCTCTGCCTGTCGTGCCACTTCGGCAACAAGGACAAGTTCGTCACGCACCGCATGATGGGCGCGGGACATCCGCGCATGAGCTTCGAGCTCGAGACCTTCGCCCAGACGGAGCCGCCGCACTTCGTGGTCGATGCCGATTGGCGGCGGCGCAAGGGCGACTACGACGCGGCGCGCGTGTGGGCCGTGGGCCAGGCCATCGCCGCGAGCGAGATCCTCGACGTCGTGCTCGATCCGAAGCGCAGCCACGACGGGCTCTTCCCGGAGCTGGTGGTGTTCGACTGCCACGCGTGCCATCACTCCATGCGCGACAAGCGCTGGACGCCGGGCGTGGCAGGCACAAGCCCCGGACACATCCGGCTCAACGACGCGAACCTCATCATGCTGCGCTACATCGCGCGCCGCGTGCTCCTGCCCGGCGAGTCCCGCGAATTCGAGGGGCGCGTCGTCGCCCTCGAGCGGGCGGTGGCCGGCGACGGCGGCGACGCCCTGGAATCGGCGCGCGTCCTGCGCCAGGACATCGCCCGCCTGGTGCCCCGCCTCGCCGCGCGGCCGTTCGACGCCTCGGACCTGCGGGCCATGATCGACGGGCTGGTCGACGACGGCGCGAACGGGCAGTATCGTGATTACGCGGGCGCCGAACAGGCCACCATGGCGATCGCGAGCCTGCTCAACTACCTCGGCAAGCGGACCTCGCTCGGCGACATGCGCGAGGTCCACGCCGCCCTCGATGCCGTGTACGACGCCGTGAAGGACGACGAGAAGTACAAGCCCCAGGACTTCCGGGCGGCGCTCGTGCGCCTGCGCTCGGCGTTGAAGGGAGTCGGCTGATGGCCGCGGCCTTCGACGATCGCACCGAGCTCCAGTGGTACGACATCGGCATCGTGGGATCCGGCCCGGCGGGCCTGTCCGCGGCGGCGCATGCGGCGAAGCTCGGCGTGTCGCACGTGCTGCTCGAGGCCGAGCCGCACGTGTGCAACACGATCCACAAGTACCAGAAGGGCAAGCACGTGATGGCCGAGCCGCAGGTGCTGCCGCTTCGCAGCGCGCTCACTTTCGAGGCCGGCAGGCGCGAGTTGGTGCTGGACACCTGGGCGCGCGAGGTGGCCAGGCTGCGCGCGAACGTCCGCACCGGCTGCGAGGTCGTGTCGATCCGGGGCGAGGATGGAGGCTTCGAGATCGGCACGCGCTCGGGCCGCACCTTCCTTTGCCGCAAGGCCGTGCTCGCGATCGGGCTGCAGGGGAACCTCCGCAAGCTCGGCATCCCCGGCGAGGACCTGCCGAACGTGCAGTACCAGCTCGACGACCCGGACGAGTACCACGGCGAGACGATCGTGGTCGTCGGCGCCGGGGACGCGGCGATCGAGAACGCGCTCGCGCTGGCAGGCCGCAATCGCGTGATCCTCATCAATCGCAACGAGGAGTTCGCGCGCTGCAAGGAGGGCAACCTCTCGCTCGTGCTCGCGGCGATCAAGGACGGGCGCCTCGAATGCCGCTACGGGACCTCGGGCGTGAAGGTGGAGCGCATCGAGACCGATCCGCCGATGCTGGGCTTCCACGTGAAGACGCCGTCGGGGCCCGACGCGATCGACTGCGACCGCATCATCGCGCGCCTGGGCGCCGTGCCGCCGCGCAAGCTCGTGGAGAGCTTCGGCGTCGCATTCCCCCGTGCGGACGCGAATGCGGTGCCGGAGCTGGGCGACACTTACGAGTCCAACGTCAAGGGCTTGTACATCGTCGGCGCGCTGGGGGGCTACCCGCTCATCAAGCAGGCGATGAACCAGGGCGTGGAGGTGGTCGAGTTCGCGCTGGGACGCTCCATCGCCCCCGCCGACGAGCCGCTCCTCGCCCGCAAGTTCCAGGGGTTCTCGCGCCGCATGGATGTCGCGCAGTGCCTCGACTACATCCAGCAGAACGCGCCGCTGCTGGCGGACCTGAACCGCCTGCAGATGCGCGAGTTCATGCTCGAGGCCGACATCCGCTCGCCCGGGGAAGGCGAGATCCTCTTCCGGCGCAACGACTACACCAACTCGTTCTTCATGGTGATCGGCGGCGAGGTGCACGTCGAGATCCCGGGCGAGGAGGGCAAGGCGGTGTGGTTCCCGCTGCGCGCGGGCCAGTTCTTCGGCGAGCTGGGGCTCATCTCCGGACGCAGGCGTTCGAGCACGGTGATGGCGGGATCGGACTGCGTGCTCATCGAGGCGCCGCGGCGCGCGATGCTCAAGCTCATCGCGTCGGTCGACTCGATCCGCAAGTCCATCGACGAGACGTTCCTGCGGCGGGCGGTGCGAAGCTACGTGGCACCGATGCTGCCCGAGGAGCAGCTGGACGAGCTGCTCGCGGCGGGTGTGCAGGTGAGGAATTACGATGGCGGCGACGTGCTGTTCGAGGAAGGAGCCGCGCCCGACGGGCTGTACCTCATCCGGCGCGGATCGGTCACCGTCTCGCGCGTGATCGCCGGACGCGAGGTCGTGCTGTCGTACCTCTCGGCCGGCAACTATGTGGGCGAGATGGCGCTGCTCTCGGAGTCGCCCCGCTCGGCGACGGTGAAGGCGGCGGTCGCGACCGAGGCCGTCGTGCTCGATGCGGCGGCGTTCAAGAGCGCCATCGCGCGCAATCCCGCGTGGCGCGAGGAGATGGAGTCCCGCTACCACGACCGGCTGCGTGCCAACGCGGCGATGGAGGCGCAGCCCGACCCCGGCAACATCATCGCGTTCCTGATGCAGCAGGGCGTGGGCGAGGCGACGGACGTGCTGCTGATCGACGAATCGCTCTGCATCCGCTGCAACAACTGCGAGAAGGCGTGCGCCGATGTCCACGATGATGGTGCCTCGCGCCTCGACCGCGAGGCGGGGCCCACCTTCGCCCAGGTGCACGTGCCGACATCGTGCCGCCACTGCGAGCATCCGCACTGCATGAAGGACTGCCCGCCCGATGCGATCAACCGCTCGCCCAACGGCGAGGTGTTCATCCGCGACACGTGCATCGGCTGCGGCAACTGCGAACGCAACTGTCCCTACGGCGTGATCCGGCTCGCGGCCGTCGATCCGGCGCACGAGCGGCCGGGCCTCTGGTCGTGGATGCTCTTCGGCGTGGGCGCCGAGCCCGGGACGCAGACGATGGCGAAGTCGAAGGACGTGCCGAAGAAGGCGGTGAAGTGCGACATGTGCAAGGACCTGCCGGGTGGCGCCGCTTGCGTGCGCGCATGTCCCACGGGGGCCGCGATCCGGGTGGGCCCGGACAAGCTGCTCGCATATGCGGGCGCGGGCTGAGGGCGCCATGGCGATCACTGGAATGAACCACTTCAACGTCCTCACCGACGACATCGACGCGACGCGGCGCTTCTACTGCGGCGTGCTGGGGCTCGTCGAGGGCGACCGGCCGAAGTTCTCGTTCGACGGCCTCTGGCTTTATGCCGGCGGGCATCCGATCCTGCACATCTCCGCGCGCGAGCTCTCGCAGAAGGTCGAGGGCGTGATCGACCACATCGCGTTCAGCTGCACGGACCTGCGCGCGACCGTCGCGCGCCTCGAGCAAAACGGCGTCAAGTTCTCGCTCGGGCGCCAGGTCTCGACGGGCATCTGGCAGCTCTTCTGCCGCGATCCGATGGGCGCGCGCGTGGAGCTCGACTTCGATCCTTCGGAGACGGGTCCTTAGCTTGGCAGGCGTGCTGCGCATCGCCACTCGTGCGGATGTCGCTGCGATCCAGCGCGTGCGCCGCGACGTGCGCGAGAACCGCCTCGTTTCACGCGTGATCTCCGACGACGAGGTGGTCGAGCACCTCGAGCGGCTCGGGCGCGGGTGGATCGTCGAGGAGGGCGGGGAGATCGCGGGCTTCGCCATCGGCCGCTTGCGCGACGGGAACATCTGGGCGCTCTTCGTCGACCCGGCGCACGAGCGCCGCGGCTACGGGCGCAGGCTGCACGACGCGATGGTGGCCTGGATGTTCGCCCAAGGCCTGCCGAAGCTGTGGCTCAGCACGGAGGTCGGCACGCGCGCCGAGCGGTTCTATCGCGCGGCCGGCTGGACGGATGCCGGACTCGTTTCCGGTGGACGCGAGAGGCGGTTCGAGATGGCGCACGAGTCGATAGCGTGCGCCGAGAGCGGTTCATAGACGGGGCATTAGCCACCAGGGACCCCTGTGATGCTCAAGCAACGCGGCGAAAAGGCAGCGAGCGGGAAATGGTCCAGTCCTTCGGCCGAGCGCAACAAGGGCCCGATACTCGATGTGCTCGGGCGCGTTTTGCCGCGTCACGGCCTGGTATTGGAGATCGCGAGCGGCACCGGGCAGCACGTCGTGCATTTCGCCCGAGCGCTTCCAGACCTCACCTGGCAGCCGTCCGACCCGGATGCCGAATTGCGCGAGTCGATTATCCTGCGGGTCGGGGAGGAACGCGTGGCCAATGTCAGGGGTCCCATCGACCTTGATGTGACCCGGCAGCCCTGGCCCTTGCAAGCGGCGGATGCGGTGGTCGCCATCAACATGATTCACGTGGCTCCCTGGGCGGCGACGCTCGCATTGTTCGAAGGCGCGAAGGCGTTGCTTTCCACGGGGCACGTCTTGTTCCTGTACGGGCCCTATCGTCGCAACGGTCACCATACTTCGGATAGCAACGCCCAGTTCGATCGCGACCTCCGTTCCCGCGATCCGGAATGGGGACTTCGAGACCTCGAGGCCGTCGGCGACGTTGCCGGCCGCGCCGGCTTCGTGCTGGCCGAGACCGTGGAGATGCCAGCCAACAACCTCACTTTGGTTTTCCAACGAAAATGACCATCGAAAACGAAGGCGACGTCGCCGCCCTGAAGCGCATCGGCAAGATCGTTTCGTACGTCCTGCAGCAAATGCTGGACGCCGCCCAGCCGGGCATGACGACGCGCGAGCTGGATTCGCTCGGCGAGAAGCTGCTCGAGCGCCACGGCGCGCGTTCGGCACCCCGGCTCGCATACGACTTTCCCGGCTCGACCTGCATCAGCATCAACGAGGAGGCCGCGCACGGCGTCCCCGGAGACCGCATCATTCAAGCCGGCGACGTGTTGAACGTCGACGTTTCGGCCGAGCTGGACGGCTACTTCGCCGACACGGGAGGCACGACGGTCGTGCCTCCGACCGATCCGCAGAAGACCCGCCTGTGCCATGCCGCGCGCACCGCGCTCGGGCAGGCGATGAAGCAGGCGCGTGCCGGCCGGCCCATCAACGGCATCGGCGGCGCCATCGAACGCACGGCGAAGGCCTACGGCTTCAAGGTGATCGAGAATCTCGCGAGCCACGGCGTCGGCCGCGCGCTGCACGAGGCCCCGGAGACGATCCCGGGATACTTCGATCCCGCCGACAAGCGCGTCCTCGAAGAGGGCATGGTGATCACCATCGAGCCGTTCCTCTCCACCAGGAGCCGTGTGGTGAAGGAAACCTCCGACGGGTGGACGCTGGTGGGTGCGCGCGGCAACCTGTCCGCGCAGTACGAGCACACGATGATCATCACGAAAGGTGATCCCATCATCGTGACCCGGCACTGATGGGTGTGGACCCCGGCGGGCCCGGCGCGACGGCGGGAGCTGCCGCCAGCAGCCGCGAAGAGACGGGCGTGGTGGTCGTCGTGCGTGCGCCCGATACCCTGTCGCACGACCGCGCGGCCGTTGTCCGCGAGGCGATGGACAACCTGGGCTCCGACGGCTGGTGGTTCCTGAATCCCGGAACGTTCATCGCGGTGTTCCTCGGAGCCCGGGACAGCACCGAGCGCCTGGAGAAGGCGCACGCGATGCTCGAGCGCCTGATTTCGCAGTCGCCGGCGCTGCACGACCTGGCGACGGGAAGCGCCGAAGGCAGGTTGCTCTGCGCATTCGATGCCGCGGGCCACCTCCAGTCGTTACCACTGGGCCATACCGTCAACGTCGCGCTCACCGAAGCCGTGCGAAACGCCGGATGAACGTGGATTCCACGACTGCGCGCACGGTTTCTTGCGGCCGCGGGGAGCAAGCCTCGCGACGGCTTCGAGGCCGTGATTGTGAGGTGCATCACGCGAGGTGCCGCATTCCGTTGCGGCGATTGCGGCCGTAACGGGTGCATATCACGATTTGTGAATGTATTCACTGGCGCGGCCGCGCTTTGCGGCGATATTGGCGCAATCCCTCGCTCCCCCGGGGCCCGCCATGAACCGTCGCACGCTCCTCGGCCTGACCGTCGCGCTGATCCTGCCGGCCGCGGCGTGGGCCCGCGCCGGCAAGGAGGACGCGCAGGCGATGGTGAAGAAGGCCATCGAGTTCTACCGGAAGAAAGGCCGCGACGCCGCGCTCCAGGAATTCGCGCGCGCCGACGGTCCCTTCATCGACCGCGACCTCTACATCATCGTGCACGCGATGGATGGCACCTGCCTTGCCCACGTGAACCCGCCCATCCGCGGGCGCAACATGTGGGAGGAGCGCGACCTCGACGGCAAGTACTTCACGCGCGAGCGGCTCGAGGCGGCGAAGAGCGACGTCAACGGTTGGCAGGAATACAAGTACTTCAACCCCGAGTCGCGCAAGGTCGAGCTGAAGCGCACCTACTGGGAGAAGCACGACAGCCTGGTCTTCGCCTGCGGCGCGTACAGGTCGTTGCTCTCGTCCATGTAGCATTCGTTCGTGGACCGGCGCTCGTCCGGTCGCGGCGAGGGAGGCAACGCGGCCATGAACATCCTGGGAAGCTGCCACTGCGGCAACGTGTCGTTCGAGCTCGCCTGGGAGCCCGATCCGGCGCGGATCCCCGCGCGCGCCTGCGGCTGCTCTTTCTGCGTGAAGCACGGCGGCGTCTGGACTTCGAATCCGTCGGGATCGCTGCGCGTGAAGCTGGAGGACCCGGCCCTGGTCGAGAAATACGCGTTCGGCACTCGGACCGCCGAGTTCCAGATCTGCCGGCGCTGCGGTGTCGTGCCGTTCGTCACGAGCGACATCGAGGGACGGACCTATGCGGTGGTGAGCGTCAATGCGTTCGACAACGTCGACCGGTCGAGGCTGCACGTGGCGCCGATGTCCTTCGAGGGCGAGGAGACGTCCTCGCGGCTCGAGCGGCGCAAGCGCAACTGGATCGGGGATGTGCGGTATGGGTGAAATTGGACCCCGGCCCGCGCCGGGGTGACAATATCGTTCCATGTTCAACCTCTCGCCCGCCGCGCTCTTCATCGGCCTCATGGCGGGCGTCGTCGGCGCCGCCTACTTCCTCTACGGCAAGAAGCAGGCGAGGTTCGCGCCGATGATCTGCGGCGCGCTGCTGTGCGTCTATCCGTGGTTCGTCACGAGCGTGCTGTGGCTCTCGATCGTGGGCCTGGCCCTCATGGCGGCGCCCTTCTTCATCGACTTCTGAGCGCGCCCACGCGGGTTTAGAATGGGCTCGTGGGCGGCCCCGGCCGCCGGAAGGCCTGGGAGGTTCCCATGAGAGCGATCGCCGCTTCCTTCGTCGCCGCCGCCGCGCTTTCGGCGCAGGCGCAGACGCACGTCGCCGACGTACCGCAGAAGCACACGCCGCCGCGCAACACGGTCTACCTCGACGATGCGAAGGTCTACGAAGCCATCCGCGCCCGCGACCCCGCGCGCTACGAGAAGATCCTCGGCGTGATGCACGTCGCGCAGGCCGAGCCCTGCGAGACCGTGCCGCAGATCCTGAAGACGCAATACGACGTGAAGGGCTCGTGCCAGGCGTACCAGGTCTACACGAGCTTCCCCGCGAAGACGCTGCTCAGCTTCACCGTCGAGGACACCGACTACGTGGCCTTCGTGGTGCAGCCGAAGCTCTCGGGCGGCAAGCTGGTCCCGGCGCGATGACGGCACCGCTCGAGGAGCCGCCGTTCGTGCTGGATGCGGCGCGCGTCGTGCGCTACGCCGCGCTCGACCTGGGCGCGCCGGGCGTGGCTCCCAGCTTCGTCGTGAACGGCGTGCCGATGGCCCGCGCGAATCTCGCCCGGGTGGCCATTGCCGAGGCGCTCCTCGACGGGGCAATCTTCCTCCTGCATTGCACCGAGCGCTGGGAGACGGTGTCGGCGAGCGACCATGCCGATGTCGCATCGGCCGAGCGCGCGGCCGCCTCGACCTATGGCGCCGCGCTCGCCGGTTGGACGGAGTATCGCGCGCTGACCGAGGATGAGCAGCGCGAGATCCAGACGACGCGCTCGTTCCTGCAGGAGCTGGCGGCCGAGGAATTCGGCGGCTGAGTCGAGATCGGACCCCGGCCTTCGCCGGGGTGACCATGCGGCCTGCGGGTGACAGACGTACGCGGCCCTCGCCGGGTGACAGGCTTACGCGGCCTTGAGCCTCGGCGCAGCCTGGTCCTCGCGCGGCAGCAGCTTCCCCGCCACCGCGTAGCGCGCCGCGAAGTGGTCCAGCAGCTTGTCGAGGACGAGGCCGCGCGCGGGCCACTGCGAGAACGTGTGGTCGGCGCCGGGGATCACCTCGAGGTCCATCCGCCCCGCCTTGATCGCGCGGCTCGCGGTTCGCTTCGCCTCGTTCATCAGGATGTCGTAGCCCGGCTCGCCCTGCGAGAAGTAAATCGCGACGTGGTGCGTGCGCAGCACCCGCTTGAGGTCGCGCGACAGCCGCTCTTCCTTGCCGAGGCCGACCGACTGGAGCGTCGACTTCACGCGCCTGGAGACGTGCCCGGCCACGAAGCGCACGACGCGCTTCACGTCGACCTCGCCGCGCAGCAGCTTCACCCAGCGGCCCTTGTCCTTGACCGCGTTGCGGTACGCGGCCGCCTGCACGAAGTGCGAGTTGTCGTCGAGCGACATGCCCTCGACCCAGTAGAACTCCCACGGGTTCACGAGCACGAGCTCCTCGATGCGCGCGTCCTCGATCTCGAGGCCGGCATGGAAGGCCGCATGGGCGCCGGAGCACACGCCCGCCACGATGAAGCGCCGATACCCGCGCGACTGCAGGAAGCGGATCGCGGCGCGCAGGTCGTCGATCGTGTTCGCGGGATAGGGATAATTCTCGCGCCCCTCGCCGCGCACGACGCTGTCGCCGATGCTCTCGATGTCGAAGCGCAGCGATGCAAAGCCCATCGACGCGAGCTCGCGTGCGAGCATCACGTAGAGCCGGTTGGGCCCGACGTGGTGGATGGCGCCGGCGTTCGAGAGCAGCACGACCGGACGCTCGGCCGAGGCGCCCGCGTGGCTCAGCACGCCGAAGAGATGGCGCTCCTCGCCGAAGAGGCACGCCTCCTCGTGCAGCTGGATGCGCGCTCCCGTGCGCGTCTCGTGCACGAAGCGGTTCGAACGGGTCTCCGCATCGTGCCGCGGCGCGGGGTCCGTCATGCGCGCATCGACCCGGGCGGCGATCCAGTCGGAGATCGTCTCGAGGGCGGCGTCGGGCACGACGGTGAACTGGTGGTCGGCCATCATGCCGAGCCAACCCGGGGCACGCGCCGTATCGCAGGCGACGCCTTGCGCCTTGAAGTGCTCCGCGAGCGCCGCATCGGGCGCGATGTCGTCGCGGCCCACGACGAGCACGCGGCGCTTGACGCTCGTGCCGCCCTGCGTGAGGTCGATCTTGCGGAGCGCATCGAGGGTCGCGGGCGCCATCGTGAAGCCCGCGCTTTCGAGCCCGCGCTCGCAAGCCTGCGGGTCGCGCTGCGAGGCCATCGCGATCGCCTGCAGCTCGCGCACGTAGGCCCGGCCCTTGGTGGGCACGTTCCACAGCACGAGCAGGTCCACCGCGGTCTCCTGGGCGACCACCGCCGCCAGCAGTCCGCCCAGCCGCACGCCGATGAGGCAGACGCGCTCCCGGCCCGATACGGCACGCGCCTGGCGAATGGCCGCACGGATGCTCGCCTGCCAATAGGGCACGCGATCGGGATCGAGCTCGGCACCGGGCGAGTCGCCCGTGCCGTGATAGTCGAAGCGCAGCGCCGGGATGCCGCGCTCGGCGAGGCGGTCGGCGAGGTGGCGCATCGTGCGGTGCGAGCGCGTGTACTCGTGGCCGAGCGGCCCGCAGAGCACCGCGACGCAGTCGGACTGCAGCGCCGCGGGCGTCGAGTGGTACCAGCCGAAGATCGGTCCTTCCGCGCCGCGCGCACGGCTCTGCTCGAAATAAAGGGGACGGCGCTCCACCTGCACCACGGTCGCGGCGCCGGGGATGGCCTCCAGGTCGAAGGTTTCTTCTCGTCTCATTGTTGTCGTTCCCGCTCTGTCTCGTGCGCCTCGCGCACCGTGACGGCGCCGGACAGGTTGAGCGCCTCGATGCACGCCTCGAAGATAGGCGGCGCATCCCCGCGGGGATAGAAGTCGATGCGCCGTGGGCAGCTAGGAGAAAGATGGAAGTGGCTATCGGACGCCACGAACCCCTGCGCTTTCGTGCGCACGTCCTGCAGGAAGACGGCGCTCGAGAGCTCGACGCTCACGCGGTCCTTCTCCCGCACGACGCGCGCGCCGATCCCGCCGTCGCGCTCGAGCGGCAGGCCCATGCCCTTGGGGAAGAGAAAGTCCTCCGCGACGTAGGCCCCGGTGTCGGCGTCGCGCACGCGAGCCACGATGGCCTCGAACTTGGCGGGCCCGAAGCGATAGGCGTTGTTGCAATCGGTGAAGTAGCCGAGGAGGGCGTCGGCCTGCAGCGTGCGCGATTCGTGAGGCGGCAGGTCGATCACCGTCTTCGCGGCCGCCGCGGGCTTGCCGGCCCGGATCAGCTCGATCTCGACGCTGGCGCGCCAGGGCGCGGCGCGGTCGTTGAACACGTGCAGGTTCACCCCGTCGAGGCCTTCGTCGGTGAGCCGCACCGTACGCGCGGCCCAGGCGCGGGCAAGCGCACGCAGCGGCGACTTGGCCGCTCCGTGCGAGTCCATGATGCCCCAGCCCGCTCCGGGCCAGAGGTCGCGCAGGAACCACACGAGTCCGCCGCCGCAGCCGCTACCGGGCGCTCGCCACTCGGCGAAGACACGGCCCATGACCTCGGCGCTCGTCGCGCGCGAGAGCGCGTAATAGCGCTCCGGGTCCTGGCTGCGGAGCACGATCGGGTCGACCGCGAAGAGCTCGCGCAGGTAGAAATCGCGCACGTCCTCGAAGTCGTATCCGGAGCCCGAGTCGCGCGACACGCGCGCCTTCCACGCCGGATGGTGCGCGGGCCCGATGGGACCCCCGAACACCTCGCGCACGACGGACTCGTCGGGCACGTTGGCGATGCCGAGGCACTCGGTGGCGAACTTGACCTTGGCGCGCTTCACGTCCTCGAGCGGCCGGCGATAGGCGCCCACGCCGTAGTAGTGCGCGATGCCGGTGCCGACGTGCATCGGCATCGCGCCGCCCCACGGAGAGTTGGGGAAATACGGGATGCCGGGATGATGCGCGTCGCACAGGTCTGCCACCCGCACGCGCAGGAAGTCGGCGCATCCGTGCTCCGGGGCGAGGCCCAGCATCGCGGCCTGCTGCGCGATCTCGCTGCCGCCGCAATAGGCCGCGATGCATGCGTGGCGCGACAGGCGCGCGAGCTGGCCCGTGATCTCGGCCTCGGCTTCCGCGGCGAATGCCGCGTCGCGGAACGGGTAATCCATGTTGGCGAACATGAAGTCCTGCCACACGAGGATCCCCAGCTCGTCGCAGAGCCGATAGAACGCGTCGGCCTCGTACGCCATCGTGCCGCCCACGCGGATCATGTTCATGCCCGCGTCGCGGGCGGCGGCGAGGGTGCGTCGCAGCTCCGCTTCGTCCGCATGCAGGCGGCGGAAGTCCGCCGGACTCCAGCATGCGCCGCGCGCGAAGACGCGCGTGCCGTTCACGATGAATTGCACGGCGCCCTGGGTCCGGTCGAGCGCCACGTCGCGGAAGCCGAGGGGGCCGGCATCGACCGCGCGCCAGGTGCCCGCGACCTCGAGCTCGAGCTGGCAGGCGACGGTCGTGGGCTTGCCGTGCGTATGCGGCCACCAGAGCGGTGCCTCGGGCAGCGTGAGGTCGGCGTCGATGCGGCCATCCTCCACGCGCAGCGCGTGCAGCGCCCCGCCGACACGCATGCGGGCGGCGGTGACCGCGCCCTCGAGCGCGTGGATCTTCGCGTCGATCCGGAGGCGTGCGACACCGCCCTCGGCGCTCGGCACGAGGGCGAGGCGCTCGACGTCGACGTGGTCGAGCGACTCGAGCGCGATGCCGCCCACGGGCCCGACCGGCGGCACTTCGGGGCTCCACGCCGGGATGCGGCCGAGCAGCGTCGTGCGGATCCAGCGGAAGTTCTGCTGCCGCACGAGCGCCGTCTTCCAGCGCGGCCGCGGCTTCTTCTCCGCGAGCGCCGCCGTGAGCGGCAGGAAACGCAGCTCGAGCGTGTTCTCCTCACGCAGCAGTCGCGTCACGTCCACCCGGTGGCGGCGGAACATGTTGCGCGACTCGAGGATGCGCTCGCCGTTGAGCCATGCCTCGGCGTGCGTGGCGAGGCTCTCGAAGCGCAGGTAATGGCGCTGTCCCGGGCTCGCCAGGCGAAAGGTCGTGCGGTACCACCATTCCTCGGCGTCGAAATCGCGCGGCGTCGCGACGTCGTGGTCGAGGGCGAGGGCGACCGTGCCGGGGACGGGAGCGGGGCGGGCATCGTCGCGGCGGCGATTGAATTGACCCTCACCCCGGCTCTCTCCCAGGGGAGAGGGAGAGAACATCGTCCACCCGTCGTGCAGCCAGGTGAGCGGTTCGATCGCGACGACGCTGTCGCGCGCGAGGGTGTCCATGGCCTAGCCTCGCCGCCCGCGCAGCTCCGACATCGCGCGATCCCAGGCAGCGCCCATCGCGTCGATGGGGGCGAGATCCAATGCCTTCTTGCGGCTCATCGAGCGCGCGAGCTGGAACTGGAAGGTCTTGGCGGTCTGCGAGATGTCGGCGAGCGCGGCGCGCGCGGGGCCCAGCCCGTCGACGCCGTTGTCGCCGAGCCAGCCGAGACAAGTCCCGGCGAGCTCGAAGCAGGCGCCGTACTGGCGCAGTGTGGCGAACGAGTACTTGTGGAACGCGCCGATGTCGGCGGCCATCAGTGCCTCGAGGTCGCGCTCGAACTGCGCGCGGAAGCGCGGGAACGGGTTCGTCCTCGGCGCCCGTGCGAGATGGCGGTCGAGGAGGGCCAGCGAAGCCTCCACGAGCCGCGGGCCCCGCGGGATCGCGGCGCCTTCGGAGATCTTCGCGATCTCGCAGAAGGGCGGCAGCATCCGGTCATGGGGCAGGCCGTTCATGTGGAAGAGCTCGTCGAAGTCGTCGCCCGACACCTCGAAGTAGCCGTTGTTGTGGAAGTAGCCGAGGTGGCGGCTCTCGACGTCGATCTCGTTCACGCCGACGGCCGTCTTCACGTGCGCGATCTTGTAGGCGGTGCCCGCGGTGTCGGGGAGGAAGAACGAGTCGAGCTCGACCAGCACGATGCGGCCGGCAGCGACCTGGTCGCGCACGTGCTCCACGAGCGGACGCCAGAGCGCGAGCTCCTGGATGTCCACGCCGTAGAGCGACTCCACCTCGGTGTGGGGCGGCTTGAAGAACGTCCACTGGTCGCCCTCGAAGTCGATGGCGAGCGTATAGGGCAGCACGGCGCAGGGCTCGTGCCCGAGGCCGTGCAGCATCTCCACCAGCAGGTCCGTGTAGCAGTTCGTCTCCGCCCAGGTGCGGTTCTCGCCGTGGATCGGATGCCGCTGGTACGTGGCGGCTTCGAGCGCCGCCACGCGGTGGGTCTTCTTCTCAGGCGATGTCCAGCACATTTCGCACGTCGAGCGGCCAGGTGGAAACGTCGAGGCCGTGGGTCTTGAAGAGGGCGAGCGCGATGCGCTCGAGGCCGAAGCCCACGCACGCGCTGTGCGCCACCTCGCCGTCGGCGCTCTTGATGTTGAAGACCGAGCCGAAGTGGTCGAGGTGATAGTTCGAGGACCCGATCGCCGTCGGCTTCTCCTCGGAGCAGATCGGGATCACGAACTCGTACTTGAGGTTCTGCTCGCGCTGCATGGCCTTCTGCACCTTGCCGCCGCGGCCGAAGAACGGGTCGTTGGCGATCACCGGTTTCACCTCGAGGCCCACGGAGCGGAAGATCTCCTGTCCGCGGTCGAGCCAGTAGTTGCGGTGCTCGAGCGCTTCGGCGGGAGTCCCCAGCCGCACGAACTCGTGCATGCGGAAGATCTGCATGCGCGCGGGGTCCTCGGACGGTTCGTGACGGAAGGCGAAGCCCTGCAGGTCGACTCTCTTGCCGCCGGCGGGGAGCTGCGTCCCGTCGAGCGTGGGATAGAGCGGGTAGCAGATCGCCGGCGTCATCATCACGCGCGCGGGCGTGAGGTGCGACGTCCAGTCCTCGCGCCTGCCGAACTTGTCCAGCATCTCGCGGTGCTCCTTGTCGCCACCCATGAAGGTGTGGAGCGAGCCCATGAGGTCCGGGAAGTTGTTGATGTGGTCGATCTGCTCGTAGTGCGCGCGATTGAAGATGGGCGGGAAGCGCTTCACCTCGGGTTTCAGCTCCGCGCCCGCGCGCGAGACCATGTCGTCGAAAGCGGTGATGACGCGCTCGAAGTCGCCGCCGCGGCCGTACACGCCCGGCACGCCGGTGGGGATCAGGTGGCCCGCGCGGACCAGCTCGTCGCGGTACGTCGTATAAGCGTTGGCGGTCTCGAGGGCGAGATCGTCGTGGTGGGTCTGGACGATGCACATGGAGTTCAGCCTTCCCTCAGTCCGACCTGCATCGTGGCGTTCTGGCCCAGGATGCGGTCGTTGTTGACCATGAGGCCCGCGCCGGTGGCGTCGCGCAGGTGGCGGCCGAGCGAGAGCTTCGAGTCGTTGCGATAGCCCGCGATGCCGCAAATGACCATCGCGCGCGACACGACGTCGAGCACGAGCTGCGAGCAGGTGAGCTTCAGGTTGTTGATGCGGATCGCGAAGTTGAAGCTCGCGAAGGCATCGGGATTGCCGTCGCTGAGAAGACGGTGGTAATCGTCGAGCGCGGCCTGGAGCGTGCTGCGCATCGTGTTGAGGACGATGTCCGCCTCGGCGAGCCGCGTGGCCGAGATGGGCATGACACCCGGGTTCTTGCGCGCTTCCGCCCGCACCGCCTGGCGCGCGCGGTTGAGCGCATCCCCGGCGAGGCCGCACCAGAGCGACGCCCAGAGGACGTGCGCGACCGGGTGCTGCGTCTTGCCGTGGATGAAGGCATAGGGCTCGGGGAACACCTGCTCGCAGTGGCCGAGGCTCTTCAGCTCGAAGCCGGGCGAGCACGTGCCGCGGAAACCCAGCGTGTCCCACTGCGAGAGCCGGCGCAGCGTGCAGTCTTCCTTGCGCACGAGGACCAGGCGCTGGTCGTTGCGGGGCGCGTCCTCGGAGCTGCGGCAGGTGACGAGGATGCAGTCGGCCTGCTCGCCGTAGGAGATCACGGGGCACTGCTTCTCGAGGATGAAGTGCTTGTCGACGAGCTTCACCGCGCAGATCGACGAGCGCGTGTCGCCGCCGATGCCGAGCTCGGTGGTGGCCGACGCGATCAGCAGCTGCTTGGAGGAGATCTCGCGCGCGTAGTCGCGGAAGAACGCCTCGCCCAGCGCGTGGTGCACGATGCAGGCGACCTGGATCTGGTGCATCGCGAAGATCATCGCGGTCGACGCGCAGTAATGGCCCAGCGCCTCGCAGAGCTGCGACACCTGCGCGATGTCGAGCCCCATGCCGCCGTACTCCTGCGGGATATAGCAGGACAGGAGCTTCTCGGCCTTGAGGGCGGTGAAGGCCTCGACCGGGAAGCGCGCGTCGCGGTCGACCTCGCCCGCGGCGGGCGCCACCACGTCGCGGCCGATGGCGTGCAGGCGCTCGAGGAGGGCCTCGAACTCGGTCTGCTGGGGAAGGTCGGTGGGGGTGATCGCGCGTTGCGCAACGCTCATGTCGCGGCCCTCGTTTCGGCGCCCGAGCCGTGCTGCACCGGCGCGGGCTTGAGTTGCTGGATCGCCTCGGAAAGCGAACGGATCGACGAGAAGGTCTTGCGCCCCAGCATGCTGTCGAGGAACTCGACGTCGAAGTGCTCCTCCAGCGCGAGCATCAGGTTCACGGTCGAAAGGGACGTGAGCCCCGCCTGGTACAGGTCGGCGTCGTCGGCGAGCGTGTCCACGTCGACGAGGAGGCGGGCGTGCTCGGACAGGATGGAGCGGATGTCTTCGGAGTAAAGGGTCATGGTCGGGTATCGGATTCCGTCTGCGAGTCTGGTTGGAGCAAAGGACTTGCAGCGAATGGTGAAGCCGCAATGCAAAACCCACCGGGTCGCGGGCGTCCTCCGCCCGGCTTATTTCGCTTCGTGTAAAGCGACAGGGGCGTAGGAATCGGTTACCGATGCCCGTCTCAGCCTTTCCGAGGGGCCGATCGCGTACGCGACATTTGTTGGTACGCGCCGCGGGGCCGTTGTCGGAAAAAAGGTAATGGCCCGGGCCCGCCTAGTTCCTTCGGCACGGGGGGGTCCGATCGGCATTTCAAACACGCCTTCCAGAATCGCTGCATCCCCTTTCACCGCAGCCCATTTCCGGAGGCCGTTAATGTTCGACGCACCCGTACTCGACAACGCGCACGTCCAGGCGGACGCCGCCGCGGACAACCCCGTCGAGGCCCAGCAAACTTTGCCCATCGTCTGCGTGGTCGGCCTCGGCTACGTCGGACTGCCCGTCGCGGTGGCGTTCGGCAAGGAGCGCGCGACGATCGGGTTCGACATCGCGACCAAGAAGGTCGCTCGGCTCAAGCAGTTCGACGACGTGACGGGCGAGGTCTCGCGCGAGGACCTCCAGGGCGCGAAGCACCTGCTCATCACCGACGACGCCGAGGAGATCCGCAAGGCCGACTTCGTGATCATCGCGGTGCCCACGCCGGTGAACGACGCGCGCCAGCCCGACTTCACGCCGCTCGAGGGCGCCTCGAAGATCGTGGGCAAGAACCTGAAGCACGGCGCGACCGTGGTCTACGAATCGACCGTCTATCCCGGCACGACCGAGGAGATCTGCGTGCCGATCCTCGAGCGCTGCTCCGGCATGCGCTGGAAGCAGGACTTCCACGTCGGCTACTCGCCCGAGCGCATCAACCCGGGCGACAAGGACCACACGTTCACCAAGATCCTGAAGGTGGTCTCGGGCGATGACGCCGAGACGCTCGAGAAGGTCGCGAGTCTCTACGCCTCGGTGGTGAAGGCCGGCGTGCACAAGGCGTCGTCGATCAAGGTGGCCGAGGCGGCGAAGGTCATCGAGAACACCCAGCGCGACTTGAACATCGCGTTCGTGAACGAGCTCTCCATCATCTTCGACAAGCTCGGCATCGACACCCACGAAGTTCTCCAGGCCGCGGGGACCAAGTGGAACTTCCTCAACTTCAAGCCGGGCCTCGTGGGGGGCCATTGCATCGGCGTGGACCCGTACTACCTCACGTACAAGGCCGAGCTGGTGGGCTACCACCCCGAGGTGATCCTCGCGGGCCGGCGCATCAACGACAACATGGGCCCGTACGTCGCCCGCAAGACCGTGCAGCAGATGATCATGCAGGGCCGCAACATCCTCGGCGCCCGCGTGAACGTGCTCGGCCTCACGTTCAAGGAGAACTGCAAGGACATCCGCAACACCAAGGTGATCGACGTGATCCGCGAGCTGGAGGAATTCGGCTGCGAGGTGCACGTGCACGATCCCGAGGCGGATGCCGACGAGACGCTGCACGAGTACGGCCTCAAGCTCGAGTCGTGGGACCAGCTCCCGGCCGCCGATGCGACGATCCTCGCCGTGGCGCACCACGGCTTCCTCTCGCTCACCCCGGAGCAGATCATGGAGAAGACGGTGAAGCGCGGCGTGCTGGCGCTCGTGAAGCCCGTGATCGATCCGAGGCCCTTCGAGCGCGAAGGAGTGCGCGTGTGGCGGCTGTAAGCCCCATCCCCGGCGCCACGCCTTCCGGCCTCGGCGCCGAGATCCGGCCCTTCGCCCCGGCGCGCGCCGCGCGCGGGAAGCTGCGCATCGCGGTCTTCGCCGACCGCGCGCAGCAGCCGCGCTGGGTCGTCGAGGCGCTCGCGCGCGTCGCCGCCTGCGAGTACGCCGAGATCGTCGCCATCGTCACGGAGCTGAACCGGGGACGCACCCCGAATTCGCCTGCCGACACGCCGTGGCTCTTCCGCGCGTACGCCGGCCTCGACCGGCGCCTCTTCGGCGGCGCCACCGACTGGATGGACCCCGCCGACGTGCGACTGTTGGTGCCTGCCGTGCGAAGGCACGAAGTCGCCCAGGCGGGCGACGCGGCCTTGCGCGACAAGGCGATCGACGTGGCCTTCGTGCTGGGCGACGTCGACGATCGTGCACTGGACGGCCTGGCGCGCCACGGCACCTGGCGCTATTGCTTCGGCGACGACCACGGCCACGCCACGACGCTCGCCGGCGTGCGCGAGCTGCTCGAGAACCGGCAGACGATCGCCTCCGGCATTCGCATTCGCCGCGGCGCGGGGCTCGAAGACCGCGTGGCACATCCCTCGTGGTCGCGCGCGGTCGCGTTCTCGCTCGCCCGCGGGCACGACGGGCTCTTCCCGAAGACGGCGAAATTCCTCTCTCGCGCGTTGCGTGACCTGCAGGCGCAGGGCGCGGCGTGGTTCGACCAGGCCACGCTTCCCGCGGCGCAGGCGAGCCCGGAGCGCTTCCCCGGCCCGGCGTCGCTGGTGCGCGACCTCGCACGCGTCGGCGGCCGCATCGCGCAGCGCACGCTCGAGCACCTGACGACCGTGGGCCAGTGGACGCTCGCCTATCGCTTCGTGGACGAGGAGCCGTGGACCGGCTCGCTCGAGCATTTCGTGCGCCTGTCTCCCCCGAAGGATCGCTTCTGGGCCGACCCGTTCCCGCTCGAGCACCACGGCCGCCACTACATCTTCTTCGAGGAGCTGCCCTTCGCCGCCAACCGCGCGCACATCAGCGTGATGGAGGTGAAGCGCGACGGCAGCCATTCCGAGCCCGTGCGCGTGCTGGAGCGCGACTACCACCTGTCGTATCCGTTCCTGGTCCAGGACGGCGGCGAGCTCTACATGATTCCCGAGACCGCGCACAACCGCGCGATCGAGCTCTATCGGTGCGTGCGCTTTCCCGACAAGTGGAAGCTCGAGCGCGCGCTCGTGCGCGACGTGTGGTGCGCGGACGCAACCATCCACCGCGCGGGCGACCGGCTCTGGATGTTCGCCTCGATCGGCGAGGAGGGCGGCGAGATCAACGACGAGCTCATGCTCTTCTCGTCGGACCATTTGCTGGGCGAGTGGAAGCCGCACCGGCGCAACCCCGTGAAGAGCGACGTGCGCAATGCGCGCCCCGCGGGGCGGCTCTTCCTCGAGCGCGGCGACCTCGTGCGCCCGGCGCAGATCTGCACGCCGCTCTACGGCTCCGGCATCGCGCTCAACCGCGTCACGCGTCTCGACGACGCCGAATATCGCGAGGAGGAAGTGCGCCGCATCGTGCCCGACGGCGACCGCGGCATCCTGGGATTGCACACGATCAACCGGGCGGGCGCCCTCAGCGTCACCGACGCGTTCGTGCGCCGCTCGCGCTTCGGGCGTTGAGCGACGTGGTCGAGACGAAGCCGCGCATGGCGCTCGAGGACTTCCTGCACCCCTACCTGGGCAGGTACTGGGAAGCGCCCGCATGGCTCAAGGCCTCGGCCGGCCGCGCGTATGGATGGCTGCCCCCGCGGCTGCGCCTGGGCGCGTCGTACGACCGCTTCTGCGAGGAGATCCTCGAGCCCGAGGGCGCGGAGAGCGTCGAGGCCCTGGCGCTCCACAAGCTCAACATGACGCTGCGCTGGGCGCTGGAGACCGTGCCCGCGTACCAACCGTACCGGGGGCTCCTCGCCGGCCGGCCCGACCCGCGCGACATCCTGGCGCGCCTGCCGATCACCGACAAGCTGGACATCAAGCATCGCACGCACGATTACCTCTCGCAGGCGATGCCGGCCTCCTCGCGGCTCGAGATGTACACGGGCGGCTCCACGCTCACGCCGATGCAGTTCTACCTGCAGAAGCACGTGACGCGGCCGAAGGAGTTCGCGTTCATGGAGCGCTTCCGCGAGCGCGTGGGCGCGCGCACGAACGACGTGATCCTGGCGTTGCGCGGCCGCACCGTGCCCTCGGCGGCGCGGCCCGGCGGCAGCATCTGGATGTTCGAGCCGATCAAGCGCCAGCTGATCCTCTCCTCGGACCACCTGGAAAAGCGCTTCATGCCGTCGTATGCGGAGGCGCTGGCGCTGCATCGCCCGCGCTACATCGAGGCGTTCCCCTCGGCGCTCTATCCGCTCGCGCGGTGGCTCGCGGAGAACCCGGTGCCCGAGTTCACGCGCGGTGTGCAGGGCGTGATGCTCTATTCGGAGAACGTCTACGGCTTCCAGATGGAGAAGTTCCGCGAGGTCTTCCGCTGCCCGATCGTCGCGCACTACGGCCACTCCGAGCGCGTGCTGATGGCGGCGACCCTGCCCGATGACGATCGCTACTTCTTCTGGCCGCAGTACGGCTGGCTCGAGCTCGTGGACGCGCACGATCGTCCCGTCACGCAGCCCGGCAAGCTGGGCTTCATCGTCGGCACCGGGTTCGACAACCAGGTGATGCCGTTCGTGCGCTATCGCACGGGCGACCTGGGTGTGCTCTCCGCGAAGGGACATCCGATGCTGCCGGGCTTCCCCGCCGTCGAGCGCATCGCGGGGCGGTTGCAGGAGTTCATCGTGTGCCGCGACGAGCGGCTGGTGTCGATCACGACGCTCGGCGTGGCGCACTTTCCCGAGCTCGCCGAGGCGGACGCGATCCAGTACGAGCAGGAAGCGCCGGGGCGGGTGTTCCTCAAGATCGCCGCGGAGAAGCCGGTGCCGGCGGGGCACCTCGAGCGCATCGCGCGGGCGGTGGAAGAGAAGATGCAGGGCGGCTGCGAGGTCACCGTGGTCCAGGTGGAGCGCATCCCGCGCACGCCGCGCGGCAAGACGCGCATGCTGGTCCAGCACCTCGACATCCGGCGCTATTTCGGCGCCGCCACGCAAGCATGACCGCCCCGCGCATCCCGATCGTCATGATGGGCACGAGCGCACGCACGCGCGGCGGCATCGCGGCCGTCGTGGAGACCTACCGCGAGGAGGGCCTCTTCGCGCGGTGGCCGATCCACTACATCGCGTCGCATTGCGACGGCTCTTTCGTCGCGAAGGGCGCCGTTGCGGTGACGGCGCTCTTCCGGCTGCTCGCCGTGCTCGTGCGCCACTCGAACGGCGTGCTTCACGTCCACAGCGCGTCGCGCGCGAGCTTCTGGCGCAAGTGCGTGTTCATGGGCCTTGCGCACCTGCTGCGCTGGCGCGTGATCTTCCACCTGCATGGCGGCGGCTTCGCGCGCTTCTTCTGCGAGGAATGCGGTCCCCTGCAGCGCGCCATCGCACGCTTCTTCCTCGACCGTGCCGAGCGCATCGTCGTGGTGTCGGAGACGTGGGAGCGGTGGATGCGCGGCGTCACCTCCAACCGGCGCATCTTCGTGATCCACAACCCGGTGACGACCGGGGTCAGACCACGGTCAGCATGTGAAACGGCCGGCGAGGCGGACGCCGTTTCACATGCTGACCGTGGTCTGACCCCGGTCGGTAGCCGGTTTGGCCGGGAGCCCGGGCTCGTCGCGTTCGTCGGCCGGTGCGAGGCATCCAAGGGCGTCTTCGACCTGCTGGAGGCGGCCAACCTGCTGCGCGGCACGGTCCCGCAGGTGCGCCTCGAGTGCGCGGGCGACGGCGACCTGGCGAAGGTGGCGCGCTACGCCCTCGCCCTCAACCTCGGGACGCGCGTGTCGCTGCCGGGATGGATCGACCGCAGCGCGGCCCGGGAGCTCATGCGGCGCGCGAGCGTCTTCGTGCTGCCCTCGTACGCCGAGGCGCTCCCGGTGAGCCTGCTCGAGGCGATGGCGGAGGGCTGCGCGGTCATCGCGACCCGCGTGGGCGGCATTCCCGACGTCATCACCGACGAGGTCGACGGCCTCCTCGTCCCGGCCGGCCATCCCGAGGCGCTCGCCGCCGCGATCTCGCGCGTCTTGCGCGACCCTGCCTTCGCGCGAAGCCTGGGGAACGCGGCGCGGGAAACGATTGCCAACCGGTATGCCGCCGAGCGGTCGCTCGAGCGGCTGGAACAGCTATATGCGGGACTGGGCGTACGCCGCGAGGCGCTGCGCAAGGTTGCATCCGCGCAAACGCTTCAGGAGATCTCATGAATCGCCCCACCGTCCTCATCCTCGGCCCGAGCCGCGCCGCCGTGAGCGGCGTGAGCACCCACCTGAACCTCCTCATGGACTCGGCCCTCGCCGACGACTATGAGCTCGTCCACTTCCAGGTAGGCAGCGAGGGGCGCAGCGAAGGCGCGATCGCGAAGCTCGCGCGCCTGCTCGTGAGCCCGTTCTGGCTCGCCGCGACCATCCTCTTCCGCCACGTGACGCTGGTGCACCTCAACTCGTCGCTCAACCCGCGCGCGTACTGGCGCGACCTCGCGTACCTCTTCGTCGCGAAGGCGATGGGCGCGCGCGTGCTCTACCAGGTGCACGGCGGCAAGCTTCCCCTCGAGTTCTTCAAGGGCCGCCGCGCGCTCACGGCCTTCCTGCGCTGGACGCTCAGCCTGCCCGACGCCGTCGTGGTGCTCGCGCAATGCGAGCTCGCCGCGTACCGCGAGTTCGTGCCCGAGCAGCAGGTCCATGCGATCCCGAACGGCATCGACTGCCGTCCGTACCTCGCCGTGCCGACGGTGAACGCGCCCGCGGACAAGCCGCTGCGCCTGCTCTTCTTCGGGCGCCTCGATCGCGCCAAGGGCCTCTACGAGATCCTGCAGGGCCTGCGGCTCGCCTCCGAGCTCGGCGTCGATGCGCGCCTCGTCGTCGCGGGCAGCGGCCCCGAAGAGGACCGCCTCAGGCGCTACGCGCAGGCCTTGGGCGTGGGCCCGCGCACGGTGTTCGTCGGACCCGTCTTCGGCCGCGACAAGGTAAAGATCATGGCCGGCAGCGACGTGATGCTCCTTCCGAGCTACAGCGAGGGACTTCCCTATGCGCTCCTCGAGGGCATGGCGGCGGGGCTTCCGATCATCGCGACGTCCGTGGGCGCGATCCCCGACGTGATGACCGAGGGCCTGCACGGTTGCATCGTGCCGCCGCGCGACGGCCGTGCGATCGCCGAAGCTCTTGCGGTGCTGCACACCGATCGCGAGAAGCTCTCGTGGATGAGCCGTGCCGCGCGCCGCCGCATCCGCGCCGCGTTCTCGATCGAGCGCTGCGCCTGCGAATTCGCTTTGCAATATGCGCGCCTGTGCGGCCACATGGTGGTCGCGGATGCGGCGAACGCTCGCGTGGCGGCTCCGCCTCCGCCGGCGGCCCGGCCCGTCACGACAGCGCGCCTCACGGGAGAGAAGGAGTAACACCATGTGCGGAATCGCCGGAGCCTTCGTCCAGGCGACGAGCGCGGTCTCGCGCGACACCGTCGCGCGCATGCTGGCTGCGATGTCCCATCGCGGTCCCGATGGCCAGGGGCTGGAGGAATACGCCTCGGCGCGCGGCGAGCGCGTGCTGCTGGGCCACGTGCGGCTCGCGATCATCGATCCGGTCGGCTCGCCGCAGCCGATGGTCGATCGCGAGGCGCAGCTCTCGCTCACTTTCAACGGCGAGATCTACAACTTCCGCGAGCTGCGCGCGCAGCTCGTGGGGCTGGGCTACGTGTTCAGGCGCGACAGCGACACGGAGGTGCTCCTGCGCGCCTACCAGGAGTGGGGCGAGCGTTGCGTCGAGCGACTGCGCGGGATGTTCGCGTTCGCGATCTGGGACGGGCGCAACCAGCGCCTCTTCATGGCACGCGACCGCTTCGGCGAGAAGCCGCTCTTCGTGCACCAGGACCGCGACGGCCTCTACTTCGCCTCCGAGATCAAGGCGCTGCTGCAATTGCCCAAGGCGCGTCCCCAGGTGGACGAGTCCGCCGTGTGGGACTACCTCGCCTTCCGCTACGTGCCGGGACCGAAGACGCTCTTGCAGGGTATCCGCAAGCTGGCACCGGGGACGTGCGCCACGTGGAAGGATGGAAAGCTCAGCGAGCGGCGGTACTGGAGCGCTCCGGACAGGGAAGCTGTCACCCCCGCGCGGGCGGGGGCCCGATTTGCGAACGAGCGAGAGACCGTCCGCGAATTCCTCTCCAAGCTGGACGAGTCGGTGAAGATGGAGATGGTGAGCGACGTGCCGTTCGGCGCGTTCCTCTCCGGCGGCCTCGACAGCTCGACCATCGTCGGCCTGATGACGCGCCACAACTCGAAGGTGAAGACCTTCAGCGTGGGCTTCGGCGGGACCGAGGCCAGCTACAGCGAGCTCGGACACGCCGGTGTGGTGGCGAAGCATTTCGGCACGGACCATCACGAGCTCGAGGTGATGCCCGACGACCTGATCCAGCACCTGCCGTCGCTCGTCGGCTATCGCGACGCGCCCGTGGCGGAGCCTTCGGACATCCCGATCTACATGCTCTCGAAGGAAGCGTCGAAGAGCGTGAAGATGGTGCTCACCGGCGAGGGCAGCGACGAGATCCTGGGCGGCTATCCCAAGCACGTGTTCGAGCGCTTCGCGGCCGGCTACCAGCAGCTCGTGCCCGGCTACGTGCGGCACAAGCTGATCCAGCCGCTCACGCAATCGCTCCCCTACGGATTCCGGCGTGCCAAGACCGCGGTCACCAACCTCAACATCGAGAACTGGGAAGAGCGCTACGCGCGCTGGTTCGGCGCGTGCAGCTACAAGGAGCGCGAGCAGCTCACGACCCTGCGCGTGAATGGCCATGCCTTCGGCGGCAATGTCCCGCCGTTCGATGCCGACCCGCAAGCGTCGACCCTGCGCCGCATCCTCTACGCCGACCAGACGAGCTGGCTGCCGGACAATCTGCTCGAGCGCGGCGACCGCATGACGATGGCCGCCTCGATCGAGTCGCGCGTGCCGTTCCTGGACCACGAGCTGGCCGGGTACGTCTCGACGCTCCCCGACCACTATCGCGTGAAGGGCCTCACCACCAAGTGGGTGCTGCGCCAGGCCGCGCAGGAGCTGTTGCCCAAGTCGATCCTCGAGCGGCCCAAGGTCGGGTTCCGCGTCCCGGTGAACCGCTGGTTCCAGGGCCCGATGCGCGAGTACCTGCGCGACCACCTGCAGGGCACCGGCTCGAAGACGCGCAAGTACTTCGATCGCGAGGTCCTGGACCACGTCGTCGACGACCACGTGAACGGCAAGCAGAACCACGAGAAGCTGCTATGGGCACTCCTCAACCTCGAGATCTGGCACCGGCAGTACGCGTGAAGGGCGCCTCGGGGCTCGCGTGGAAGCTGAACCGCCTGCGTTGCATGACGCCGGCCGAGATCGCCCATCGCGTGATCAAGGCGGCGTCGATGCGCGTCGAGAAGATGGGTCTCGTGCGCACGAGCGTGCCGGAGCCCGACCTGTCGCGGCGCGCGAGCCCGTGGATCGACTCCCGGGCCGGGGTCGACCCCGCGCCTTATGCCGAGGCGGCGCAGCGCATCGCCGCCGGGCGCCTGGACGTGTTCGCGCTCGAGGACGTGGACCTCGGCACGCCGCCGCGCTGGAACCGCGATCCCAAGACCGGCATCGAGGCGCCGCTCGAGTTCGGCAAGACGCTCGACTACCGCGACGAGAAGCTGGTCGGCGACTGCAAGTATTTGTGGGAGCCGAACCGGCACCTGCAGATCGTGACGCTCGCGCAGGCGTATTGCCTCACGCGCGATGCCGGATATGGCGATGCCCTGCGCGAGCAGCTCGAGAGCTGGTTCTCCGCGTGCCCGTACCTCATGGGCCCGAACTGGTCGAGCTCGCTGGAAGCGGGCCTGCGACTCATCAACTGGTCGCTCGCGTGGCAGCTCATCGGCGGCGTGGACTCGAAGCTCTTCGAGGGCGAGGAGGGCAGGGCGTTCCGCTCGCGCTGGCTCACCTCGGTGTACCAGCATGCGGAGTTCGTGTCGGGCCACTATTCGCTGCACTCGTCGGCGAACAACCACCTGGTCGGCGAGCTCGCCGGTGTCGTGACCGCCGCGATCGCGTGGCCCCATTGGGATCGCGCGAATCACTGGTTCGCCAAGGCGCACGCGATGCTCGAGCGTGAGGCGCTGCTGCAGAACGCGCCCGACGGCGTGAACCGCGAGCAGGCGGTCTCGTACCAGCAGTGGGAGCTCGACCTGCTGCTCATTCCCTACCTCGCCGCGCGCGCCAACGGCCGGGACTTCTCGCGCGAGTACCGCGACCGGATCGTGGCGATGCTCGAGTACGTGGCGTCGATCATCGACGTGAAGGGCAACGTGCCCATGTTCGGCGACGCCGACGACGGCTACGTGGTGAAGCTCGACCCGCGGCCCGGCTTCTCGCGCTTCCATTCGTTGCTCGCGACGGGCGCGGTGCTCTTCGGCCGCGGCGACCTCAAGGCGAAGGCCGGGGCGCTCGACGACAAGACGCGCTGGCTTCTCGGAGCCGGGGCCGATGCGGATTACGCGGCGCTCGACGCCACGGGGGCGCGGCTGCCGGTGCGGCGTGCCTTCCCCGACGGCGGCTATTACATCCTCGGTCACGATTTCGAGACACCGCGCGAGATCCGCCTGATCGCGGACGCCGGGCCTCTCGGTTATCGCGAGATCGCGGCCCATGGCCACGCGGATGCGCTTTCATTCACGCTTTCCGTGGGCGGGCAGGAGTTCTTCGTCGACCCGGGCACGTTCGCCTATCACACGGAGGCGCAGTGGCGTCATTACTTCCGCGGCACGGCCGCCCACAACACGCTGCGCGTCGACGGCATGGACCAGTCCGAGCCCGGCGGCAACTTCATGTGGCTGCGCAAGGCGCGCGCGGAGTGCTCGCGCTGGTCGAGCGATGACGGGTCCGACGTCTTCGAGGGCTGGCACGACGGCTACCTGGGACTCGCCGATCCGGTGATGCACCGCCGCTGCATCGTGCTCGACAAGGCCACGCGGCGCATCGAAATCGAGGACACGCTGCTGATGGAGGGCGAGCATGCGGTCGAGCTCTTCTTCCACTGCCACGAGGAGTGCGCGGTCGAGCGCATCGAGGGCGGCTTCCGGCTCACGCGCGGCGAGGGCTCGATCGAGCTGCGCCTGCCCGGGGGCCTCGAAAGCGAGACCCACGTCCTCGAGGCGAGCGAGCAGCCCATCGGCGGCTGGATCTCGCGCCGCTTCGACCAGAAGGTGCGCGCGCCCACGCTGCTCTGGTCGGCCATCGTGCGCGGCCGCCAGGTGCTGAGGACGCAGATTCTTTGTTAAGACCGGGGT
>Ga0157369_10000391_pt1 | contig 58410 bp, 60 predicted proteins | sample C25metaG_FD_113461 | JGI IMG/M metagenome (GOLD analysis project Ga0157369, IMG submission 113461) | Corn rhizosphere microbial communities from Kellogg Biological Station, Michigan, USA - C2-5 metaG | ecosystem: Host-associated > Plants > Roots > Rhizosphere > Soil | place: USA: Michigan... | reverse complement strand
TGTACGTCGAACTAGCAATCGCCAACGGAACGCGGCCCGGTCCCGACACCGTGCGCAACGGCCGGCTACTTCGGCGCGCCGAGCCCGGCATTTGCGCACGGTGTCGTGCAGCGGTTGTGTGAAGGCACCGGCGGAGGCTAGCGGCGGGAGGCGCGGACGGTCAGCGCGCCGCCGCCGATGAACACCAGCGACATCGCGATCAGCTTGAGCGCGTCGTCGCCGGTCACCGGCAGCACCGGCTGACCGGCGGCACCGCCCGCGCTACCCGTGCCGCTGCCGCCGCTGCCCGAGCCGCTGCCGCGCGGCGCGAACGACGCCGTCGACGACGGGACCGGCGCCGGACTCGCGGTGAAGCCCGGCGAGGACGACGTTGTCGGCGCGCTCGATCCAGATGGCGAGCCGTTAGGGCGCAGCGACGAATGCGCGTCGTTGTGCGACGCCAGCCGGATCGCCACGCTGAGCAGCGCGACGGTGAGCGTGACGAGCAGGCTGAAGCGGATCACTTCGACCCGAATCGCACTCGTCTGCACCGTGTTACTGCACCATGTGTTGCGGGCCCGAGCCACGATTGCGGGCGGCGAGTCGCGAAACGCCGCTCAGGCCATCGGCAGCCCGACCAGCGCGGCGATCGCGAGCGCGCCGACGGAGAACGCGCGTGCGGCGTCGCGGCCTTATGCGCGGTAGTCGCTCCGGAAGTACAGCAGTGGCGCGGCGTCGTCGCCCAGCTCCATGCCGACGACCTCGCCGACGACGATCGTGTGGTCGCCGCCGTCGTACGTCGCCCACGTGCGGAACTCCAGCCACGCGAGCGAGCCGTCGAGCAGCGGCGCGCCGGTGACCGGCCCGGGCCGGCTCGGCCAGCCGTCGAACTGGTCCGGGCCGCCGGGCCGCTCGCGGGTGGCGAAGTACGCCGCCGCCGGCTGCTGCTCCGCGCTCAAGATGGACACCGCCCATACGCCGGCGTCGAGCAACGGCTGGTGCAGGGCCGCGTCGTGCTCGCACGCGAACATCGCGAGCAGCGGGCGCAGCGAAAGGGACGTGAACGAGTTGACGGTCAGGCCGTGCCGGCGGCCATCGGCGATGGTCGACACGACGGTGACGCCGGTCGCGAACCGGCTGACGACAGACCGGTACGCCGCAGGGTCCAGCGGCGTCCGGTCGACCACCTCAGGGAGGCTATGTCACGGCGCGGTGCGCACCTGCGCGAGCCGCGCGTTGTCGATGACGATCGCCGCCGGGCCGTCGATGAGACGCAACGTCGCGAGTGCGGTCTCGCCGAACGCGTTCTTCGTGCCGCTGGACAGCGCGAGCACGCCGACGACGCGGCCGCCGTGACCCTTCAACGGCATCGACAGGAACGTCGACATCCGCGCCTCGTCGTCCTCGCCGAGCAGCTCGTCGGCGTCGGCCAGCTTCACGTCGAGCCCGCTCACAGTGACCTCGACGCCACTGGCCTGGGTCGCGGCGTCGGCGACCGCGGTCACGTGCTCGGTGTAGTGCTGCTGCGACGTACCTTGCGCGACCCCGACGTACGCGGTGCGCTCTTCGAGCAGCAGCACCGAGGCGAGGTCGTAGTCGACGAACCGCTTGAGGATCTCGAGGATGCCCGCGACGGTGTGCTCGAAGCCGTGCGTCGTCGCGGCCAGCGCGGTCACGTCGGCGGCGACCTGCGTCTCGAACAGCTTGCGGTCGAGCAGGTCGCAGACCCGCGACATCACGTCGTCGGCGGACAGCTCGATCGGGTCGGGCCGCAGCGCCGGCCGGCCACCGCGCGCAGCCTCGCCCGCGGCGATCGTCTCGCGCACGGCCTCGACCAGCTGCGGCGCCTCGAAGTCCTTGGTGAGGTAGCGGTCGGCGCCCGCGTGCGCGCCCCAGTAGCGGTCGCTGGCCGCGTCGAGCGAGGTCAGCAGCACGACCGGGATGTCCGCCGTCTGCCAGTCGTCCTTGAGCAACCGGGCGGCGACGTACCCGGAGACGCGTGGCATCTGCACGTCGAGCACGACCGCGTCGGGCATCGTGCGCAGCACCGCTTGCACCGCCTCGACGCCGTCCTCCGCCTGGACGACATCGAAGCCTTCCTTGCTGAGGACGGACGAGACGATCCGGCGCAGGGTCGGGCTGTCGTCGGCGATCACGACGGTTGGCATGGGCTGACGCTCTCCTATCGCCCGATGAGACGGCGCACGGTCTCCACGAGCTGGTTCTGGTCGAACTCTGTCTTGAGCAGGTAGGCGCTCGCGCCGGCGTCCAGTCCAGCACGCTGGTCGTCTTCGCTGCCGCGCGAGGTCATGATGACGACCGGCACCTGCTCCCACCCGCGGGTACGGCGGATCGTGCGGGTCAGCGTGTAACCGTCCATCCCGGGCATCTCGACGTCGGAGACGACGAGGTCGGCCGGGTCGCCGGTGAGCCGGGAGGCGCCGTCGAGGCCGTCGACCGCGGTCGTCACCTCGTAGCCCGCGCCTTCGAGGATCACGCGTTCGAGCTCGCGCACACCGACCGAGTCCTCGACCACGAGCACCCGTGGCTTGCGCCCCGCCGGCTGCGCCGCCGCGGGCTCGACCGGCGTCGGGAGCAACGTGACCGGGCCGGTCGCTGCGGTCGCCAGCTCGCGCAGATCCACGAGGCACAGCACCGTGCCGTCGCCGTCGATGGTCGCGCCGCTGACCAGCGGCAGCCGGCCGAGGAACGGGCCGAGGTCCTTGACGACGAGCTCGAGCTCTCCTTCGAGCCGGTCGACCGCCCACGCGACCTGACGATCGGCGTGCCGGACGACCACGGCCGCGCGCGGATCGCGCTGGCCGTCGACACCGAGCGCGGCACCGAGGTCGAGAAGCGGCAGCGTCGCACCATGGCGTACGACGACCGGACGGCCGGCGAGCACGTGCACCGTCGCGTCCTTCAGCGACAGCGACTCGACGACGCCGGGGACCGGCAGCGCGTAACGCTCGTCGCCGACCCGCGCGATCAGGCAGCGCAGTACGCCGAGGGTCACCGGCAACGTCAACGTGAACGTCGTACCGGCTCCGGGTGTCGAGGTGACGTCGACGGCGCCACCGAGTGACTCGACCGCCGTGCGTACGACGTCGAGGCCCACGCCGCGTCCCGACGTTTCGGTGATCTCCGTGCTGGTCGACAGCGCGGGCTGGAACAGAAGCTGCCACAGCGCCGGACCTGACAAGGTCGTGTCGGCCGGCAGCAGTCCGCGGCGTACGGCGACCGCGCGCAGCGCGTCCTCGTCGATGCCGGCGCCGTCGTCACTGACGTCGAGCACCACGGTGCCGCCCGACGAGCGCGCGGTCACGGTCACGGTCGCGCGTGCCGGTTTTCCAGCAGCCACGCGGTTTTCGGTCGACTCGCAGCCGTGGTCGACAGCGTTGACGACGAGGTGCTTCAACGCATCCGAGACGCCGTCGAGCACCTGCTTGTCGAGCTCGACGTCCTCGCCGACGAGGCGCAGCTCGACGTCCTTGCCGCTCGCCGCCGCGACATCGCGGACGACGCGCGGCAGGCCGGCGACGACGCGGCGTACCGGCACCATCGCAAGGCTCATCGCACCGTCGCGTAGCAGCGCCAGCCGGCCGTGCGCGTCGTCCACCAGCTCGCGCAGATCGCGCGCGGCACCGGCGAGCTGGTCGCCGAGCGCGAGCAGCCGGTTCACGGCCAGTTGCGTGTCGGGCTCGGCGTTCGCGACCGCGTCGCGCAGCGTGCGCAGCCAGCGGGACTGGTCTGCCGTGACGGCGTCGAGCGCGGCACTCGCCCGCTCGACCCGGCGCGCGTCGAGCTCCGCCTCGCCGACGACGTCGAGCAGTTCGTAGACCTTGGCCGTCGCGACCCGCACCGAGTCACCGCCGCGGTGCCGCCCATGGTCGTGTGCGTTGTCGTAGTCGTCGTCATCGGCCGCCGGCGCGGCTGCGGGCTCCCAGTGCGGAACGTCGACGGAATCGTCACCGGCGAGCACGCGTTCGAGCGCATCCGCGACCGCGGTCAAGTGCTCGTCGGGGACCGGATCATCGAGGCCGGGCAACGAATTCGTCATCGCGTCGCATGCGGCCAGCAGCAGGCTGATGACGTCCGCGCGTACCGGAAGGCGGCCGTCGCGCAGCGCACCGAGCAGGTCCTCACACCGGTGCGCGACAGCGAGCACGCCGGAGAGCCCGAGCATCCGCGCCGATCCCTTGACCGTGTGCGCGTCGCGGAACAGCCCGGCGACAACCTGCCGCGGCGACGGATGCGTCTCGAGCTGGAGCAGGCCCGCCGACAGCGACGCAACCCGCTCCTCGACCTCGGCGCGGAATGTCGCGAGCAGCTCAGGATCGTCGGCCCACGACATCAGGACACCACCTTGAACTGGTTCAGCGTCGCCTTCAGGTCGCCGGCGAGGTCGCGCAGGCGCGTGGCCGCAGCCGCGTGCCCGTGCGTGCCGGACCGGTGCCGCGCGCTCGCGTCGGTGACCGACGTCATCGCGGCCACGACCGCGTCCGATGCGCCGCGCTGCTGACGGGTCGCGTCGGTGATCTCGCGCGATGCCTGCGTCGTGTGGTCGACCATCGCGGCGATCCGGCGCAGCGACTCGACGACGTCGTCGTGCAGCGCGGAGCCCACCTCGACGGCGGCGATGCCTTCGCGGCCGGCCTCGGCGGTGTCGCGTGCTTCGGCTTCCAGCTCGGCGACGATGCGCGCGATCCGCGCGGTCGCCGTACGCGCCCGTTCGGCGAGGGTGTTGACCTCGTTCGCGACATTCGCGAACCCGTGCCCGTGCTCGCCCGCGCGCGCCGCCTCGATCTGCGCGTTGACCGCGAGGATCGTCGTACGGCGAGCGAGCTCGTCGATCGACTGCGTCGTAAGGCCGACGCGCGCGATCCGTTCGCGCAGCGCGTCCGCGCGCTCGGCCAGTTCCTCGACGCGCGCCGAGATCTGTCCCATCGCGACGCTCGTGTCCTCGACCGCCTGCGCGCCGGACTCGACATCGAGCCGGGTGCTGCCGGCGAACTGCGACACGCGTACGGCGATCTCGGCGATGGAACCGGCAGTGGCCGCGAGCTCCTCGATCGTGCTCGTGGTCTGCGCGACCGCGGCGCTCTGCGCCTCGACGCCGGTGACCTGCTGCTCGGCGGTCGCGGCGAGGCCGGCGGCGTTGCCGGCGAGCTGTTCGGTGACCGTGTCCATCTGCCGGACCAGGCGGCGCAACGCGAGCAAGGTGTCGGCGAATACGACGGCGAGGCTGGTGGCGACCGGGTCGGCACTCTCGCCCGGAGCCGGTACGCGGGTCAGATCGCCGTCGGCGACGGCGGCGAGTACGTCGGACATCCGCCGTACGTCGGCTTCCAACGCGGCGCGCTGGGCGGCCGCGGTCATCGCGGCGTCGCGGGCCAGCCGGCCGAACGCGCCGGCGGCCCACCCGGCGGCAGGCGCCGCGGGAAGGATGACGATGAGGCGGCCGGCGCCGGCGAAGGTCAGCGTGTGCGAAATGCCGGCGGCGGCGTAGATCCCGGCCGCCGCGGACGCACCGACCGAGAGCCCGAGCACCGGGCCGAGCACGGCACCGGCGATCAACACGACCGGGAAGAACAGCACCCACGCGGGGCCGGCGACACCGCCGGCGCTGGCGACCACGCCGGAGACGCTCACGATCAACGCGACCATCAGCGCGGCAGCCCCGGCACGTCGCTGGCTCGAGACGGCAGCGCCGGAGGTCGGGTCGGTCGCGAACGACGCGAGCGCGACCGCGGCGATCGCGGCGACGAGGCCCCAGCCCGCGAGCGGCAGCTCGTGCACGACGAGGCCGCCCGCGCCGTACCGCGCCGACAGGACGGCGGCGAGGCTGATGAGCACGAGCGCGCCGACGGACGTGAGCTGCGCGACCCGCAGCAGCCGGCCGGTGTAGTCGAGAACGAGCGGGGTGGCGGGCACGTCGGTCGCGAGTACATCGGAAGCGCGGTCGTCTTCGTCGTCCACCGCAACCGGAACCGGGTCGACACCGGCGAGCCGGGCGAGCCGTACCTCCATGCTCTGCGCCTCGACCGCCGGAGCCGGAAGCTCGTCGTGGCGGCCGGCGCGCGGGGACGGGAGCAGCAACGCGCCGACGACGTCCTCAGGGGACGCGCGGAACAGCTTCACCGCACCCTCCGAACGCGGGCAGGCGGGCGCCTGCCCCTGCTTCACCTATCGGCTCAGAGGCCGAGCGACTACAGCAAACGGACCAATTAGCTCTGCGCCGAACGGACGGCGCCGCCTCCCCTTGCGCCTCCCCTTGCGTCGACTGCGACGTTCTGTGTCAGTGCGACCCTCCGGATCGACACACAACGTCGCACTCGACCGGGATCAGGAGACCTTGAACTGGGCGATGCTCGCCCGCAGCTCGGCCGCGAGCACGTTGAGCTGCGCCGCGGCGGCCGCGGCCTGCTTCGACCCGACCGCGTACTGCCGGGACACGTCGGAGACCTGCGTCATCGCGGCGACGACCTGGTCCGAGGCCGATCGCTGCTGCTGCGTCGCGATCGAGATCTCCTTCGCCGCGGTCGTCGTCTCGTCGACCATGCCGGAGATGCGTTCCAGCGCCTCGACCACACCGCGAGCGAGATCGCTGCCGGTGCGGACCTCCTTCGCGCCCTCTTCCGACGCGATGATCGTCGCGTTCGTCTCGGCCTGGATCTCGCCGACGATCGCGGCGATCTGACCGGTCGACTCCTGCGCGCGCTCGGCCAGCTTGCGTACCTCGGACGCGACGACCGCGAAGCCGCGGCCGTGCTCGCCGGCGCGCGCGGCCTCGATCGCGGCGTTGAGCGCGAGCAGGTTCGTCTGGTCGGCGAGGTCGTTGATGACCTCGAGAATTCGGCCGATTTCCTGGGATTTCTCGCCCAGGCTCAGCGTCCGCGCGGCGATCGAGTCGACCCGTTCGGCGATCGTGTCCATCGCGGACACCGACGCGCCGACGGCCGTCCGGCCTTCCTCCGCGTGCCGCAACGTCTCGGCGGCGTAGCGCGCGACCGCCTCGGCGGTCTCGGCGATCTGCGCGGCCGTCGCGGCCAGTTCCTCGATGGTGGAGGTCGTCTCGGACACGGCCGACGACTGCTGGGTCGCAGACGCCGCGTGCTCCTCCGCCGTAGCGAGCAGCTCACCCGCGGCGGCGCCGATCTGCTCGCCGCCGGAACGGATCTGGCCGACCAGCGAGCGCAGGTTCGTCAACGTGTGACCGAACGCGCCGGTCAGCAACTCGAGCGCGGCGTGATCGCCGTCGGGGTCGCCGAGCTGCACGGTGAGGTCGCCCTCGGCCGCCTTGGCGAGCTCGCGCGACAGCTCCGCGACACGCTGCTGCAACTCGTCGCGTTCCTGCTTCGCGTGCGACCGCATCGCCCAGACCGACGACGCAAGGGTTCCGTTGAACCACGCGATGGCCGGATACACCGGTACGACGAGCACGAACCATGCCGCCGTACTCATGTCGAAGGTGTGCGCGATCGCGGACGAGCCGACGACGCCGGCACCGGCGACGATGCCGAGCGTGACCGACTGCCATTGGCGCATGGTCGACGCGGCGAACAGCACGTTGGGCAGGTACAGCACCCAGAACGGGCCGCGGATGCCGCCGCTGACCGCCGCGGCGCCGGTGATGGCCACCATGATCGAGAGCAGGAGGAAGACGCGGTACGTCGTGATGCGCCGCCGTACGTGCGCGGACAGGCCGTGCAGCGTGGGCAGCGCGGTCAGCGCGAGCGCGTTGAACAGCGCCAATCCCTGCCAGGCGAGGAACGGCACGAAGTGCAGGTGGACGCCGGTGTCGTGGCGCTGGTGCAGCACGACCGCCCCGACGAGGGCCAGCACGATGCCACCCCACGTCGCGATCGCCGCGACCCGGGACAGTCGTTTCGAGAAATCCACCGAGCTCCTCCTGCTCGAAGCCTTACTAGGTCTTTCGGGTCATTCCGGCTGGCGCTGAAGTGCCGTGCGTCAGGCGTTCTACGCGGTACGGCGGGCGCGCGGCAGCGATTCGCGCAGCCGGAGCACCGCCGCCGGGTCGAGGACGGCCACCGGGCCGTCGTCGCGCGGCACCTGACCCGCCAGCAGCTCGGCCCCGGGACCGGCGAACGCGGCCGGGAACTCGTCCACCTGCGCGCCGAGGCTCCCGGTGCCTTCGACCGCGTCCACGACGAGCCCGGCGCTGACGCCGTCGTCCACGACGACGACGAGCCGCGCTGACGACGTGAAGGCTGTGCGGTCGGAGCCGAGCAGGCCGCGCAGGTCGAGCACGGGCATCAGCCGGCCGCGCCAGTTCGCGACGCCGGCCAGCCAGTCGGGACCACCGGGGATGCGCGTGACGGCGGGAACCCGGCCGACCTCGGCGACGCTGTCGAGCGCGACGGCGAACCGGCCGGAGCCGAGGCGTACGACGACCGCCTCTCCCGCCTCGCCGGCGGTGCTGTCCTGGGCGTCCGTCACGTTCTCGTTCCTCGGCGCGAACGCGCGCGGAGTGAAGTGCCGCTACTCCTCGGGCGGCATCCGGCGCAGCAACCGCAGCGCCACGACGAGCGCGAGCAGCGGGGTGACGAGCGCGGCGAGCAGTACCAGCTCGCCGACGGTGCCGAGCCCGGGATCGCCCTTGACCCCGGCCGCGATCAGGACGTCGCCACCGGGTCCGACGGCGCTGGCCAGCGCGACGACGGTGAGGATGCCGAGGCCGGGCAGCACCGCGGCGACGAGGCGTCTCGTGCCCCAGGTGCCGAGAATGCCGAGCCCGGCGCCGAAGCCGAGGATGACGACGAGCGACGTACCTTCGACGCCGCCGGGCAGCCGGAGCGGGACGAGGAAGACCGACCAGCAGCCGACGACGAGCCCGGCGACGTAGAGGACGGCGAGGGTCAGCCCGTCGAGCAGCCGCTCCCGCTCCATAGCGGCGAGCGTAGTGACCTCACTGTTGCTGCTTGATGAAGCTGATCTCGCCGGTCGTCTCGAGCACCGCCCACTTCACGTCGTCGAGCGACTCGATCTCCGACTTGCGCGCCCCTTCGGTGAGGTCGTCCATCGTCAGCCGCTCGCGCCGCAGGTTGCGTTCGATCACGCGGCCGTTGTCCACCAGCACCACCGGCTCACCCTCCAGCAACGACCGCATGCGGCGGGACCGGAAGCTGAGGTACGACGTCGCGACCTGCGCGAGCCCGATCGTGGCGATGACGACGAGCGCGCCCGTGACCGACAGGTCGTTCTGCGTCACTCCTTGCTGGACGAGGTCGCCGATGACGACGAGCAGGATCAGGTCGAACGGCTGGAGCGTCGACAGCTCGCGGCGGCCGAGCAGCCGGGTGAACACGAGGATGGCGACGTAGATCGCGAAAGCGCGGAGGACGAGATCCATGGCTACGGGAACACCGTCACGTCGCGGTGGGTGAGGGCGATCTGCTCGGCGCCGTCGTACAGCGCGATGTTCTGCCGGTGGGTGCCGACGTTCGTCGGGTTCGCCTGCCAGGAGATCCAGATCGTGAACGTCGACGCGTCGACGGAGCCGTAGTCGTAGATCACCTGACCGTCCTGGGAGTCTTCGTTGGTCGGTTGCGGCGCGATCCCGTTGAACACCATGCCGCGGAACCATCCCGGGTCGAGCCGCAGCTGCATGTCGTGCAACGAGGAGCGCGCGCGCACGGTGATCTCGGTGGTGAACACCACGCCGCCGCGCACGTGCGCGGGCGAATCTACGGTGAGCGTCGCGTTCGGTCCGGAGGCGCTAGTGATGACCGCGCGCTGACCGAACAAGCCGATCACGGTGAGCACGGGCAACGCGAGCACCACGAGCAGACCGGCGCGCCGGCCCCACACGCCGCGCGCCCGCCCATCGAGCTCGACGTGCTCGGAACGCTCGAGCCCGAGCGGCGCATCGGTCTTCGTCGTCATCATCGCGGGCCGTACCCCCGCACGAGCGGGCTACTCTCCTGCTGTCATGACGCGCTCACGCGACCCCGACCGCACCCGCACGGTGCAGCTCGCGACCGAAGCGGCCGCGGCCGGCCGGCCGCTCGACTGGTTCGAGCAGCTCTACTCCGAAGCCGCGGATCCCGAGGACGTTCCCTGGGCCGAACTCGCCCCCAATCGCTGGCTCGTCCGGCAGCCGGAGCTGCGGGCCGGATCCGGCCGCGCGCTCGTCGTCGGCTGCGGGTACGGCGACGACGCCGCGTGGCTCGCCGCGCAGGGATGGACGGTGACGGCGTTCGACATCGCGCCGTCCGCGGTGCGTGTGGCGCAGGATCGCTTCGCCGGCACGGGCATCGAGTTCGTCGCCGCGGACCTGCTCGCGCTCCCGGACGAATGGCGGTCGGCGTACGACCTCGTCGTCGAGATCTTCACCCTGCAGGTGCTTCCGCACGCGCTTCGCGACCGCGCGTTCGCCGCGCTCAGAGGTGCACTGGCGCCGGGCGGGCTGCTGTTCGTGCACTGCCGGCTACGCGAGCCCGACGATCCGCTCGGCGAGTTCCCGTGGCCGCTGACGCCCGACGAGGTCCGAGGCGGCCTGGCCGGGCTCGACGTCGAGCATTACGAGGACTTCCTCGACCACGGCGACGACCCGCCGGTACGACGGCTGCGCGCCCTCGCCCGCCGCGGGGCCTGAAGCGCAGGCTCAGCGCGACGAGGTGACGTCCGCGTCCGCGGGGTCGCGCAGGTCGATCACCTGCGGGGTCTCCTCGGCTGCATGCAGCACGTCGGTGATCTCGCGCCCGATCAGCTCGTTGCGCTCGAGCAGCGCGTCGCGCAGCGCCGCGATCAGGTGCTGGTTGGCCTCGAGCTTGCCCTTGATCAGCGTCTTCTGCTCCTGCAACAGCTCCTCGACCCGGCGGCGGCCGTCGTTGTCCGACAGCACCCGGCCGACGATGTTCGTGTCGTTCATCGCGCCGTTCTGCACCGCGACGAACGAGACGAGCGTGCCGGCCATGCCCGCCGCGCCGACCATCTGCGCCGCGACGTTGGTCGCGTAGAGCAGGTCGCCGCCGGGGCCGGTCGAGATGTCGTCGAAGAACAGTTCCTCCGCGACCTGACCCGCCATCGCGATCTGGATCAGCGCGAGCATCTCCTTGCGCGACCGCGTGTAGACCTCTTCGGCGTCGCCGTGCGCGAGCATGCCGAGCGCCTCACGCCGCTTGATGATCGACAGCACTTCGAGCCGGCGCGTCGGAGCGACGAGGTACGCCGCGGTCGCGTGCCCGGCCTCGTGCGTCGCGATCAGCCGCTTCTCGTGCACCGTGTAGCCGATGGGCTGGCCCATGCCGATCTCCTCGACCAGGCGCGCCTGCTCGACGTCGCGCCAGTTCATGGCCGGCGCGCCCCGACGTACGGCGTTGATCAGTGCCTCGTCCAGGAGGTGCTCGATCATCACCGGGGTGTAGCCGTGGGTGATCGAGGCGAGCGCATTGCGGTGCTCGTCGTCGTCCAGCTCGGCCTCGTGCGACTTGCGGCCGAGGTAGAAGTCGAGCAGCGCGCGGCGGCCGCGCATGTCCGGGCGCTCGAAGGTCAGCGCGCGGTCGAACCGGCCGGGGCGGAGCAACGCGGGGTCGAGCGAGTCGGCGCGGTTGGTCGCCGCGATGACGAGAACGTTCGGCCGCGGCGGCGTGCGCTTCTTCAGCTGCCGGCTCATCGGCAGCAGCAGGTTGGCGCCGTCGACGATCTTGCTAACCAGCTTCTGCCATCCACTCGGCTCGTCGAAGGACTGCATCTGCACGAGCAGCTCGTTGACGACGCCGCCGGCGCCTTCGCTGGTGAAGCCGTTGGTCACCATGCCGCCCGACGCCATGCTGCTCGACATCGGCGACGGCACGCTCAGGAACGACGACGGCAGCGAGGTCACACCGCCACAGCACTGCACCGACTTCGCGATGTCGTTCTGGGTGAAGTCGTTGTGCGCCGTCATCGCGAGGCCGCGCCGCGACGTGCCGATCGCGTCGATCTCCTCGATGAACGCGATCGCGCCGCCCTCGGCGAGCGCCGCCTTGCGGACGGCCTTGAAGTACTTGCGGATCTTCAGCGCGGTCGCGCCGTACAGCATCGACTGGAACGACGTGGCGGAGACGAACAGGAACGGGACGCCCGCTTCGTGCGCCATCGCCTTGGCGGTGTGCGTCTTGCCGGTGCCCGGCGCGCCCTCGAACAGCAGGCCGCGGCGCGGCGTACCGCCCATCGTGCCGGCGAACGTCTTGTGCGACAGGAACAGGTTGAGCGAGCGGACGACCTCGTCCTTGACGCCGTCGATGCCGACGACGTCGTTCAGCGAGACGTCGATCTGCTCGGGCCGGTACATCACGTGCGGCGAGCGGCCGAAGAACAGGAACGGTGCCACCGTGCCGACGACCGCGACGAGGATCATCGCGCCGATGAACACCCACATCGGGTCGACCGACGGGATCTGGAAGAGGTCGACGCCGTGACCGGCGAGGATGCGCCACCAGAGCAGCACGGCCGGGACGGCGGCCCACTTCGCGATCCGCAGGAGCCGCTCGCGGCGCAGGTCCTCACGGTTGCGGCCGACGTCCGCGCCGGCCAGCGCGACGAGGCCGCGGCCGGCAGAGGCGAGCAGCGGGTTGGCGACGAGGCCCCCCGAGGCGGTGGTGTCGTTGTGCTCCATGACGGCCGCTCCTCGAAAAAAACTTCCCGGAAATGCTCAAGTGCCGGAATGGAGGTGCCGAAACACTGCTCCAGGCGACCTGTGCGTACCCGAAGTCTGTCACCGATAGTCGGTCATGGCTACGGACAGTGACCAAATCACCCGGTTGGCCCAACGCCCCCCAAAACCCGCGCCGTCACGGCGACCTCTATGTCGCTGTGACGGCGATGATCTTGGGGCCGCTCCCGCTCCCTCGGGGGCCGTCAGAGGCCGGCGAACAGGTCGGTCTCCCGCGGCGGCTCCCCGCTGACCTCACCGAGCGACCCGCGCACCAGCCGGAAGTGCTCGTAGCCGAACGCCCGCTGGCCGATGTTGTTGGACAGCGCGAACAGCGGCCCGTCGACCGAGATCTGGGTCGCGTGCGCGCGCATCGCGTCGAGCTTGGCGTCGAGGTAGTCGCGGGCGTCGACCTGCGTCGTCACGGTCTCGTCCTCGTCGCCGAACGGCAGTTCGTCGGGTGAGCTGACGCCGAACGGCAGCTCCTCGCCCATCTGCTTCATCATCTCGAAGCCCTGGCGCAGGAACGACTTCGGCAGCGCGAGGTAGTAGAGCTTCGACGGCGCCCACGCCGGCCCGGCCTCCGGGTAGCGCGACGGGTCCGCCGCCGCGTCGAACGCCGCGACCGCGACGCGGTGCGCCTGGATGTGGTCCGGGTGGCCGTAGCCGCCGTTCTCGTTGTAGGTGACGACGACCTGCGGCCGCACCTCGCGGATGACCGGCACCAGCGCGCCGACCGCCTCGTCCATGTCCGCCTGCCAGAAGCAGTCCGGCCGCTCGTTCTGCGGCGTGCCCATCATGCCGCTGTCCCGCCACCGCCCGGCGCCGCCGAGGAAGCGGTGGTCGGTGACGCCGAGCGCCTTCATCGCATCGGCCAGCTCGCCGATCCGGTGATCGCCGAGGCCGTCCTCCTTGTCGCTCGCGAGGTGCTCGAGGTCGGGGACGAGGATCTCGCCCTCCTCGCCGAGCGTGCAGGTGACGAGGGTGACGTGCGCGCCTTCGGCGGCGTACTTCGCCATCGTCGCCCCGGACACGATGACCTCGTCGTCGGGGTGTGCGTGCACGAGCAGGAGGCGCCGGTCGTCGTTCATCCGCGCCAATCTACGAGACCGGCCCGCAGGGGTACGACGAGCGGGCGGTCGGCCGGCAGCCATTCGACGTCGTCCAGATCGTCGGCGGCGAGCCAGCGCAAGGCCGCGTGCTGGTGCGCGTGCGGGTCGCCGTCCACGATCCGCGCCCACCAGACCCGCAGCACGAACGACGGATCGACGGCGGGCAGGTCGGCCCCGACGCGGTCGAGGACGTCGACCGTCACGCCGAGCTCTTCGTGGCACTCGCGCACCAGCGCGGCGATGTCGTCCTCGCCGGGCTCGACCTTCCCGCCGGGCAGTTCCCATTGGCCGGCAAGGGATTCCGGGTAGCCCCGCTGGGCGGCGAGCACGCGCGCCGGCGGCCCGGGCCGCACGATCGCGGCCGCCACGACGACGATCACGACGTCAGCGCAACGGGGCGGTCAGCGGTGTCCGCGCGTGCCGGGTAGGCCGGCACATCGCTGTCGCGGCGGCGGTCGGCGAGCCGGCGCAGCGTCCGCTCGGCCGGCACCTCGACGGCGTAGTGCAGCAGCAACGCCAGCGCGACGGCGGCGCCGACGTACGCGGACCATCCGACCAGCCGCATCGCACCCTCCCCGGCCGCCGACCAGCGCGCGACGAGCCAACCGTAGAGCAGCGCGTGGCAGAGGTAGAGCGCGTACGACGCGGCGCCCAGCCGCACCATCAGCCGCGACGTCATCCAGCCGCGGCGGCCGGCGATCTCGTCGCACGCGAGCGCCGCGAGCACGAAGCCGACGAGCAGCATCGCGACCGTCTCGGTGAGCGGCCGGTTCGGCAGCGCGCCGCGCCACTGCCCGATCCCGACGTACGCGGCCGCGACGGCGACCGCACCGCCGAGCGCCACCCGGCCGGAGACGCGCGGCCGCCAGCCGTCGCGGACCGCGAGCGCCGCGACGATGCCGACGACGAACTCGCCCAGCCGCCACAGCGGCAGCACGTACGTCGTCCACTCCCAGCCGGCCGGATCCCGCGGTGCGACGGTCAGGCTGAACAGCCCCGGATAGACGAGCAACGCCGCCACGACGGCGACGACGACTTGCGCGCGCCGTACCGGGCTCAACGCCGAGATCCACCGGAACAGCAACGGGAAGCAGAGGTAGAAGAAGACCTCGCACGACAGCGACCACGAGACCGCGTTGAAGCCGAAGTACACGTGCTGTTGCGGGAACCACGCCTGCACCAGCAACAGGCTCGGGAGGAGCGAACCGCCGAAACCGAGCGCGACCGCGAGGCCGAGCGTCGTCAGATGCAACGGCCAGATGCGGGCGAACCGGTTCCACCAGAACCGCAGCGGCCCGACGCCCGGCCGCGCCGACCACGCCAGCACGAACCCCGACAGCACGAAGAAGAAGTCGACGCCGATGTAGCCGAAGTCGGCGGCGACGTGCACGCCACCGCCGAACCAGTGCTCGAGGCTGTGGTGCGCGACGACGAGGAACGCGAACCAGAACCGCAGGCCGGTCAGCGCGTCCAGCCGCGACGGCCGGCGCGCCGGCATCGACGCCACCACGTGTCAGCGACCCCCGGCGGAGGCACGCACGATCCGTTGCGGCTGCTCGGAAAGCGGCTCCTCCGGATACGGCAGGGCGAGCACCGGCGCGGGCTTGCGGCCGCGGGTGAACAGCCGCTGCCCGGGCAGCTCGACCAAGTGGTGCACCGCGGCGGCCGCGACGACGCTCAATCCGAACACGAACGCGGTGCGCCACAGCGCGCCGGTGATGCTGCCGTCGGTGAGCGGCGCGATCCGCTTCAGCACGGTGTCCATCACGAGCTGGTGCACGAGGTAGAACGCGAACGAGAGCTGGCCGAGGTAGACCATCGCGCGCCGGCCCATCCACGACGTGCGGCCGCGCAGGTCGCGCCCGGCGTACGCGAGCAGCACCAGCGACAGCGGCCCGATCGCGAGGACGTCGGCGACGCCGCGCGGCACCGGCCAGCCGCGCACCCAGCCGAGCGCGAGCGCGGCGGTGGCGGCGACCGCCGCGGCCGACCACGCCGTACGGCGGCGGATGCGCGGCACCCAGCCTTCCCGCAACGCCAGACCCAGCGCGACACCGAGCGCGAACTCGCCGACCCGCACGAGCGGGTTCTCGTACAGCGGTACGTCGTAGCGACCGCCCCACGCGAAGCTGCCCGTCATCGCGAGCGCGGCGCACCCACCGAGGATCGCGCCGAGCAGCAGCCGCCGCCGCGCGACGCCGAGCCGGGCCAGGGCCGGCGCGAGCCAGGGGAAGCACGCGTAGAAGAACGCCTCACAGGACAGCGACCACGAGACACCGTTGGCTGCCGAGTTCACCGCCGGCACCGGCGGCCACGCCTGCAGCAGCAGCAGCGCGAGCACGCCCGCCCACAGCGGCTTGTGCGGCGGCATGAACCACAGGTAGGCGGCGATCGCGACCACCGCGGTGACGAAGTGCGCGGGGTAGACGCGGGCGAACCGGCGGCGCCAGAACGCCGTCGCCGGCTGCCCCGGCCGCGACGACCAGGTGAGCACGACCCCGGAGAGGACGAAGAAGAACGCGACTCCGAGGAACCCGAACTGCGGCAGGTGCCACCACGGCGTCGTCGTGACGCCGTACCCGGACGAGTGAAAGCCGAAGACCATGAGCGCGGCGATCCAGCGCAGCCCGGTCAGCGACGGCAGGTCGCGACGGCCGTGCGAGACGGCGTCGGACGTCACCGGCGCGCGGGATCGCCGCGTCGCGAGGTCGACGGACATGGGGGTCCCGTACCCGGGTCTCGATAGGCTGATGCCGATGGTCGGGTCCGCGCGGGCGTCGCTCCCGGGCGCCGGCCCTCTTGACGCCGGCCCGCTCGCCACCCGCCTGGTCGTCCTCGCCTGGTGCCTGCTGTCGGTCGGCGCGAGCGCGCACGAGGGCGAATACACGCTCCCCGGCCTGGTCTGCGTCGTCGCCGGTCTCGTGCTGCTCGCGGCCGTCGTCGCCGGCGGGATGGTGCCGCGGCGGCCGACGCGAGCCGAGCTGGCCGTCGCGGTCGCGGTGTCGCTGGTGAGCGCGCTCGCCCATCCGGTCGACCGGCTGATGCACACCGGCGGCGGCGACCTCGCCGCGATCCAAGTGCTCGCGGCGGTGACCGTGGCCGCCACGGCGGTGACATTGCGGTGGCAGCGGCGCGCGAACGTCGCCTGGGCCGTGTGCGCCGGGCTCGCGCTCGCGACCGGCTGCGTCGTCGTCGCCGTCGTCACCGACCCGAAGATCGACGTCTGGTACCTCCTCCAGCAGTCGAGCAGCGGCCTGCTCTCCGGCGACGACATGTACCGCCAGCACTGGGCGCACAGCCACGGCCTCCAGGCCGTCTACCCCTACCTGCCGATGTCGACGGTGCTGCTTGCGCCGTTCCGCTGGATCGCCGGCGACGTGCGCGTCGGGCTGCTGCTCGCGTCGGTCGGTACGTCGGCGCTGTTGCGGCGGCTCGCACCGGCCGCGCCGGTCGCGCTGTCGCTGCTCGTGCTCGTGCACCCGCACTGGGCGTTCCTCATCGACCAGTCGTGGACCGAGCCGTTGCTGCTGTTCCTGCTCTGCGCCGCGGTGCTCGCGACCGAGCGCGGCCGGCCTTGGCTCGCCGTCGTCGCGCTCGCCGCGGCGCTCGCCGCGAAGCAGCACGTCGTACTGCTGCTGCCACTGTTCGCGCTGTGGCCGGCGTTCGGCTGGCGCCGTACCCTCGCCGCTGCCGCGCTCGCCGCCGCCGCGGTCGCGCCGTGGGTGATCGCCGGCCCGGCGGGCTTCTGGCACGACGCCGTTCACGCCAACCTCGTGCTCGGCGTCATCCCGCGCGCTCTGTGCGTGCCGAGCTTCCTGCTGCGGCACGGGATCACCGTGGGGTTCTGGTTCCCGCTGCTCGGGTTGCTCGGGTCGTACGCCGCCTGCCTGCGCGCGCCGCGGACGGCGGCGGGTCTCGCGCTCGGATCGGCCCTCGTACTCTGGACAGTCGACGCCACCAACAAACAGTCCTTCTTCAACCACTACACGCTGCCGCTCGGCCTGCTGGTCCTGGCCCTGACCGCGGCGTCCCGCTCCGACGATGCAGACGAGGTAGGTGCATGACCGCCGTCGAGGACGAGGTGACGGACGCCTTCGTCGCGTCCGGCCCCGGACCGGGCGTGCAGCGCTGGTGGCTGGAGATCCCGCTCGCGGTCGCGTTCTACTTCGCCTACGCGCAGATTCGCGACTGGCACGGCAGCTCGACCGTGCACGCCGCCCGCGTCACCGCGCGTCACCACGGCTTCGACATCCTGCGGCTCGAACGCTGGCTGCACATCGACTGGGAGAAGGGCGCGCAAGCAGTCTTCGTCCCGAACGTGCGGCCGCTCGTCGTCGCGATGAACGTCTTCTACGGCACCGCGCACTTCATCGTCACCGTGACCGTCTTCCTGTTGCTGCTGTTCCGCGCCGCGCCGCCGGTCTACCGGCACGCGCGCAACGTCCTGTGCCTCGGTACGGCGATCGGGCTGGTGTGCTTCGCGCTCTACGCGACGATGCCGCCGCGGCTGATGCCCGCGGGCATCAAGACGCAGGACACGATGGACACGGTCGGCAGCCTGTGGTCCTACAACCACGGCGTGCTCGAGCACATCTCCGACCCGTACGCCGCGATGCCGAGCCTGCACATCGTCTGGTCGTCGTGGGTCGCCTACGTCGTGTGGTCATGGCTCGGCCGCCGCGGCAACGCGCGGACCCGCTGGCTCGCGTGGCTGTACCCCGCGATGACCGGTCTCGTCGTCGTCGTCACCGGCACGCACTGGGTGCTCGACCTCGCCGGCGGTGCGGTCGTCTTCGCCGTCGCGGTCGCCGCCGCGAAGGCCATCGACCGGCTCAGTTCGCGTCGGTCGGCGGCCCGTACTCGTTGAGGCTCATCGTCTCGTTGTAGAAGTTGTCCCGCCGTACCGGCTGCTTCGGGATGCCGCGCAACGCGACGAGGTTGTCGATGACACCGCTGCAGTCGTTGGTCAGCGGCTTCACCTGCAACGACCACACCAGCCAGACCTTGTGCGTCCCGGCCATCGCGTTGACCTGCTGCACGAACCGCTGCGGGTCGGCGGTGCGGATGCGCTCGCGGTAGTCGACCCAGTCCACGACCGCGGGCGAGGCGAAGTTCGGGAACACGACCTGCCGGACGCCGGTGTGCGTCAGCCGCGCCGTCTGCGGGCCGAGCTGATCCGGGCAGTAGACGACGACGTCGCCGGGCCGGGCCTGCCGGTCGAGCACAGCGGCGACAAGGCCGGCCTGGCTGCGCGGCTGCCACGCGTTCTGGACGCAGACGGCCAGCTCCGCGACGACGAGGACGGCGAGCATCGTCCGGCGCGCGCGGCGCGACGGGAGCACCGCGATGCCGCACGCGACCACGACGAGGAACAGCCCGGCGCCCATCGCGAGGTAGCGCGGCGCGTAGGCCTGCCGGTCGGCCGCGTCGACAGCGACGGCGATGATCAGCGACCCCAGCGCGACGGCGAGCATCCGCGTCGGCAACCGGGCGAACGTCGTACCCAGCACGACATGACCACGTCCGCCGCGGCGGCCGATCAGTGCGATGACGACGGACGCCAGCGCAACGAGCGCCGCGAGCTGCGCGAACGTGTTCTCGCCGCCCATCCAGGCCTCGATCGTCGCGAGAACCGCGGAGCCGTCCGGCGGCGGCGCCCACGGCGCCCCGGTGTGCCGCGATTGGTACAGCAGAACAGGCACCCACGGCAGGAACGCGACCGAGCCGATGACGAGCGCGAGCAGCGCGCGGCGCGCGGCCGGATCGCGGCGCCGCCAGGCGAGCCACAGCTCCCCCGCGCCGAGAACGCCGACCAGGAACACGGCGTAGTAGTGCGTGTAGAGCGCGGCGGCGGTGACGGCGGCGAGCCCGGCGGTAGCGCGCTTCGTGCCGTGCCGGTGAACCGACAGCACGGCGTGCGCGGCGGCGAGCGAGAGCAGCATCAGCAGCGCGTACATCCGCGTCTCGACGGCGTACCGCACCGCGAACGGCGAGATCGCGAACAGCACGACCGACGCGATGCCGACCGCGTCGCCGCCGATGCGGCGGCCGAGGCGTACGACGACGGGCAGCGCGAGCACGGCCGGGATGCCGGACAGCGCGCGCACGGAGAACGTCGAGTCGCCGAAGACGTTCATCCAGACGTGCAGCAGCGCGTAATACAGCGGCGGGGCGCCGTCGTGCTTCAGGGCCGCCGGCAACCCCGCGAACGAGTGCTTCGCGATCGCGACCGACTGCGCCTCGTCGAGCCACAGCGGGCCGCGCGACACGAACCGCAGCACCGCGCCGGCGATGACCACGGCGACGATCCCGACCGCCGCCCAGTCACGGCGCCGGATGACCCGCAGCTCGTCGGCGAGCGGCCCGCGCTGCTGGCCGACCAGAGTCATCGTGCCGACACTGGCTCCGCAGCAGGCGACTCGGGGGCGGACCGGCGCGGCAGCACCGGCGCGTCGCGGCCGGTGCCTCCGGACGTTCCGCTCGACCGCTGCTCCTCGTGGTAGTCCTCTTCGACGTTGACCGACCACACGTCGTGGCCGGCGCCGTCAAGGATGTTCTCGACCGTGAGCAACGCGGTCAGCATCGAGTGATCCTGGTTGTTGTACTTGTGCATGCCGTTGCGGCCGACCGGGTGCACGTTGGGCACCGCCTCGGCGATCCACCCGCGGATCACGTCGACGGCCTCCTTGTAGCCGTCGTCGTAGACGGGGTAGGCCTTCGGCATCCGCACGACGTACGCCGCCTGCACCTCGTCGACCTCGGCGAGGCCGAGCGCCGCGAGCTCCTTCGCGGCGAGCGTCGCGAGCTCGTCGTCCGGAGAGTTCCAGAGCTCGTCGCCCTGGAACACGAAGTACTCCAGGCCGAGGCAGGTCATCCCGTCCTTGACGAGGTACGGCGACCAGGAGCCGAAGTTCTGGATCCGGCCGACCTTGACCTCGGGCGAGTGGATGTAGATCCAGTTGTCCGGGAAGCTCGCGCTCTCCGGCAGCACCAACGCGACGGTGAGGAAGTCGCGGTGCGACAGCTGCCGCGCGGCCGCGAGCACATGCTCGGGCGCGGGCGGATCCATCGCGAACACCAGCTGCGGCAACGGCATCGAGCTGATGACGTCGTTCGCGGGGTAGACGATCTCGCGGCCGCCCTCGTCGGTGACGACCGCGGTCGCGCGGCCGTTCTCGTGCCGGATCGACTGCACGCGCGTGCGCATCCGGACGTCGCCGCCGCGCGCGACGACATGCTCGTGCGCGCGCTCCCACATGAGCCCCGGCCCGAGCTTCGGGTACTGGAACTCCTCGATCAGCGTGGTGATGTCGGTCTGCTTGCGCTTCGGCAGGAGCGCATTGACGACCGCGTTGACGAGCGACAGGTTCTTGATCCGCTGCGCCGCCCAGTCGGCCGAGATCGCGCTCGCCGGCACGCCCCAGACCTTCTCGTTGTAGGTCTTGAAGAAGGTCCGGTAGAGCCGCCAGCCGAACCGCGCCGCGACCCAGCCTTCGAGCGTCGACTGGTCCTTCGGCGGGTGGATGCGGACCCAGAAGTAGGACAGGACGCACTTGATCGCCTCGAGGATGCCGAGGTTCTTCAGCGCGTTGGAGGCACGCAGCGGGTAGTCGAAAAGCTTGCCGTCGTAATAGATCCGGCTCATCCGGGGGCGGAGCAGGAACTCGTCGTCGGGCAGGATCTCGTGCCACAGCGACTCCACCACGGGCACCTTGGTGAAGAACCGGTGACCGCCGATGTCGAAACGCCATCCGTCGCGCTCGACGGTGCGGCTGATGCCGCCGACGACGCTGTCTGCTTCGAGCACGGTCACCCCGGCGCCGCGCTTGGTCAGCGCGTACGCGGCGGTGAGTCCGGCGGGTCCGGCGCCAATGACGACGGTGCCGCCGGGGGCGGCGGCGCGGCTCGGGTCCGTCGGGGACGGGGGCAAGCTCTCCTCCTTGCGCTGGGTACTGCGATAAGTGCGGGGTGCCACGATGTGCCGGTGCCAGGACCGGCGCTCGTCACTCCATGGTCCCCGATCGGGCGCCGGGCAAGCACCACCGGGCTCATTGCCCTCGCCGTGGCGGCCGCCGCGGGCCTCGCGCTGCTGCTCGCGCCGGCCGCCGGAACCGACCTCGCGGCCCAGCACGCACGCTCCGCGTTCGCGGCCCACCACCCCGGCGCGGCGGTCGACTTCGGCTGGTTCGGCGCGGTCTTCCCGGCGGCCTACAGCGTGCTCACGCCGTACGTCGAAGCCCTGCTCGGCGTCCGGCTCGCGGGCGTCCTCGCGGCGGTCGCGGGCGCGCCGCTGCTCGCGCTGCTGCTGGTCAAGTGGGGGGTACGGCGGCCGCTGCTCGCATCGGTCTGGGGCGCGCTCGCGCTGGTCGCCGACATGGCGAGCGGGCGGACCGCGTTCGCGCTCGGGCTCACCGCCGCGCTCGCCGCGCTGGTGCTGGTGCCGCCGCGCGGCAGCCGCGCGGTCGCGTGGGTCCCGGCGGCGGCCGCGGCGGTCGTGACGACGCTGACCAGCCCGGTCGCGGCGCTGTTCCTCGCCATCGTCGCGGTCGTCTGGGCGCTGCGCCGTCGCGGTGCCGTCACGCTCGCGATCGCCGCCGCGGTACCGCTGGGCGCGATCGGGCTGCTGTTCGCCGAGCGCGGGTCGATGCCGGACGAGTGGCCGGTGACCCGGCCGCTGCTGCTCGGCTGCCTCGCCGTTGCGGTGCTCTGCCGCGCGCCGTTGCTGCGGATCGGCGCGGTCTTCTACGCCGCCATCGTGCTCGCCGTCTACGCCGTCCCGGGCCCGGTCGGCTCCAACGTCGAGCGGCTCGGGCTGCTGTTCACCGGGCTCGCCCTCGCCGCGGACGCGGCGCTGCCGGTGCCGTTGCTGCTCGTCGCCGTCGTCGTCGCGGGGCAGTGGACCGCGCGCGATCCGTGGCGCGACCTGCACCAGACCTCGGCGCTCGCCACCGAGCATGCCGCGGCGCACCGGCTGCTCGGCATCCTCGGCGGGCTCGGGCCGCTGACCGGGCGGGTCGAGGTCGTGCCGTTCCTCGACCATGGCGAGGCCGACGTCGTCGTGCAGCGCGCGTTGCTCGCGCGCGGCTGGGAGCGCCAGCTCGACACCGTCCGCGCCGCGCCGCTCTACCGGCCGAGCCTCACCGCCGCGAAGTACGTCGGCTGGCTGCGCGCGCACCACGTCGAGTACGTCGCGCTCGGCCGGCACCGGCACGACTGGTCGGCGCGCAGCGAACTGCGCCTCCTCGCCGGGCCGGTCGCCGGCCTGCACGTCGCGTACGCCGACGGCGAGTGGACCGTCTGGTCGGTCGAGGACTCGCCGGCGGTCGTCAGCGGCGCCGGGCGGGCGGTGCACCTCGGCCGCGCGTCCATCGTGATCGCCGCCGACGGCACCGGCCCGGTCCACGTCGACGTGCCGTGGTCGCGCTGGCTCACGGTCGGCCCCGGTGCCTGCGTACGACGCGACGGCACAGGCGTCGCCGTCGTACCGGCGCATCCCGGGACGTACGCGCTGACGTCGTCGTACGGCGCGGCGTTCTCCGGGCGGCGCTGCTAGTCCGGCCGAGGAGTCGAGGGTCGACTTGCGGGGAAGGAGAGCAACGTCACGAGGAGGACACATGGCGACGTTGCTCGACGACAACTTGGTGGCCGACGCCCTGACCGGGCTCTCGGAGTGGACCGGCACGCACGACCGGATCTCCCGGACGGTCACCGTCGAGGACACGGAAAGCCTGCTGACGGCCGTCAACGAGGCCGCCGACTCGCTGGACCACCACCCGGAGATCTCCCGCGACGGCAACGCCGTGACGTTCACGCTCTGGACGCACTCGGCCGGCGGCGTGACCGAGCTCGACATCGCGCTCGCCTCGCGCATCGACGACCTCGTGCTGATCACGCAGCACCTCGTCCGCGACGCCACCGGGCAGGTGCACGCCGCCGGCGAGGAGAAGGGGGCGCGCACCGGCGAGACGGTGACGGCGGCCGCGGCGTACCCGACCGAGGGCGAGACGACCCCTACCCGGCCGGCCGACTCGGCTACCGGCGACGTCACGACCGAGGACGGGATGAACGCGCCGCTCATGAACGAGCCGGCGACGCCGCGCCAGGACGCGGGCCCGATCGTCGCACCGGATCCCGAGCCGGGGTCGATCGAGCCGCAGCCGGGCAACGCACCGGCGCCCGGCATGCACGAGCGCGCGGAGAACGACGAGCACTGATCTTCCGCTCCACGGCTAGCCTTTCGCCGTGGATCTCAACCCGTACATCGTGCTCGGGAGCGCGGTGGTCGGGTTCCTCGTCGGGATGACCGGCGCGGGCGGCGGCGCGCTCATGACGCCGATGCTCATCCTGCTGTTCGGGGTGACGCCGTCGACCGCGATCTCGAGCGACCTCGTCGCCGCGGTCGTGATGCGCCCGCTCGGCGCGTTCGTGCACCTGCGGCGGGGCACGGTGAACCTGCGGCTGGTCGGGTGGATGGTGCTCGGCTCGGTGCCGACCGCGTTCCTCGGTACCTACCTGCTGCACCAGGTCTCGGGCGCGCACCAGGCGGAGAAGCGGATCCAGCAGGCGCTCGGTGCCGCGCTGCTGCTCGGTACCGCGGCGATGGTGCTGCGCTACGTCCTCGACCGGCGCAGCGGCCAGCGCCGTACCGAACGCGTGCACACGGTCGACGCGCGACCGGTGCCGACCGTGCTGATCGGGATGCTCGGCGGCCTCGTCGTCGGCTTCACGTCGGTCGGATCCGGCTCGCTGATGATCGTGCTGCTGCTGTTCGTCTACCCGATGCTCGGCGCGAACCAGCTCGTCGGCACCGACCTCACGCAAGCGGTGCCGTTGACGGCGGCGGCCGCGGCGGGTGCGCTCCTCTTCGGCCACGTCGCGTTCCCGGTGACCGCGTCGGTCGTCATCGGCAGCATGCCGGCGGTGGCCGTCGGGTCGCTGCTGTCGTCGCGGGCGCCCGATGCCTACGTGCGGCCGGTGATCACGTTCGTCATCTTCGCGTCGGGGCTGAAGTACGTCGGCGTCGGCACGACCATGCTCGGCTGGGTCCTCGTGGTGACGCTGTTCGCGGTCGCGGCGGCCTGGCTCGCCGTACGGCGGCCGTGGCAGTCGGTACCGGATCCGGGAGTATGAGGGGATGGGACTGTCGATCGGCATCGTCGGGCTGCCGAACGTCGGGAAGTCGACGCTGTTCAACGCACTGACCGAGAACGACGTACTCGCCGCCAACTACCCGTTCGCGACCATCGATCCGAACGTCGGCATCGTCAACGTTCCCGACCCGCGGCTCGACGTGCTTTCGGAGATGTTCGCGAGTGCCCGCGTGGTGCCCGCGACGGTGACGTTCGTGGACATCGCGGGGATCGTGCGGGGCGCCTCGGAGGGGCAGGGCCTCGGCAACAAGTTCCTGTCGCACATCCGCGAGGCGGACGCGATCTGCCAGGTCGTCCGCGTCTTCGACGACCCCGACGTGACACACGTCGACGGCCGCGTCGATCCGAGCGAGGACATCGCGACCATCAACACCGAGCTGGTGCTCGCCGACCTGCAGACGATCGACAACCGGCTCGCGCGGCTGGAACGCGAAGCGCGGATGAAGCCGGAGCGCCGGGCCGAGCTGTCCGCGGTCCAGGCGGCGCGGGCCGTCCTCGACTCGGGCCGTCCGGTGAGCAGCGATCCTTCGCTGGACCGCGAGGCGTTGCGCGAGTCGTTCCTGCTGACGGACAAGCCGTTCATCTATGTGTTCAACCTCGATGACGGCGCGCTCGGCGACTCCGGCTTGCGTGCGAAGCTGGCCGACCTGGTCGCGCCGGCGCCCGCGGTGTTCGTCAGCGCGAAGCTCGAGTCGGAGTTGATCGGGCTGTCGCCGTCGGACGCGGCCGAGCTGCTCGCGGAGTACGGCCAGCCCGAGTCGGGGCTCGCGATCCTCGCGCGCGTCGGCTTCGAAACGCTTGGCTTGCAGACGTATCTCACCGCCGGGCCGAAGGAGTCGCGGGCCTGGACGATCCGCCGCGGCTTCACCGCGCCGCAGGCTGCCGGTGTCATTCACACGGACTTCGAGCGCGGCTTCATCAAGGCGGAGATCGTCTCGTACGACGACCTCGTCGCGGCCGGCTCGATGGCGGCGGCGAAAGCGGCCGGCAAGGTGCGGATGGAAGGCAAGGACTACGTGATGGCGGACGGCGACGTCGTGGAGTTCCGCTTCAACGTGTGAGGACTTGTCAGCGGCTGACGTCGCTATAGCCACCTGTCGTGCTGACAACTCGGTGAGATCCGTCTCATCGCGTGCCCGAAAGTTCGGACACGTCGGCATCATCCGGACGGGCTATGCGTTCGTCCGGCGTGGCGGCTAATGCTGACTAGTTATCGCGCCGATCATGGGGGTAGTTCCTTCCCACAGGAACGAACCGAGGTGGCGACATGACGTTCTCTTGCCCCAGCTGCGGCGACGAGGTGCGCACGCGAGTGCTGGCCGATTCCGTCACGCTGGTCGTCGTCGGCCACTGCGAGCAGCACGGCGTCCAGGAAGTCAGCCGCGTCTACGTCGGTGAGCTCTCCGCCGAGCCGTTCGCCGTCGAGGACGAGGTCTCGACGTATCCCGACGCCGCAGCCGCCCCGACCCCTGTGCCCGTCACGCCGATCCGCGCGTCCTCGGCGTACCGTCCGGGCGAGTGCTGCGGTCGCCGGCTCGGCGAGTGGTCGTGGTGCCAGCTGCCCGCGAACCACCAGGAGCCGCACGCCGCGTAGGCGCACTCAACGCGCGAGGAACAGATACTCCTCGACGCGGTTGTTCGCATTGCCGACCCGGTGCCCGTGGGTACCGAAGCTGTAGACGTGCTCGACGCCGACGACGTCGACCGCGCGCCAACGCGACCGCAGCATCGCGAGCATCTCGTCGCGGCTCGGCAGGCAATTGCTGCTGTAGGACACGAGCACGTCGTGCCCGCCCGCGCGCAACCCGTCGAAGAGCTTCTCGAACGACGCGTACGCCGCCGCGCGCGTCTGGAACTCGCGGTGCGGACTGACGAACTTCTTCGTCTTCGTGTGCTGCTGCAATTCGAGGTCGCGCCAGTAGGACACAAGCCCTTCGAGGAAGTGGTAGCGCCGGGTGTAGTCGTTGTCCGAACGCGTGCTGAAGTACGGCGGATCGACGTACACCAGCGACGGCTCGGCGAGGTCGAGCACAGTCGCCGAACCATGTCGCGCCTCGTTGCGCAACCCGTTGTCGAACACCGCGCCGTTCCATCCGTCGACGGACGCGCGGAAGTGATCCGCGAGCGACGTACGCAGGTCCGCGCGGCCGTCGTCGTACCGCATGCCGATGTACGTGAAGACGCCGCGCGGCCGACGTTTCAGGCAGGCGCGCGTCATCGCGGCGTACGCGAGCGACTGCGCGTACGGATCAATGAGCGCGGCGGCGTTCGCGCTGAACGCATCGAGGAGTGCGTTCTCCTCATCGGTGAAGTAGAGGTCGGCAAACGTCTCGACGATGAACGTGCCGGCTCCGTCGTTGGGTGAGAGCAATGCGTCGCAATCCTCGGGTGTGAGCCGGACGCGGTCGTTCTCGACGGCGGCGCGCGCCCAGTGGTACGCGAACGCGAGGACGTCGTTGGCGACGACGCGATAGCCGAGGCCCTTCATGTGGTGCGCGACGCATCCTGAGCCGGAGAACGCGTCGACGAACGTACGGCGCGAAGAACGCGCGGCGACGTCGGCGATGCGCGCGAGCAATCGTTGCTTGGAGCCCATGAACCGCGTGTCCGGATAAACGGCCGCGTCGCTAGTCGTTGGCAACGAGCACCTCGCGCACCGGGCCGCGGCCGTCACCGTTCGAGTTGATCGCGCGCCGCGTCGTCACCTCGTGGATCGTCCAGTCCGCGTAGAGGTCCAGCACGTACGGCGTGTGCGCGTTGGACAGCCGGACGTGGCAACCGCGCGCATCCAGCTCCTTGAACAACCGGGCCAGGTCCTCGTGGTCGTCCTCGCGGAACTGATCCCGGTGGTAGCGGCGGAAGTCGGCGTACCCACCTGCGGGAACGTACGGCGGGTCGAAGTAGACGAGGTCGCCCGGCCCGGTGGTCGCACAAGCCTCGCGGTAGCCGCCGGCGGTCAACGTGGCGGTCCGGAGCGCGGCCGACGCGGCGCGCAGCACCGGCTCGGGCACGAGGGTCGGGTTGCGGTAGCGGCCGTACGGCGTGTTGAACTCGCCGCGCCGGTTGACCCGGTAGAGGCCGTTGAAGCAGGTCCGGTTGAGGAACAACAGCCGCGCCGCGCGGGCCACGTCGTCAAGCTCGTCCGGCCGCTGCGCGCGGACCTGCCGGAAATGCTCGGCCGTGTTGACATGCCGGGCCAGCGCGACCAGCAACTCCTCGACGCGGTCGCGGACGACGGCGTAACAGTTGACCAGCTCCTCGTTCGCATCGTTGAGGAAGGCGCGCCCGGGCTCGAGTGCGAAGAACAGCGCGCCGCCGCCGACGAACGGCTCGTAGTAGTCGCCGTACGCCGGCGGCATCAGCGGGGTGAGCGCGGGCAGCGCCGCCCGCTTGCCGCCGGCCCACTTCAGGAACGGCGTCGTCACGGCTCGATCCTCCCTTGTCCACAACCTCGCCGCGCTCGCGGCGCGCCGTACCGGAAACTGTCGGCGGGGTGGGCGACGATGCCTGACATGACCGCCATCACTGTGCTGCTCGCGCTGATCGCCCTCGGCGCCGGACTCGCGATCGGGTGGGCACTCGCGCGCAACCGCGGCGCGGCCGAGCTCGCGGCCGCCGAGGCCCAGCTCGCGGCCGCGGAGACCCAGCTCGCGGGCGCGGAGACCCGGCTGGCCGGGGTCGAGGCGACGCTGGAGGCCGAGCGGCGTGCCGCCGCCGAGAAGATCGTCTTGCTCGAGCGGGCGCAGGCACAGGCGCAGGGCCAGTTGAAGGAGACGTTCGACAGCATCGCCAAGGACGCGCTGCGGCACAACAACGAGCAGTTCCTCTCCCTGGCCGACACCCGGCTCAAGCAGGCCGGCGCGCCGCTGACCGAGACGCTGACCAAGGTCGAGCAGCAGATGCGCGAGATCGAAAAGGAGCGGGCCGGGGCGCAGCGCGCGCTCGCCGACCAGATCGAGCGGGTGCGGCTGTCCGGCGACGAGCTCAAGCGCGAGACGGCGGCGCTGGTGAGCGCGCTGCGCAAGCCGCAGGCGCGCGGCCGATGGGGCGAGCTGCAGCTGCGCCGGTGCGTCGAGTTCGCCGGGATGACCGACCGCTGCGACTTCACCGAGCAGGCGAGCGTGCACACCGCCGACGGCTTGCTGCGGCCCGACCTCGTGGTCCGGCTCGTCGGCGGCAAGAGCGTCGTCGTCGACGCCAAGGTCACGCTCCAGGCCTTCCTCGAGGCGCACGAAGCCACCGACGACCTCGTGCGCGACGAGCGGCTCGCGGCGCACGCCCGCCACTTGCGAGACCATGTCGACCGGCTCGCCGCCAAGTCCTACTGGGCGCAGTTCTCGCCGGCGCCGGAGTTCGTCGTGCTGTTCGTGCCTTCTGATGCCTTGCTCGCCGCCGCGCTCGACCGCGACGGCGACCTGCTCGACTACGCGTTCGGCAAGCGGATCCACATCGCGACGCCGACGACGCTGATCTCGGTGCTGCGGACCTGCGCGTACGCGTGGCAGCAGGACGCGCTCGCGGCCAACGCGCGCGAGGTGTTCGACCTCGGCCGCGAGCTCTACCTGCGGATCGGCAAGCTCGGCGCCAAGGTCGAGACGCTGGGCAAGCGGCTCGGCAGCACCGTCGGCGCCTACAACGAAGCGGTCGCTTCACTCGAGAGCCGGGTGCTGCCGCAGGCGCGCAAGCTGCGCGACCTCAAGGTCGTGGACGACGACCTGGCCGACCCGCACCCGGTCGAGGAGGCGGTCCGGCCGATCGCCGCGGCCGAGCTGGTCGCTGCCGCCGAGGAGAGCCGCGCCGTCGTCGCCCTCCCGACGACACAAGCAGGCGAAGAGCTCGACCGCCCCGAGGACTACGGGCTGACGGACATCGCGGCGCCGCCGGAGCCCAAGATCAACGCGGGCTGACCAGGCAAGAACCTGGTGAGACCGCAACCTCAGCCGGCGGTCGCGGGCGCTCCGGCCCGCAGGTCCCGCCGTAGCTCCGGCGGCAGCGCGAAGGTCAGGTGCTCCTCGGCCGAGGTCACCTCCGCGAGGTCGCCGTAGCCGCGGGCGGCCAGCCACGCAAGCACCTCGTGCACCAGCGACTCCGGTACCGAGGCACCGCTGGTCACCCCGACCGTTGTGACGCCGTCGAGCCACGACTCCTCGATGTGGCTCACGTCGTCCACGAGCCGGGAGTCGCGCGCGCCCGCGTCGAGCGCGACCTCGACCAGCCGCACCGAGTTGGACGAGTTGGCCGACCCGACGACCAGCACCAGCTCCGACTGCGCGGCGATCTCCTTGACCGCGGTCTGCCGGTTCTGTGTCGCGTAGCAGATGTCGTCGCTCGGCGGATCCATCAGCAGGGGAAAGCGCGCCCGAAGCGCCGCGACCGTCTCGAGCGTCTCGTCCACCGACAGGGTCGTCTGCGACAGCCAGGCCACCTTCGCCGGGTCGCGAACCTCGACCGCGGCGGCCCCGGCAGGGCCGTCGACCAGGTGCACCCGGTCGGGCGCCTCGCCCGTCGTACCGACGACCTCCTCGTGGCCCTCGTGGCCGATCAGCAGGATGTCGTAGCCCTCGCGGTCGAACCGCCGCGCCTCCGCGTGCACCTTGGTCACCAGCGGGCAGGTCGCGTCGATGGTCCGCAGCCCGCGGGCCGAGGCCTCGTCATGCACGACCGGCGCGACGCCGTGCGCGGAGAACACGACGACCGACCCCTCGGGTACCTCGGCCGTCTCGTCCACGAAGACCGCGCCACGGGCCTCGAGCGTCCGGACGACGTGCGAGTTGTGCACGATCTGCTTGCGCACGTACACCGGCGCGCCGTACAGGTCGAGGGCCCGCTCCACGGTCTGGACGGCCCGGTCGACGCCGGCGCAGTAGCCGCGCGGGCTGGCGAGCAGGACCCGGCGGTTGACGGTGGCGTCGGCGGAACTCACACGTCCAGGCTACGCACCGCCGGTTACTGCCCCGGCCGCATCGGGCAGGCTTTGCCTTGACGAACCGCGTGCCCGTACGCCGAAGGGAACATCGATGGGACTCGCACGACAGGCTGGCCAGCTGCCGGTGACCGCGATTTCGTGGGGGCTGGCAGCGTGGGAGCGCAGCGCCGGCGTCCGCCAGTTCGCCCTCCGGCGCGCCAACGAGGCGCTGCAGATCGCCGCGCACACCCCGCTCGGCCGGCTGCTGCCCACGCTCGACCTCGACGACGGCGCTGACGAGGAGGCCGCGCGCATCACGGCCGCCGTACGGGCCGAGCCGGAGACCCCGCCGGCCACCGAAGCGACCCGTACGACGCCCCCGCCGGCCGCCGAGCCGAAGCCCGAAGCCAAGCAGGAGCCGGCGCCCAAGCAGGAGCAGCAGCCGGAGCCCAGCCGCCTGGGTCCGACGCCGAGCGCGGTGTCCAGCGAGGTGGAGCAGATCGTCGAGGAGGTCGTGGAGCAGCTCGACATCCCCGAGCCGGACAGCCGCGACGAGCTCCCCATCCCGGACTTCGACAACATCACCCTCGGCTCGCTGCGGGCCCGGCTGCGCAACCTCAGCGTCGAGCAGCTCGTGACGCTGCGCGAGTGGGAGCAGGCTCACGCGCACCGGGTACCGGTGCTCACCGCGCTCGACAACCGGATCGCGAAGCTCGGCCCGGCCGAGGCGTACCCGGAGGGCGACAAGCCGGCCGCGCCGACCCGCCCCGCCTGACCCCCCCCCCGGGCCGACCCGCCGCGTCCCCGTTGATCATCGCCACCAAGGCGGGATAGATGTCGCTGTGGCGGCGATGATCACCGTGGGCCCGCCTACAGTGAGCGCCGTGGCGCTCACGTCCTCCCCCGAGCAACCGATCCCGGTCCGGACCGTCGCGCGCGCGATGGCGGACTGGATCGGCCGGCTCGGGCGCATCTGGGTCGAGGGCCAGGTCACCGAGGTGAGCCGCCGCGGCGGCCAGCCGCGCTGCTTCTTCGTGCTGCGCGACACCGCCGCCGACATGTCGCTGCAGGTCTCCTGCCCGCGCCAGCTGGTCGACGACCTGCAACCACCGCTCACCGACGGGACCCGCGTCGTCGTCTGGCTCAAGCCCGACTTCTGGACCGGCCGCGGCCAGCTCACGATGACGGCGTACGACGTCCGCCCGGTCGGCGTCGGTGCGCTGCTCGCCCGGCTCGAAGCGCTGCGCGCGACCCTCGCCGCGGAGGGGCTGTTCGCCGCCGAGCGGAAGCGACCGCTGCCGTTCCTGCCGGCGAAGGTCGGCCTGGTCACCGGCCGGGAGAGCGCCGCCGAACGCGACGTGGTCGACAACGCGCGGCGGCGCTGGCCGGCGGTGGCGTTCGCAATCGAGAACGTCGCGGTGCAGGGCCCGTACGCCGCCGTGGAGGTCATCGCGGCGCTCGGCCGGCTCGACGCCGACGAGACCGTCGACGTCATCGTCCTGGCGCGCGGCGGCGGCTCGGTCGAGGACCTGCTGGCGTTCTCCGACGAGGCCTTGGTCCGCGCGGTCGCGGCCTGCCGGACGCCCGTCGTGACGGCGATCGGGCACGAGACCGACGCGCCGCTCGTCGACCACGTCGCCGACCGCCGCGCGTCCACCCCGACCGACGCGGCGAAGCTCGTCGTACCGGACGTCTCCGACGAGGTACGGCGGGTCCGGCAGTTGCGTGCGCGGGCGCACCGCCACCTCGCCGGGCGGATCGACGCCGAGGAGCACCGGCTGGCGGCGCTGCTGTCCCGGCCGTCGGTCGCGGACCCGCGCGGTCAGCTCGACCGGTACGCCGGCGACCTGGCCGCCCTCCGCGAGCGCAGCCGGCGGGCCGCGCTGAGCTGCGTCGGTGCCGCGACCGCCGACATCGCCCACCTCGCCGGGCAGGTCGCCGCGCTGTCGCCGAAGGCGACGCTCGACCGCGGGTACGCCGTCGTCCAGCGCGCGAGCGGCGGTGTCGTCCGCGACCCCGCCGAGGTCGCGACGGCCGAGCGGCTCGACGTACGGGTCGCGGCGGGCCGGTTCGCCGTCACGGTGACGGAGGCGTCATGACCGAGCCTCGACCCAGCTATGAGCAGGCGCGCGACGAGCTGACCGACATCGTCCGGCGGCTCGAAGCCGGCGGCGTCACGCTGGAGGAGTCGCTCGCGCTGTGGGAGCGCGGCGAGGCGCTGGCCCGCATCTGCCAGGAACTGCTCGACGGCGCCAAGGCACGGCTCGCCGCGGCCGCGCCGGACCTCGCCGACGACGACAGCTAAGCGCGCAAGCCGGTCGCGCGAAGCGAGGCGCAGAGCCGGTCGAGGTCGGCCGCGGGGGCGTCGCCGGTGACGACGATCGTGAGCCCGCCGGTGAACAGCGTGCGCGCCGTCTCGCCGCGGTCGGAGGCTCGAACGTCCCACGCGACGCCGCCGATCGTCGCCGTACCGGTCGTCGCCGCGCCGCGCTTGCCGAGCACGGCCGCGATCAGCGCGGCGCTGTCGCCGGCGGTCTCGTCGACCTCGGCGTAGTGGCTGCCGGGCGTGACGAAGCCGATGTGCAGCCGCTCGTCCGCCGCCGACGACCCGGTGAGGTACGCGGCGTTCGAGCGCCACGATTTGGGCAGGCCGGCCGGGGCGTACGCGGGGTGGTGCGTGACCTGCCCGAAGCCCGAAACAACGTCGGACCAGTCGGTCGCGGGCATCCGGTCGTTGCGGTCCGGGAAGATCAGCCCGCGGGCCGGCGTCACGAGCAACACGACGGCCATGATGAGGAGCATCAGGCCGAGCGAGCGGCCCATGTCGACCAGGCTGTCGCGCAGGCTCTTCGGCCGAGCGACCCGCGTCGGCGGCGCCTCCGGTGCGGTCGCGCTCATCGCCCCGCCACCACAGCCAACTCCGCCATCGCGTCGAGGACCTCGATGCACTCGTCGGCCGTGTTGTAGAAGTGCGGGCCGATCCGGATGCCGCCGCCGGGCCGGTAGTCGACCAGGATCTTGCGCTCGATCAACGCGTCGTGCACTCGCTGCGCGTTGCCCGGATCGATCGTGACGTGACCACCGCGACGGTTCGCGTCGTGCGGCGAACGTACGTCGAACCCGCGCTCGAGCGCGCCGTCGAGCAGCAGTTGCGTCAGCGACTGCGAACGCTCGCGGATGCGCTCGTTGCCGATGTCGACGATGGCCTGATAACCGGGCGCCGCGGCGTACGCGGCGGGAACGTTCGGGGTGCCGCCGGCGAAGCGCCCGATGCCTTCGGCGTAACGGATGTCGTCCCACTCGAACGCGAACGGCTCGGCGTGCGAGATCCAGCCGATCGCCGCGGGGCGCAACGTCTCGACCAGGTTCGGCGACACCGACAACCAGCCGTTTCCCGGCCCGCCGCAAAGGAATTTCACCGATCCGCCGACGCAGATGTCGACGTCGTTCGCCGCCATGTTCACCGGCAGGCAGCCCGCTGCTTGATAGGCGTCGAGCACGACGATCGCGCCGTGCCGGTGCGCCGCCTCGACCACCGGCGCGAGGTCCAGCAACGCCGACGTGCGGAACTGCACGAGACTCACCGACACCAGCAACGTGCGGTCGTCGATCGCGTCGACGATGCGTTCGGTCGCGACGCTCACGTTGCGGTCGTCGTCGTACGGTACGACGACGAGCTCGCCGCCGTGCCGGCGTACCTGCTCGGTCCAGAAGTAGTGCGTGCCCGGCCAGTCGGCGGCGGTCGTGACGACCTTCGATCGCGGGCCGGCGCCGAGGTCGAAGCAGGACGCGACGCTCGCCAGCGCATCGGCGACGTTGGCCCGCAGGACGGTGGTGCCGGGCGCGGCGCCGATCGCCGTCCCGACAAGGTCGGCGACGCGCATCATCTCCGGGAACCACGTGCTCCACGCGACGACGCCTTCGCTGTCCCAGAGGTCGGCGAAGTCGTCGAGGCGGCGCCTGGTGTCGCGGTGCATCGCGCCGAGCGAGTTGTTGATGAGGTACGTCCGGCGGTCGAGGATCGGGTAGTCGGCCCGGCGGTCGAGCAGCTCCGGGTGCGCACCTTCGGATCCGGGAGACACGGTCACGGCATCCACTCTGCCACTGCTCGCGTGCAGGTCCGAAAACCGCCAGCTTGCTGTCGGGGGTGTGCGCGATGCTGTAGCCGTGCACGAGGACCCCGACCGCTGCTACCGCGCCGTCCGCAGCCGCGACGCGCGGTTCGACGGCCGGTTCGTGACGGCGGTCAAGACGACCGGCATCTACTGCCGGCCGAGCTGCCCGGCGCAGACGCCGAAGCGCGAAAACGTGCTGTTCTTCCCGCACGCCGCCGCGGCCGCCGCGGCCGGGTTCCGCGCATGCAAGCGCTGCCGCCCGGACGCCGCCCCCGGCAGCCGCGAGTGGGACATCCGCGGCGACCTCGCGGCCCGTGCGCTGCGCGGCATCCAGAGCGGCGTGGTCGACACCGAGGGCGTGCCCGGGCTCGCCCGCCGGCTCGCCGTAAGCGAGCGCCACCTGCACCGCATCCTCGTCGCCGAGATCGGCGTCGGCCCGCTCCGGCTGGCCCGCACCCGGCGGGCACAGACCGCGCGGATGCTGGTCGAGCACACCGATCTACCGCTGTCGACCGTCGCGTTCAGCGCCGGGTTCGCGAGCATCCGGCAGTTCAACGAGGTGATGGCGGCGGAGTTCGGCTGCCCGCCGAGCGAGCTGCGGCGCCGCCCGGCCGGCGCGGTGTCGGGTGAAGCGACCGGCACGTTGACGCTGCGGCTGCCGATGCGGCTGCCGTTCGCGGCCGAGCCGCTGCTCGCCTTCCTCGCGGCGCGTGCGATCCCCGGCGTCGAGGAATTCGACGGCACCGTCTTCCGGCGGGTGGTCGACCAGAGCGTCGTGGAGGTCGAGCCAGCCGGTACGTACGTCGTCGCGCGCATCGACATCGACGACGTACGCCGGGTCGCGCCTGTCGTCGCGCGCTGCCGGCGGCTGCTCGACCTCGACGCCGATCCGCACGCGGTCGACGAGGTGCTGCGCGCCGACCCGATGTTGCGCGCGTCGGTCGACGCGACGCCCGGCATCCGGGTGCCCGGCGCGGTCGACGGGTTCGAGCTCGCGGTGCGCGCGATCCTCGGTCAGCAGGTGTCTGTTGCGGCCGCGCGCACCATGGCCGGCCGGCTGGTCGAACGTTGCGGCAAGCCGCTCACGGTTGCGCGCGGCGCGTTGACGCACGCGTTCCCGGACGCGGCCGCCGTCGCCGACGCCGACCTCGACGGGCTCGGCCTCACCGGCGGACGGATTCGCACGTTGCGCGCGCTCGCGCACGCGGTCGCCGACGAGGGCCTCGTCATCGATCCGGTTGCCGACCGCGACGACGTACGGCGGCGGTTGCTCGCATTGCCCGGCATCGGGCCGTGGACCGCCGACTACATCGCGATGCGCGCGCTCGGCGATCCCGACGCGTTCCCGGCGACCGATCTCGTCATCGCCCGGGCTCTTGCGTCCGGCGGCGCCGCGCGCGCCGAGCACTGGCGACCGTGGCGCGCGTACGCCGCCATGCATCTGTGGAGGGGACTGCTGTGACCGACATCGTTCATGCCACGACGCTGGAGACTCCGGTCGGAACGCTGGCGTTGCTGGTGCGCGACGACGCGCTCGTCGCCGCCGGCTTCACGTCCGTCGAGGATCAGTTCGGCCGGCTGCGTACGACGGCGACGCTTCGCGTCGTGGACTCCATCGGGCCGTTTTCCGTTGCGTTGCAAGCATATTTCGACGGTGATGTGACGGCGCCGGACACGCTGCCGGTGTCGCAGCCAGGCGGTGCGTTCCGGCAGGCGGCATGGAAGGTGATGCGCGAGGTACCGCCGGGCGAGACGATCTCCTACGCCGAGCTGGCGAGCCGGGCCGGGTCACCGAACGCGGTGCGCGCGGCGGGCAGCGCATGCGCGCTCAACATGGTCGCACCGATCGTGCCGTGCCACCGGATCGTGCGCACCGGCGGATCGCTCGGCGGCTACTACTACGGCCTGTCGACGAAGGAGTGGCTGCTCGCGCACGAGCGCGGCGCCACCCGCCTTACGCTGATGTAACGTTCGCTCGGCTGTCACCGATTGACGACGGCGAGCCAATCGCTCAAAGCGATCTGCCGACCAAATCCCGGATTCCCGCCGCCGGAAAAGACCAGCGTCGCGTCTCGCACCGCGAAGACACCTTGGTCGCCCGTGACGACATAGAGGCCCGTGTGGTCCCCCGGGTGGAGGTGGTACCGCGTCACGTAGACGAGGTAGTCGTTGCCGTGGACGAAGAGTTGCGAGGTGTCCGGCGAGAGGGCACTGTCCGTCCCAAGCTGCAGGACATCGATCGTCGCGGGTAACGCAGCTCCCCATCCGACACGCTTTACTTGCAGCGTCGTCACCGTCGCCGGAACACCGTTGACCGCCGTCACTCGCGCGGCCGCTGCCGTGACCATCGCAACGGCCGTGCTCTCCTTCCGCAACCCGGCAAGACTGGCGTAGTTCTTGACCCGGCTCACCTCGATGACAGCCGGCCCGTGATGGGCAGGCCCGAGCGCGCCGTGTTTGCTCGCCGCGCTGATCGAGACGGCCGCCGCACTCCCGGCCCCACAGACGGCGACGGCAACCGCGACACTGATGATCTTGAAACGCATCTCATCCCCCGTTAGTAGAGAAAGTTCACGCCGCTGATGTCGTCCGACTGCGGCGTCGTAAGCCCGCACGATCCCCAGCGGGTAGCGGTGTCCGGCTGCATGATTGGAGTGTTCGAACACGTCGTACCACTCGTGTGAGCGAGACCGAGGGCGTGGCCCAGTTCGTGGACCATCACGTCCTGACGCTCGGATGATCCGTACGAATCCGTGTAGTACGTGTTCCACCAGGTGACGAGCGTCTCGGTCCAGTAGCCACTGGAGCAGGAGTTGGTGACCGGATTCTGCTCCTCGAGGTTGAGGGTGATTCCGTCGTATCCGGTGTTGCCGAAATTTCCGTCCGTGACTCGCACGTTGTCGCCGGTCGATGACTTCGTGAAGACGACGACTGTTGGCGTGTTGGTCCAGGCTGCGGTTGAGTTGGTGGCAGCCGTTCCGTAACCGGTCGTGGTCGTGTAGTCGCCCCACTTGAGGCTCGCGCCGTGGTACTGGCAGCCCAGCAAGTTGTAGGCGTACGCCGACGGTTCGACCGACGCGAGCACCGAGAAGGTCAGCACCAAGACGGCGATTGCCGAACCGAGCCTTTTCATGCGCACAGTGATCACTCCCCCGTGTCCGATCGCCCCCGCAATCGCGTGAACGACATGACGATAAGCACAGGCGTGCCGGATTGAAACAGACAACATGCGCGGTAGTATCAAGATGCCGATTGCGTGCTACGCCCCTAGTCATAACGGGCCGTCGGAATTGTTGACGGGTGAGTTGCGGAACGACCTGCCTCGTGCTCAATGCAGCAGTTTCCAGATGCCAAAGCGTCTTATGGTCGAGGGGAGGAGACGAGCGTTGTGACGTTCGATGAGTACGTCGCCGGAGACGGCCAACACCTGGTCCGCCTTGCCTTTGTGCTGTGCGGTGACGCGCATCTCGCCGAAGACCTCACCCAGATCGTGCTCGCCAAGGCTTATCGGCAATGGCGGCGCGTCGAGGCCGCCACGTCACCCAATGCGTACGTCCGAACGATGCTGGTAAACGTCTTCCTCACCTGGCGGCGACTCAAGTCCTCTGGCGAATTGCCAATCGCCGATCCGGCGAGCATCAGCCGATCCGGCTCTCACACTGGCGATCCCGCCGACGAGATAGCCGCGGCCGACCACATGCGGTGGCTGCTTTCCGGGTTGTCGCGCCAGGCGCGCACCGTGCTGGTGCTTCGCTATTACGTCGATCTCGATGACGAAACCATCGCTGAAACCCTTGGCATTGCCCGAAGCAGCGTGCGATCTATCGCTTCACGCGCCCTCGGCAACCTTCGGACCGAATTCCCCAGCTTTCAGGAGAGACGATGAGTACGGACCTCGAGGATTACCTTCGCGATGCGTTGTCTCAGCAGGCGAATCAGGCGCCAGCGCCGAGCGATCTGGCAAGAAAGGCGACGCGGCGCGTCCATCGACGTCGACTCGCGCTCGGATCCGGGACGGCAATCGTCGCGCTGGTGGTGGCAGGCGGATCCGCTTTGGCGCTCAGTCGGCCGTCGGCTCACTCTCCCGCTCGGATATCCGCTCAACCCGTGTTACACGGCGCGTTGCCTGGCGGCGACAGCTCATGCGTCGAGTTGTACTCGCCGCAGACTCTCCAAGATCGCGCATTCGCGTTCGACGGCGTCGTCACATCGATCGGGACGACACCGGTCACCTCGGACGGCCTGGAAGGTACCTACGTCGCGGTGACGTTCACCGTCTCTGAATGGTTTCACGGAGGGTCGGGCCAATCAGCGACGATCGACATGACGCCGCCCGTGCCAACGAGCGCGGGGACTGACGAAAACATGTCCTACGACGTGGGTGCGCGGCTCCTCGTCAGCGGAGAACCACGCTCGGCCTCCGGGGTGCCGGCCGGCGACGTCGCGTGGAGTTGTGGCTTCACCCGCTACTACGACGACGCGACAGCGCGGGCGTGGCGGGCGGCTTACGGCGGCTGAGCGGGCGCAATAGTCAGCGCGGTGAGCTGATCCGGCCGATCAGTTCGAGCACCTCGTCGGCAAGGCGCATCGCGTCGTCGTACGAGTCCTGCACGGAGACCTCGCGGCCGGCTTCGGCGACGACCGTGGTCAGGACGAGGACTAGGGTCTCGCCGAGCGGTTGCTCGTCCGCGCGGAGCAGGTGCGCGTTGACGTGGATCCACTCGCGGTAGCGGCGACGAGCGATCAGCTCGAAGCCGGGCGGGCCGCCGCCGGCGAGGAACAGCCGGGACAGCTCGCGCTCCTCCCAACAACCGGCGAGGTACGCCGCCGCACCGGAGAGGAACAGCTCGACCGGGTCGTGCAGGTGGCCGTCGCTGCGGGCCGCGCGCACGGCCGCGGCGGCGCGTTCCTCCTGGCGGGTCTGATAGTCCTCGAACAGCGCGAGGTAGAGGTCGGCCTTGCCGCCGAAGTGGTGGTAAAGGCTGCCGACGCTCGCCCCCGCGCGGGCCACGACGTCGGCGATGTTGGCGTCAGCGAACCCGGACTCGGCGAACACGTCGCGCGCGGCCGACAGCAGGCCGGCGCGCGTCGCCTGTGCGCGTCCGGTCCCCCGCCCATTCGTCCGCGGCTGCACGCGGACACTCTGCCACACGTCCAGGGCCTTGGCAGCGGAGGTTGACGCGATCCGCGACTGCGCTGGTGCGGCTGCCGGGATGGCCGCATTTGCGGATAGCACACGCGAGTAATCTTCCGCACATGCCGATGTACCGACTGCGCGAGGCGGCCGCCCTGCTGGGCGTGAGCGACGACACCCTACGGCGCTGGGCCGACGCGGGCCGGCTTCCGACCAGCACGGACGAAGCCGGCCGCCGGGCCGTCGAGGGCGCCGACCTCGCCGCGTTCGCGGTCTCGCTCGCCGACGAACCGGGGCCGAGTGTGTCGTCGATGCGCAACCGCTTCCCCGGCATCGTCACCCGCGTCATCCGCGGCGACGTGGCCGCGCAGGTCGAGGTGCAGGCCGGCCCGCACCGGTTCGTGTCGCTGCTCACCGCCGAGGCCGTGGACGACCTGCAGTTGCAGCCGGGCGACCGCGCGGTCGCGACGGTCAAGGCCACCAATGTCGCGGTGGATCTCGGGTGAGACGCCTCAGGTTCGGCGTAGTCCTCGTCGCGGTGCTTGTGGCGGCGTGCGGCAACGACACAGCGAAGCCGCGCACGATCACCGTCTTCGCTGCCGCGTCGTTGACGAACGCATTCACGGCCGAGGCAGCGGCGTACGAGAGGCAGAGCCACGTGCACGTGCGCTTCTCGTTCGCGGGCTCGCAGGATCTCGTCGCACAGCTCAACGAGGGCGCGCCTGCCGACGCGGTCGCGACCGCGGACGCCGCGACGCTCGGCAAGCTGACCGTTCATCTCACCGGCGCGACCGCGGTGTTCGCGCGCAACCGGTTGGTCATCGTCACCGCGCCGGGCAATCCGAAGCACATCGCCACCGCCGCGGACCTCGCGAAGCCCGGGGTCGTCGTCGTACTCGCCGCGCCCGCCGTGCCAGCCGGGAAGTACGCCGCCAAGGCGCTGCAGGCCGCGCACGTCACGGTGCACCCGAAGTCGCTGGAGGACAACGTCCGCGGCGTGCTCACCAAGGTCGAGCTCGGTGAGGCCGACGCCGGCATCGTCTATGTCACCGACGCGAAATCGGCAGGTACGAAGGTCGGCACCGTCGCGTTGCCGACGTCGCCGGTGGCGACCTACCCGGCCGCCGCGCTCGATGCCCGAGGTCAAGGCTTCGTGGACTTCCTGGTTTCTCAAGCAGGGCAAGCGATTCTGGCCCGCTTCGGGTTCCTGCCGCCGCAGTGAAACCGACCCGACCACCACTGCCAATCGCGGCTGCCGCCGCGGTCGGCGCGGCGTTCCTGTTGCTGCCGTTGGTCTCGCTCATCGACCGCACGCCGTGGCATTCATTGCCGCGGCTGCTCACGTCGTCGGCTTCGCTGACCGCGCTGCGGCTGTCGCTCGAATGCTCGCTCGGCGCGCTCGCGCTCTCCCTCGTCGTCGGAGTACCGCTCGCGTGGCTGCTCGCGCGCGTCGAGTTCCGCGGCAAGTCGCTCGTGCGTGCGGCGGTCACGTTGCCGCTCGTGCTGCCCCCCGTCGTCGGCGGCGTCGCGCTGCTGCTCGCGTTCGGCCGGCACGGCGTCGTACCCCTGTCGCTGTCGTTCACGACGTGGGGGGCGATCCTCGCCGAGGCGTTCGTCGCGCTGCCGTTCCTCGTGCTCGCCGTCGAGGGCGCATTGCTCGCGATCGACAAGCGGTACGACGATGTCGCGGCGACGTTGGGCAGCGGTACGACGCGAACGTTCTTCCGGGTGACGTTGCCGCTCGTGTTGCCGGCGATCGCCGCCGGATCCGCCCTCGCATGGGCACGCGCACTCGGTGAGTTCGGCGCGACGATCACGTTCGCCGGCAATTTGCCCGGATCGACGCAGACGTTGCCGCTCGACGTCTATCTCACGTTGCAGAACGATCCCGACGCGGCGATCGCGCTGTCGACGTTGCTGCTCGCACTGTCCCTCGTCGTCCTCGTCGCGATGCGGTCGCGTTGGCGGTTGACCCGATGACGGTGCCGATGGTCGACCTCGACCTGCGCGCGGCCGCGGGCACGTTCGCCGTCGCGGTCAAAGGATCGTGGCAGCCCGGCGACGTCGTCGCGGTGGTCGGACCCAACGGCGCCGGCAAGTCGACGTTCCTGCGCGCACTCGCCGGGCTCGCACCGGCGACCGGGCGGCTGACCGTCGGCGGCAGCGATGTGCACGACAAGCCGCCCGCGCGGCGCGGTGTCGGCTGGGTGCCGCAGGACGGCGCGCTGTTCCCACACCTGACCGCGCGCGACAACCTCGCGTTCGGTTTGCGCGGCAAGCACAGCCGGGCGACCGCACAGGACTGGCTCGACCGGCTCGGTATCGGCGAGCTCGCGCTGCGCCGGCCGGCGCAGCTCTCCGGCGGGCAGGCGCAGAAGGTCGCGCTGGCCCGCGCGCTCGCCCGCGAGCCGCGGCTGCTGCTGCTGGACGAGCCGCTCGCCGCACTCGACATCGAGGCCCGCACCGACGTACGACGCAGCCTGCGCGCACACCTCGGCGAGTTCGGCGGCGTCACGATGCTGGTGACGCACGACCCCATCGACGTGATGACGCTCGCCACCCGCGTCCTCGCCCTCGATGAGGGCGGCGTCGTGCAGGACTCGACGGTCGCCGGCGTGACGACCGCACCGCGCACGCCGTGGCTGGCCGCGCTGATGGGTGGCAACGGTTTCTATGCCCGCACCGTGGCCGGGACCCTCGCCCTCGACGGCGGCGGCACGCTGGTAGCCGCCGACATCCCGGCGCCGGACGGCGCTGACGTGCTCGCCGTCGTACCCGCGCACGCCGTCACCGTGCACCGCGGCCGGCCGGAGGGAAGTGCCCGCAACGTATGGCCCGCGACGGTGCGCGACCTCACCGTCGTCGGCGGCCGGGTCCGGGTCACCCTCGACGGCACCCCGGCCGTGCTCGCCGACGTCACTACCGCGTCCGCGGCCGACCTCGGCCTCGCCGAAGGCGTCGACGTATGGGCGAGCGTCAAGGCCACCGAGGTCACCGTGGTCGTGCTGTAACCGGGCGCGCCGCTACTATCCGGACATGGCCGAGCCGACCGTTCCCGGGACGCTGCGCGTCGGCGCCGAGCAGCCCGACCGCAACCTCGCCCTCGAGCTCGTCAGGGTCACCGAGGCGGCCGCGATGGCCGCGGGCCGGTGGGTCGGGCGAGGCGAAAAGAACGGCGCCGACCAGGCCGCCGTCAACGCCATGCGCCAGCTCGTCTCGACCGTGTCGATGAAGGGCGTCGTCGTCATCGGCGAGGGCGAGAAGGACGAAGCGCCGATGCTCTACAACGGCGAGGAGGTCGGCAACGGCGACGGCCCCGACTGCGACGTCGCGGTCGACCCCGTCGACGGTACGACGCTGACCGCCAAAGGCATGAACAACGCGATCTCGGTGATGGCCGTCGCGGAGCGCGGATCGATGTACGACCCGTCCGCGGTGTTCTATATGGACAAGCTGGTCACCGGCGTCGACGCGGCCGACTACGTCGACATCGACGCACCGGTCGAGCACAACGTGCAGGCGGTCGCGAAGGCCAAGCACTGCTCGGCCGAAGACGTGACCGTCGTCGTCCTCGACCGGCCGCGGCACAGCGACCTGGTGCAGCAGATCCGCGACGCGGGCGCGCGGATCAAGTTCATCAGCGACGGCGACGTCGCGGGCGCCATCATGGCCGCGCGCGAGGGCACCGGCGTGGACCTGTTGCTCGGCGTCGGCGGCACCCCCGAAGGCATCATCGCGGCGTGTGCGGTCAAGTGCCTCGGCGGCGTCATTCTCGGCAAGCTCTGGCCGAAGGACGACGCCGAACGGGAGCGCGCGATCGACGCCGGCCACGACCTCTCGCGCGTGCTCGGCACCGACGAACTTGTCAGCAGTGACAACGTTTTCTTCGTCGCGACCGGCGTCACCGACGGCGAGTTGCTCGACGGCGTGCGTTACAAGGCCGGCGGCGCGGTCACGCACTCGCTGGTCATGCGGTCGAAGAGCGGGACGATCCGCAACATCTACAGCGACCACCGGCTGACGAAGCTGCGCGCCTACTCCGCGATCGATTTCGAAAAGCACGGCTAGCCGGCCGCTCCCCCGGGCAGGTATCCGCTCGTGCCGGACAGCGAGGCGTGGCCACCGAGCGGCGAGCAGATCGAGCTGCGACATGGCGACCAGACCGCGGTCGCCGTCACCGTCGGCGGCGGGCTGCGGTCCTACCAGGTCGGCGGCGTCGACGTACTTGACGGGTTCGCCGCGGACGCGATGGCCGACGGCGCGCGCGGCCAGACGTTGATCCCATGGCCGAACCGCGTCCGCGACGGCAAGTGGACGTGGCAGGGCGAGGAACGGCAGCTCGCGATCACCGAACCGGCGCAGCACAACGCGATTCACGGCCTCGTTCGCTGGCTCGGCTGGACCGTCGCGGATCGCGCGGCCGACAGCGTCACGCTCCGCTGCGCGACCTGGCCGCAGCCGGGCTACCCGTGGCCGCTCGAGGTGTCGGTGCGCTACGCAGTCGGCGACGAGGGGCTGACCGTCGAGCAGTCGATCACCAACCGCGGCGACAACCCGGCGCCGGTCGCCGCCGGCGCACATCCGTATCTGACCGTCGGCACCGACCGCGTCGACGACGCTGTGCTGCACGTCGACGCGGGCGCGTGGATCGACACCGGCGAGCAGCAGATCCCGACCGGTGTCGTACCGGTCGAAGGGACGCCGTACGACTTCCGCGAGCCGCGGCCCATCGGTACGACGGAGATCGACTACACGTTCACGCAGTTGCGGCGCGGCGACGACGGACGGTTCACGCTCACGCTGCGCCACCCGTCGGAGCAGCGCGCGGTCGCGCTCTGGGTGGACGAGAGCTACGACTACGTCGAGGTGTTCACCGGCGACGCATTGCCGGATCCCGCCCGGCGTCGTCGCGGTCTCGGGGTCGAGCCGATGACCGCGCCGCCGAACGCGCTCGCGTCGGGCACGAGCCTGCGCGTGCTCGCGCCGGGCGAGACGTGGACCGGACGCTGGGGCATCACCGCCGCTACGACGGGTCGCCGGTGAGCGGCTCCAGCACGAACACGGGGATCTCGCGCTCGGTCTTCTGCTGGTACTTCGCGTACGGCGGGAACGCCGCCACGGCCCGCTGCCACCACTCGGCTTTCTCCGCGCCGGTGACCTCGCGCGCGACCATGTCCCGCCGTACCGGCCCGTCCTGGACCTCCACGAGCGGGTCGGCGCGCAGGTTGTAGTACCAGACCGGGTGCGTCGGCTGGCCGCCCATCGACGCGACTGCGGCGTAACGGCCGTCGTGCTCGACCCGCATCACCGGGTTCTTGCGCAGCTTCCCGCTCTTCACGCCGCGGCTGGTGACGATGATGACCGGCAGGCCCGTGTCGCGCAGCGTCGTGGCCTCGGTCCCGCCCGACGCCTCGTAGCGCTCGACCTGCTCGCGCACCCAATCGATGGTGCTCGGCTCGTACTCCCCGTCCAGTGGCATGCGTCCAGTCAACCTCTCGCCGCGCGGCGTCATACCCTCGGGGCGTGGCCGACTTCGCCTACACCGACCTGCTCCCGCTCGGGACCGATGAGACGCCGTACCGGCTGCTGACGACCGAGGGCGTCAGCACAGTGGAGGCGGCCGGGCGGACGTTCCTGCAGGTCGAGCCGGAAGCGCTGCGGCTGCTCACCGACACGGCGATGCGCGACATCGCGCACCTGCTCCGGCCCGCGCATCTGGCGCAGCTCGCGCGCATTCTCGACGACCCCGACGCGTCGCCGAACGACCGCTTCGTCGCGCTCGACCTGCTGAAGAACGCGAACATCGCGGCCGGCGGTGTGCTGCCGATGTGCCAGGACACCGGTACGGCGATCGTCATGGGCAAGCGCGGCCGGCACGTCCTCACCGACGGCCGCGACGAGGAGCACATCAGCCGCGGTGTGTACGACGCCTACACGCGACTCAACCTGCGCTACTCGCAGCTCGCGCCGCTGACGATGTGGGACGAGAAGAACACCGGCTCCAACCTGCCGGCGCAGATCGAGCTGTATGCCACCGACCCGCACGGGCACCCGGACGCCTACGAGTTCCTGTTCATGGCGAAGGGCGGCGGCAGCGCGAACAAGTCGTTCCTCTACCAGGAGACCAAAGCGGTCCTGAACGAGAAGCGGCTGCTCGCGTTCCTGGACGAGAAGGTGCGTTCGCTCGGTACCGCGGCGTGCCCGCCGTACCACCTTGCGATCGTCGTCGGCGGGACGAGCGCGGAGTTCGCACTGAAGACGGCGAAGTACGCGAGCGCGCATTACCTCGACCACATGCCGACGAGCGGCGACACGACCGGCCACGGCTTCCGCGACCTCGAGATGGAGAAGCGCGTCCTCGAGATCACGCAGGCATTCGGCATCGGCGCGCAGTTCGGCGGCAAGTACTTCTGCCACGACGTGCGCGTCGTCCGGCTGCCGCGTCACGGCGCGTCCTGCCCGATCGCGATCGCGGTGTCGTGCAGCGCCGACCGGCAGGCGCTCGGCCGCATCACCGCCGAGGGCGTGTTCCTCGAGGCGCTGGAGACCGAGCCGGCGCACTTCCTTCCCGACGTCGTTGACGAGCACTTGTCGGACGATGTGGTGCGCATCGACCTGACCAGGCCGATGGCCGAGATCCGCGCTGAGCTGACGAAGCATCCGGTGAAGACGCGGCTGTCGCTCACCGGCCCGATGGTGGTCGCGCGCGACATCGCGCACGCGAAGATCAAGGAGCGCCTCGACGCGGGCGAACCGATGCCGTCGTACCTGCGCGACCACGCGGTCTACTACGCCGGCCCGGCGAAGACGCCGGCCGGTTACGCGAGTGGGTCATTCGGCCCGACGACGGCGGGCCGAATGGACGCGTACGTCGAGGAGTTCCAGGCCGCTGGCGGCTCGCTTGTCATGGTCGCGAAGGGCAACCGGTCGGCGGCGGTCACGAAGGCCTGCGCGCAGCACGGCGGGTTCTACCTCGGCTCGATCGGCGGCCCGGCCGCGCGGCTCGCGCAGGACTGCATCCGCAAGGTCGAAGTGGTCGAGTACGCCGAGCTCGGCATGGAAGCGGTGTGGCGAATCGAGGTCGAGGACTTCCCCGCGTTCATCGTCGTCGACGACAAGGGCAACGACTTCTTCGCCCAGAATGCGACAGGGTCCGCGACCCCGCTCGGTACGACGATTCCGGTGCGGGCATGAGCGAGTGGCGGGTCGAACACGACTCGATGGGCGACGTCCGCGTTCCCGCCGATGCGCTGTGGCGCGCGCAGACGCAACGCGCGGTCGAGAACTTTCCGTTGTCCGGCCTGCGGATCGACGGCGAGCTCATCCGCGCGCTCGCCGCGATCAAGGGCGCCGCGGCGACCGTCAACGGCGAGCTCGGCGTCATCGACGCGGACCTCGCGACGGCGATTCACGATGCCGCCGCCGACATCGCCAACAGCGGCGGGTACGCCGACGCGTTCCCGATCGACGTGTTCCAGACCGGATCCGGCACGTCGAGCAACATGAACGCCAACGAGGTCATCGCGACACTGGCCTCGCGCCGGCTCGGTCGCGACGTCCACCCGAACGACCACGTCAACGCGTCGCAGTCGAGCAACGACGTGTTCCCGTCGGCGATCCACCTCGCCGCGACCCGTGCCGTCGCGCGCGATCTCATCCCCGCACTCGAGCACCTCGAAGCCGCGCTGACCCGCAAGGCGACCGAGTTCGCCGACGTCGTCAAGAGCGGCCGTACGCATCTCATGGACGCGACACCGGTGACGCTCGGCCAGGAATTCGGCGGGTATGCCGCGCAGATCCGTTACGGCGTCGAGCGGTTGACGTCGTCGCTGCCGCGGCTCGCGGAGCTTCCGCTCGGCGGCACCGCGGTCGGCACCGGCATCAACACACCGCCCGGGTTCGCCGCCGCGGTCATCGGCAAGCTCGCCGCCGACATGGATCTGCCGCTGACCGAGGCGCGCGACCACTTCGAGGCACAGGGCGCGCGCGATGCGCTGGTCGAGACGAGCGGGCAGCTGCGCACGATCGCGGTCGGGCTGTTCAAGATTGCGAACGACCTGCGCTGGATGTCGAGCGGGCCGCGCGCTGGCCTCGGCGAGATTCACATCCCGGACCTGCAGCCGGGGTCCTCGATCATGCCGGGCAAGGTCAATCCGGTCGTCGCCGAAGCGGCGTGCCAGATCGTCGCGCAGGTCGTCGGCAACGACACCGTGATCGCGTTCGGCGGCGCGGCGGGCAACTTCGAGCTCAACGTCATGCTGCCGGTGATCGCGCGCAACCTGCTGGAATCGTTGCGGTTGCTGGCGAATGTGTCCCGGCTGCTGGCCGACCGCTGCGTCGACGGCATCACCGCGAACGCAGAGCACTGCCGCGAACTGGCCGAGTCGTCACCGTCGATCGTGACACCGCTCAACCGCTACATCGGCTACGAGAACGCGGCGAAGGCCGCGAAGAAAGCGCTCGCGGACGGCATCACTGTCCGCCAGGCGGTCATCGACCTCGGCTTCGTGGACGGCGAGCGGCTCACCGAGGAGCAACTCGACCAGGCCCTCGACGTACTTTCGATGGCCTACCCGCACCGCGACGTCAGCCGCGACTAGCGAGCCGTACGGCGGCGGCGCGGTCGCTGACCTGCAACTTGCGCAGGATCGCCGAGACGTGCGTGCGCACGGTGACCGGGGTGACGAACATCCGCGCGGCCATCTCGGTCGTCGGCAGGCCCTCCTGCATGAGCGTCAGCACCTCCCACTCGCGCTCGGTCAGCGTCGCGAGCAGACCCGCGCGCCGGCCCGACACCGAGTCGCGCGAACGGAACTCGTCGATGAGGTGCGCGACGAGCCCGCGCGGCAGCGCCGCCTCGCCGCTGAGCACGCCGCGCAACGCGATCGGCAGCCGGGCCGGATCGATGTCCTTCAGCAGGTAGCCGCGCGCGCCCGCGCGCAACGCTGCGAACAGGTCCTCGTCGTCGCGCGACACGGTGAGCATGACGATCGCGGTCTCCGGCGCGGACGACGCGATCTCCGCCGCCGCGGTGATGCCGCCGCCGGGCATGTGAATGTCGAGCAGCGCGATGTCCGGCCGCAGCGTCAGCGCCGCGTCGACAGCGTCGGCCGCGTTGGCGAGCTCGGCGCACACGTCGAACCCGCCGTCGTGTTCGAGCGCCCAGCGCACCCCGGCGCGGGTCGGCGGATGGTCGTCGGCGATCAGCACGCGAGCGACGGTCACGGTACCCACACTTCCACCTTCGTTCCCCCGTAAGGCCGGGACGTGACGTCGCAGCGGCCGCCGAGCGCGACCGCGCGTTCGCGCATGCCGGCGACACCCCAACGGTCGCCGGCGAAGACCTGAGGGTCGTCGACCCGGAACCCGCGGCCGTCGTCGGAGATGCGCAGCAGGATGCCGTCGCCGTTCGCGAGCGACACCGTGATCTTGCTGGGCCGGCCGTGCCGGCCGGCGTTCGTGATCGCCTCGCGAGCGATGCGCACGAGTGCCTCGCGCTTGTCATGGCTCACCTCGATGCCGGCCTCCAGGTCGAGCAAGACACGCACGCCCATCCGGCCGCCGAGCTCCTCGGCCTGCTGCGCGAGGGCGGCGTCGAGCGGCTCGTCGATCGGCCGGGTCAGCGCGGCGACGGCGCGCCGCGACTCGTCCAGCGCACGGTCGGCCGCGCGCGCGATCATCGCCAGCCGATCCGGCTGCTTGGCCTGCGCGACGAGGCTGCGCGTCTGCGTCGCGATGAACGCGAGCTCCTGCGCGAGTCCGTCGTGCAGATCGCGCGCGATGCGGCGCCGCTCTTCGAGCACCGCCGTCTCGGCCAACCGGCGCCAGTAGCCGGTGACCTCCGACGCGGCCGCGACGACCGCGACGGCGTACGCGGCGAGGCGCAGCCAGTCGCCCACGGTCACGGTCGCCACGACGTGCGCCGGGGTGAACGCGAAGTTGGTGCGCGCGAGCGACCACAGCGCCGCCGTGACGGCGAGCCATCCGTAGAAGGCGTCCGAGCCGCGGGTCCCACGACGGAGAAACCCCAGCGATGCCAACGCAAATGCCACCGCGGTGACGATCTGGAGGAGGCGCACGGGCAGCGCGCCGGTGTCGACTGTGACCTCGCTCGATGGCAGGCCGGTCTGGCCGGTGATGCCGCCGGCGCTGGCCGCGACGATCGCGAGCACGCCGACGATGAAGACGATCGCGCCGAGGAGCATCGGCCGGCTCATCGACTCCCACCGTCCGGTGAGCGGCCGCTCCGGCGCGTACGACGCCGCGGCGAACAGCAGCGCCGCGACCGCGCCGGACGCGAGCGCCGCCAGCCGGACGCTCGGCCGGACCTCGTCGGGCGTGGCGACGAGCGGGATCACCGCGAACACCAGATTGCCCAGCGCAAGCTGGGTGAACGCGCTGACGGTCAGCAGGTCGGCGACGAGACGCCGCTGCCGCCACCGGCCGTACGACAGCGCCGCCAGCAGCATCGCGGCGAAGGTCGCGGTCGTTTCGAGTACGGCGGACGACCATGGGCTGCGGTGCGACAGGCCGTGCGGATCGAGCGCGTGCAGCACGGTGACCGCGCCGGCCAGGATCCAGACGACGCCGAGCACCCAGTGCATGCGCGGTCGGCGTACGTTCACCCGGTCAACGGTGTCGTCCGGTCGCATCCGGATCAATCGCACGAACGGTCATTCCCGCCGCCGTACAAACACTGGCAAATCGGGCCATATGCGGCCCGATGCGGTCCTAGTAGTAGCCGTAGCTGTTGCTGTGGTCGAGCGCCGAGCACGGGTCGCCGTACGAGCGCGCGATGTAGGACAGGCCCCAGCGGATCTGGGTGACCGGGTTGGTGCGCCAGTCGCTGCCCATCGTCGACATCTTGTCCGCCGGCAGCGCCTGCGGGATGCCGTACGCGCCCGAGTTGCCGTTGGAGGCGGTGACGTTCCAGTTGCTCTCGCGGGTCCACAGCGCGTCCAGGCAGCTCCACTCGCCCTCGCTCCAGCCGCGGCGCAGCAGCAGCGCGTGCGCGATCGTGCGCGGCGAGCCGACCAGGGCGGATCGATGGGTGGAGCGGGAGACGCGCTTCGGTGCCGGCGCGGTCCGCCGCGGTTTCACCGGCGCCGTTGTCACGACGCTTGCCGGTGTGGCGACCGGCGCGGGCGCCGGACGCGCGGCGCTCGTGGCCGGACCGGCGGCGAGCGCCGTACCGACCACCCCCGCGCTCGTGATGACGGCCCCCGACACGGACGCAGCAACAACCCCCCGGAACACAGTCCGGTTCACGCATGGCCTTTCGTCGAATCGCGCCCACGCACTTCGGGCGGCGGCAGCGGCTCGCTGCCGGCTCGCGCGGCAACCCCGGCCGCGCTCAAGATGTCGATCCAGTGTTACCCGCTAACAACAGCAAGCACTACCTCGACTGCCCGATCCGGGCGTGACTAACGTCACAATTCGCCCGCGAAAAGCCCGCATTCCGGGCTTTTCGTCACACCAGTCTCGTTAGTACCGCGGGCCCGACCGCATCAGCGGCTTGGCAATCAGGGCGATGACGAGGCCCGCCACGAAGCCGAAAACGTGCGCGAGGTAGGCGACCCCGGCCCCGCTCGCGACACCGCTCCCGCTCGAATAGAGCCACTGCAGCAGGAACCAGCTGCCGAGGACGGCCCACGCGGGCAGCTTCAGCGGGAGCCACACGATCCCGAGCGGGAGGATGCTCGTCACCCGCGCCTTCGGGAACATCACGAGGTATGCGCCGAGCACCCCCGCGATCGCGCCCGACGCACCGACCAGCGTCGTGGTCGAGTCGGCGTTGCCGTACGCGAAGCCGTACGCCGCGACGTACCCGCAGAACAGGTAGAACAGCAGGAACCGCAGCCGGCCGAACCGATCCTCGATGTTGTTGCCGAAGATCCAGAGGAACAGCATGTTGCCGAGGATGTGCAGCCACCCGCCGTGCAGGAACATCGAATAGAGCACCGAGAGATACGGCTTCTTCCCGGTCTCCGTCACGACGCAGTCGACGTCGCCGCCGGTGGTGGCGATGCGATACACGTGTGGTGGCAACGGTTTGTTGTGCGTCAGCTCGTACGGGATCGCGGCGTTGTGGTCGAAGTACCGCTGCTGCTGGCAGACCTGTGCCGCCGTCTGCGTACCGATGCCGATGTGCGACACCACCGGCTCGGTGAAGAACGCGACGAAGTTGAGCGCGATCAGCACGTACGTGACGATCGCCGTACGGCGCGTCGGGTTGTCGTCATGGATCGGGATGACCACGCGGCCGAACCTATCGACATATGCTTGGGGCTCAGCGACCGCAATGGCGCCAAGCAACGGCGCGAGTCACCTTTCGGGAACACTCCCATGAGCGCCGTGTGTGACGGCTGTCTCGGCAGCACCCGATGCTGGGTCTGCCTCGGAACCGGGCGGCAATGGTCCGGCCACAGCCATGATTCCTGTGCCGCGTGCGGTGGCAGCGCACGCTGCCCGCGATGCCTGCCGCCCCAGGGCGATGAGTAACGAGCGCCCGCCAGGAAAGGGATCAGCCGTGACCACGATCAGCGAGGACGCCCTCGACGCCATCACCGAGCTCGCCGGCATCGTGCTGGTGACGGAGGACCTGTCGAAGACGTACGTCGAGATGTGCCGGATCGCGGTCCGGGCGGTGCCGCCCGCCGTCGGCGCGTCGGTGACGACGTACCCGGAGGGGCGGCCGGCCGCGGCGGCGAGCGACCCGTGGGCACAGGACCTGGACGAGCTGCAGTTCGAGGAGCACGAAGGCCCGTGCCTCGACGCCTACCGCACCGGCAACGCGTTCCGGGTGCGCGATTTCGAGAGCGAGACGCGCTGGCCGTTCTACTCGCAGCAGGCCGTCCGCAAGGGTGCGCGCAGCATGACGAGCGTGCCGCTCACGGCGCAGGGAAACGTGGTCGGCGCGCTCAATCTGTATTCGCGGTCGGCCGACGCGTTCGACGCCGAGGCGACCGCGCTGGCGCACGTCGTCGCCGGCCAGGTCGGCCTGGCGAGCCAGGTCAGCGCGGCGTTCTTCCGGCACCGCGACCTGGCCGAGCAACTCGCCGACGCGATGGCGTCGCGCGCAGTCATCGAGCAGGCGAAAGGCGTCATCATGGCCGATCGCCGGTGCGACGCGGACGCGGCGTTCGCGATCCTGCGCGAGATGTCGCAACGCAACCACCGCAAACTTCGCGAGATCGCCCGGGACGTCGTCGAGAACGTGAGTCGAGGGTCTTGACGCTCTTGACGGTCGCTTGAATTCGAGTAACTTGAATTCAAGTCGTCGTGCCAACGGGACGCGGCGACGGACCTCAGGAGGGGCCATGACCACAGTCGCAGTGCGGCACCGCGTCGCGGACTTCGACACCTGGAAGGCCGGGTACGACGAGCACGGCGCGGCGCGCAAGGAGTTCGGCTGCACCGGCGACATGGTGCTGCGGGACGCGAGTGACTCCGACGCGATCCTCGTGCTGACGTTCTGGCCGACCCCGGCCGACGCGCAGGCGTTCGCGACCGATCCGCGGCTGCCCGAGGTCATGAAGAAGGCCGGCGTCGTGAGCGAGCCGCGCATCGAGATCTACGAGGAGACCACCTCCTGACGCGCACCCCAAAGCCGTGGATCGCAGTCGACGACGACTTCGAGAACGAATATCCCGGCGCCGACCGGCTGGCGACCGAGTGTTACGCGAACCTCGTGCGGACCGGTGACCGGTTGATCGGTCTGCACGACCGGCAGGCATACGACGACTACGGCCTGTCCGGGACCGCGAAGCAAGCGCTCGCCGTGATCGAAGGCGCCGGGGAGCCGCTCGAACCGAGCGTCATCGCCGACCGGCTCATCATCACGACCGGAAGCATGACCTCGATGCTCAACACACTCGAACGCCGCGGCTTCGTCCGCCGCCGGCCGCACCCCGATGACCGCCGCAAGCTGCTCGTCGCGATCACCGCGACGGGCAGGGCGGTCATCGAGGAGATGCTGCCGGCGTTGCACAGCCGGGAGCGCACGATCATCGGCGACGCATTGACGAAGACCGAGCAGCGGCAACTGCGCACGCTGCTCGCGAAGGTGCAGGCGTCGATCGAGCGCCACGCCGACGACCCGCCGGATCGCACAGCGAAACGCGCCCGCCGAAAGCGCTAGTCAGACTCCCCCGTGGCATCGGCCGCGGTCATGCGACGCGCGGTTGTTCGGGCGGCGGGTGGGTGCTGATCTCGCGGCCGTCCGGCGCGGTGAACACGTACTTCCGCTTCGCGTCGCGACGGGCGTTCCACCCGGCGTCGTGCACGAGCCAGTGGTGAAACGCGCACAGCCACGCCGCGTTGTCGAGGTCGGTCCGGCCGCCCTCGCTCCACCACACGAGGTGGTGCAGATCCGCGGGCGGGCGCCGGCACTTGGGAAAGACGCACCGGCCTTCGTCCCGAATCCATGCCGCGCGACGTTGCGCAACGCTCCACACCCGGGTCGCGCGACCGAGTGCCATGACCTCACCGGTCGCATCCAGCACGACCGGCAGAAGTTGCGCGTCGCACGCCAACCGGCGCGCCCCTTCGCGCTCGAGCGCAAGCCCGGAGTCGAGCCGCGCCATGGTCGACGCCGTCCCGAGCAGCTCGGATGCCTTGACGGTGACGACAACTCGCGGTCGCTCGCCGTTGACCGCCGAGACGGTTTCGGCGTTGTCGAGGTAGTAACGGGCGAGTGCGCCGAGCGCGTCGTGCCGACGCTGCCGCGGTGTCCGGTCGTCCTCAGCCGTACGCGCGCTTGCGGGATCGATCGCGTCGAGTGCGACACGGAGCGCGTCGTGCACGTCGGGGGTGAGCGTGCCGGACAAGCTTCCGGCGCCCTCGAAGGTCGCATCGAGGTCGACGCCTCGTTGCGCAAGCCTCCGCTGCCGTCGAGCTTCGGCGCGCTCGGCGCCACTGTCGACATCGAGCTGGGTGAGCAATGTTTCGGTGAGCCGCGTCAAGCCGAAGGGCGTCGACGTCGACGCGTGCTCGATCAGCAGGCTCTCCATCGTGTCGCGGAATTCGGCCGGCACGTCGGCCAGCGCATTGACGACGGCCAATGCTTGGTCGGCGGTTACCTGCGCAGCGGCGAACGCCTTCTCCACCGCCGGGAACACCCCGACCATCCGCGCCAGCCGGAGCCGAGCGCCGGCATCGCGCGACCCGAGGTTGCATTCTTCGATCAGCCATGACCGGGTCGAACGGCCGGCGATCGCGACCGTCGTTTCGCGCGTGTCCGCGACCGCGAGCCAGCGCGCCTCAACCGCTCGCAGTGTCGTCTCGATGTCGAGCAGTTCATCGAGGCCGGCGAACAGCGACGCGTCCGCGAGGTCGGTGGGGTCCACCGATGCGAGCACGTCCAGCGCGGCGCGGACGTTCGCGACGGTGCGCGGCACATCGGAAACCGACACGGGAAATGCTCACCACCTTTCGACCTCGCGAGCGGGCAGAATCACGCAGCACGACGGCAAAAGGCGATGTCACGAAAGCTTCGAACTTGTGTTCGACAATAACGCCGGCCCGGTCAGAGGTCAAGCATAAAACCGTTGGAAATCAAGGAAAGTACGACGTCTCGATGAACGCGCCGCGCGCCACCCGCGTGGCGGCAGTTGGGCGCCGCTGGGGCGTCGCCCTACCAGGGCTTTTCGGAGGCGCGATCAGACGCCGAGGTCCTCCAGCATCTCCGTCACCAACGCGGCGATCGGCGAGCGTTCGGACCGGGTCAGCGTCACGTGCGCGAACAGCGGGTGGCCCTTGAGCGCCTCGATCACCGCGGCGACGCCATCGTGCCGGCCGACGCGCAGGTTGTCGCGCTGCGCGACGTCGTGCGTCAGCACGACGCGACTGTTCTGCCCGATGCGCGAGAGCACCGTGAGCAGCACGCCGCGCTCCAGCGACTGCGCCTCGTCAACGATGACGAACGCGTCGTGCAGCGACCGGCCGCGGATGTGCGTCAACGGCAGCACTTCGAGCAGGTCGCGGTCGACCACTTCCTCGATGACGTTCGGCGACACCAGCGCGCCCAACGTGTCGAACACCGCCTGCCCCCAGGGCGACATCTTCTCGGCCTCGGTGCCGGGCAAGTAGCCGAGCTCCTGACCGCCGACCGCATACAGCGGCCGGAAGACGACGACGCGGCGGTGCTGCCGGCGTTCCATCACCGCTTCCAGCCCGGCGCACAGCGCGAGCGCCGACTTGCCGGTGCCGGCGCGGCCGCCGAGCGACACGATCCCGAGCTCAGGATCGAGCAGCAAGTCCAACGCAATCCGCTGCTCGGCGCTGCGGCCGTGCACGCCGAACGCGTCGCGGTCGCCGCGCACCAGCCGTACGTGCTTGTCCGGCGTCACCCGCCCCAGCGCGCTGCCGCGTTCGGAGAGCAACACGAGCCCGGTGTGGCACGGCAACTCGCGTGCGGCGGCGAGGTCGATCGTCTCTTCGGCGTACAGCTGGTCCACGTCGGCGGCGGCCACATCGAGCTCGGCCATACCGGTCCAGCCGGACTCGACCTGCTCGGCGAGGTACTCCTGCGCCTGCAGGCCGATGCTCGCCGCCTTGATCCGTAGCGGCATGTCCTTGCTGACGAGGACGACGTCGGAGCCCTCGGCCGCGAGGTTGCGCGCGACCGCGAGCAGCCGGCTGTCGTTGTCGCCGAGCCGGTAGCCCTGCGGCAGGATCGCCGGATCGGTGTGGTTGAGCTCGACGCGCACCGTGCCGCCGTCGTCGTTGACCGGCAGCGGTACGTCGAGGCGCCCGTGCTGGACCCGCAGCTCGTCAAGCAGCCGCAGCGACTGGCGGGCGAACCATCCGAGCTCCGGATGGTTGCGCTTCGCCTCGAGCTCGGTGATGACGACGATCGGGAGCACGACTTCGTGCTCGGCGAATCTCGCGAGGGCCGCCGGGTCGGAGAGCAGGACGCTCGTATCCAGGACGAAAGTACGTCGGGCGGCGGTGCGCTTGCGGCCGCGCGGGCTGGCCTGCGGGCTTGCGGAAGGGGCGATGGTCGGCGGGGTAGGAGTCACGTGGCCTCCGTACGAGGGGCGGCCCGGGGACTCGGTCCGCCTTCGCTGAAGGTACGGCGCGAACCTGCGGGTAACCGTCCGACACGCGGCGCCGTTCGGCTGAACTCCAGATGACCGGTTCAGCCGCTCCGGCGCCGCTCAGCCGCCGAAGCGTCGCTGCCGCTGCGCGTACGAGCGCAATGCCCGCAGGAAGTCGACCCGGCGGAAGTCCGGCCACAGCGCGTCGCAGAAGTAGAACTCCGAATGCGCGCTCTGCCACAACAGGAATCCGGACAGCCGCTGCTCGCCGCTCGTGCGGATGACGAGGTCGGGATCCGGCTGGCCGCGGGTGTAGAGGTGCTCGGCGATCCGCTCCGGGTCGAGTGCCGCCGCGACGTCGACCAGCGAGTCACCGCGCTCGGCGTGCTGCTGCAACAGGCCGCGTACGGCGTCCGCGATCTCGCGCCGCCCGCCGTACCCGATCGCGACGTTGACGAGCAGCCCCGGCCGAGTGCGCGTCGACTCCTCGGCCTCCTTGAGCACCCGTACGGTCGAGTCCGGCAGCAGGTCGAGCGAACCGACGGGGTGCACGCGCCACGACCGGCCATCCGCGGCGAGCCCTTCGACGGTGCGCTCGATGATGCCCAGCAGGTCCGCTAGCTCGGCCGGCGGCCGGGAGAGATTGTCGGTCGACAGCAGCCACAGCGTGACGACTTCGACGCCGGCGTCGGTGCACCACGCGAGCAGCTCGTCAATCTTGTCCGCGCCGCGGCGGTGCCCGCTCGAGACGTCGCCGGCGCCGCTCGCGCGCGCCCACCGGCGGTTGCCGTCGAGGATGACGCCGACGTGCCGCGGCTGCGTGCCGGGCACGAGACCGCGCGCGAGCCGGCGTTCGTACACGCCGTACACCACGTCCCGCATCCCCACCGCGCGCCTCCTCCGCGCCAGGGTACGGCGTAGCGTCTCGGGCATGTCGACGATGACCGACCACGGGTTGCTCGAACGCGTGCTCGCCGACCTCGACCGCGACGGCTACGCGGTGGTCGAGTCGCTGCTCTCGGCCGACGAGGCGACGGCGGTGCGCGACGGGCTGCGTGAAGTTCTCGACCGTACGCCGATGGGCCGCAACGACTTCGAGGGCTACCAGACCCGGCGCATCTACGCGCTGTTCGCGAAGACGCGCGCGTTCGACGCGCTCGCGCTGCACCCGCTGTTGCTCAGTGTGCTCGATGCGGTGCTCGGTCCGAGCTACCAGCTCAGTGCGCCGACCGGCATCGAGATCGGCCCGGGCGAGAAGGCGCAGTTCCTGCACATGGACGACGGCATCTACCCGCTGCCGCGCCCGCACCCGGAGGTC
>Ga0157369_10000390_pt1 | contig 58416 bp, 52 predicted proteins | sample C25metaG_FD_113461 | JGI IMG/M metagenome (GOLD analysis project Ga0157369, IMG submission 113461) | Corn rhizosphere microbial communities from Kellogg Biological Station, Michigan, USA - C2-5 metaG | ecosystem: Host-associated > Plants > Roots > Rhizosphere > Soil | place: USA: Michigan... | reverse complement strand
GCTCCTGCTTGCGAAGGCGGTTCGCGCCTTCCAGCTCGCTGGTGTTCGCCATGTCGACGAGCTCGGAGACGTGCTTGAGCTTGAGGTCGGAGAGGTGCATGCCGCAGCCTGCCTGGGGAGGAATGGTGGTTTAGGGGGCCGGGCCCGGGGACGTCACGGGCCGGTGAAGCGCAACGAAAGAGGTTTAGGAGTTGGCCCGGCGGCCAAGGGCTTGGCGCGGGGCGCTGGGGGAAACCCCAGCCGGAAAGTACCGGTACGAAATCAGGTTAGCGGGATTCAGATATTGCTGTCAATGAAGGCGGCGAGCTGCGTCTTCGATACGGCACCGACCTTGGTTGCCTCGAGGTTGCCGTTCTTGAAGAGCATCAGGGTCGGGATGCCGCGGATGTTGTACCGGGGAGGTGTCGCCGCGTTCTCGTCGATGTTGAGCTTGGCGACCTTCAGCCGGCCCGCGTATTCGGCGGCGATCTGGTCCAGCGCCGGGGCGATCATCTTGCACGGCCCGCACCACTCGGCCCAGTAGTCCACCAGGACCGGGGTCTGCGACTGGAGCACTTCCTGCTCGAACGTGTCGTCGGTGACGTGGACGATTTTCTCGGACACTTTGGCCTCTACCTGCGATGTGGGGGTGCGCCGGGAGGGCCTCAAGGGGGGATGGCCGCGGCATCTGCTGGCGCCATTTTAGGCCATTCCCGGGGCTTTCGGCAAAGGCCCCGGACCGCACGACTCCCTCTGCTAAAATGGCGGTCTTTTCTCGCCGGCATTCCCCGAATTTCGAAAGGCTTCCATGACGTACGTGGTCACCGAGTCCTGCGTGAAGTGCAAATACACGGACTGTGTCGACGTCTGCCCCGTCGACTGCTTCCGCGAGGGCCCGAACATGCTCGTCATCGACCCGGACGAATGCATCGACTGCACGCTGTGCGTGGCCGAGTGCCCTGTGGAGGCGATCTTCGCCGAGGACGACGTTCCCTCCAGCCAGAAGGACTTCATCGGCATGAACGCCGAGCTGTCGAAGGTGTGGAAGCCCATCGTCGAGCGCAAGCCCGCCCCGCCGGATGCCGACGAATGGAAGGACGTGAAGGAAAAACGGCAGCTGATCGAGAAGTAAGGCGCGGGACCGGCCGAGCCTTCCTCGACTTCCCGCATGGCTGACCCGGACCGCCCGCGCGGCAAGCTCAAGATCTTCTTCGGCGCCTTTCCGGGCGCGGGCAAGACCAATGCGATGCTCACCGCGGCGCGCCGCCTGCGCGATGCCGGGCGCGACGTCGTGGTCGGCATCGTCGACACCCACGAGAGCGCGGAGCTCGCGCTCCTCGAGGGCCTCGAGACCCTGACGGTCATCGGGGGCTCCGAGCTCGACCTCGACGCGGCCATTCGCCGCCGGCCCCAGGTCCTGCTGATCGACGAGCTCGCGCACGCGAACCCGCCGGGCTCGCGCCACCCGAAGCGCTGGAATGACGTCGACGAGATCCTCGCTCACGGCATCGACGTGTTCACGACCATGGGCGTGCAGCACCTCGAGAGCCTGAACGACGTCGTGGGCGAGATCACGGGGATCGTCGAGCCCGAGACCGTGCCCGATACGTTCTTCGACAGCGCCGACGAGACGATCATGGTGGACGTCTCGGCGGACGAGCTGCTGGTGCGCCTGGGCGAGGGCAAGGTGCACATGACGGACGTCGAGCGCGCGAAGGCATCGACGTACTTCAGCAAGGGCAGCCTGCTGGCGTTGCGCGAGATCACGCTGCGCCGCACCGCCGACGTGGTCGAGGACGAGGTGCGCAAGGTGCGCGCCGAGAAGGCGATCGAGACCGTGTGGAAGACGCACGAGCAGATCCTCTGCGCGATCGGGCCCGAGTCCGGGGCCGAGCACGTCGTGCGAAGCGCGGCGCGCCTCGCCAAGCACCTGGACGCGGAGTGGACCGCCGCGTACGTCGAGACGCCGCGCCTGCAGCGACTGCCCGCCGAGGAGCGCGGGCGCATCCTGAACGTGGTGAGCCTCGCGGAGTCGCTGGGCGCGCGCACCGCCATCCTCACCGGGGAGGACGCGGTCGGTGCGATCGTGGAATACGCGCGCGACCAGAACATCTCCATGGTCGTCGTGGGACGCAGCCGTCCGCGCGTGCTGCGCATCACGCGCACGATGAGCGACGCGATCGCGGCGGCCGACGAGAGCCTGGACGTGGTGGAGATCGGCCGCGGCGGCGCCGACACCGGAGCGGTCGTGGCGACGCCGGCCCGCACCCTCGACGACGCGCATCCGCGCGCGGGCGAGAAGCGCATGCGCTACCTGTGGACGGTCGCCTCGACGGCCTTCGCCACGCTCATCGCGGCGCTGCCCGCGTTCCATCTCGACCTGGTCACGGTGGCCACGCTCTACATGCTCACGCTGGTGCTGGTGGGCGGGCGCTGGGGCCGCGGGCCCGCGATCGTGTGCGCCGTGCTCAACGTGCTCGTGTTCGACATCTACTTCATCCCGCCGCGCTTCTCGCTCATTCCCGAGCATCCCCAGCACTACGTGACGTTCGTCGTGATGCTCGCGGCCGGTATCCTGATCGGCCAGCTCGCGGGCAACCTGCGCTTCCAGGCGCGCGTGTCGTCCCATCGCGAGAAAAGGTCGCGCACGCTCTACGAGTTCGCGCGCGACCTCGCGGCGGTGAAATCCGTGGCGCAGGTGATCGAGACCACGGAGGGCTTCATGAGCCGCCAGTTCCGCGCGCGGGTCGCCGTCCTCGTGCCGGATGCGCAAGGCACGCTGGTGTCGCCCACGGGCCGCGGCATGACCAATCCGTTCGACAGCACGACCGCGCAGTGGGCCTACGACCAGACGCAGCAGGCCGGCGCGGGCACGAACACGCTGGCCGGGAACGAGTACCTCTTCCTGCCGCTCAAGACGCCCACGCGCGTGCGCGGCGTGCTCGCGGTGCGCCCCGAGCGGCCGCGCGACCTCTTCATCCCGGAGCAGCGCCACCAGTACGAGATCTTCGCGACCCTCGTCGCCACGGCGCTGGAGCGCGTGCACTACGTCGAGGTGGCCCGCGACGCGCTGATGATGGCGCGCCTTCGCAGCGGCGACGTCGAGCTCGAGCTCGAGCTGCGGCCCCTCGCGGACATCGTGCAGGCGTCCCTCGAGGCCCTCGGGCAGGCCATCTCGCGCCATGTGGTGCACAACCGCGTGACGCGCGAGCTGCCGCCCGTGCCGGTGGACCCGCCCATGCTCGAGCGCGTATTCCTCGCGCTCGTGGGCAACGTCGCCAAGCACACGCCCGCGGGCACCGCGGTCGACATCTCCGCGCGCGTGGTCGGCGACGAGATGGAGGTGAGCATCGACGACCAGGGCGGCGGCCTGCCCGCCGGGCGCGAGGAGGAGATCTTCCAGTCCTTCACCCGCGGCGAGCCGCAGCCGGCCAAGAAAGGCGCCGGCCTCGGCCTGGCGATCGCACGCACGATCGTGGAAGCCCACGGCGGCCGCATCCGGGCGGAGAAGGGCCGCGAGAAGGGGGCGAGGTTCGTCTTTACGCTGCCGCTTCGGCGATCTGCCTAGTTCGCGAACGCATTCAGGGGTTGAAGCGGCTCATTCCCAGGATCGCATCGATCGAGCAGGTCTCGGAGCCGGTGAGCTGCACGTGCATCTGCAGGGTGAGGGAGATCCCGCTCACGTCGAGCTTGGTCGCGTGGAAGTCGCCCTGCTTGCCGTCCGTGCAGTTGTACGTGCCGTCGATGCCCATGAGGCCGTCGGCCACCGTATAGCGGCCGCTGTACGCGCAATTGAGGCCCGTGATGCCCGTTTGCTGGATCGCGAAGTAGCCCGTGACATCGGTCGCGACGGTGAACTGCGCATACGTTCCGCGCTGCCCGTTGTTCTGCGCGTTGGCGCAGTTCGAGCGCCGCTCGAGATCGACGCCGTTCCAGGTGCCGTTCACCAGCTGCTGGGCGGGCGGCGCATAGCGCGCGAAGGGGTTGTCCTGCGCGGCCGCGGGCCACGCGCCGAGGGCGCAGGCGGCGAGCGCAAGGCGCAAGCGGAAGGATGCGAGTGCGCTGCGGGTCTTCACCTTCATGCGTCCGCCCCCGCGGCGCAAGGTTCAGCGCCGCCGCGCGCCCCGGCTGCGCCGTCCAGCCTACGCCTCAGGCGACCGCGAGCCCGTTCTGGCGGCCGTGCAGCACGCCGCCCGCCCGCTCCGCGTCCACCGGTCGCGACAGGAGGTAGCCCTGGCCGAACTGGCAGCCCAGCTCGCGCAGCAGGGCGAGCTGCGCGCCCGTCTCGATGCCCTCGGCGAACACCTGCTTCGAGAGCGCCTGGCCGAGCTTGAAGATCGCCTTCACGATCTCGCTGCCGTTGCCGTCGCAGGCCATCTTCTCGATGAACGACTTGTCGACCTTGAGCGCGTCGATCGGCAGGGTCGCGAGGTACGACAGCGACGAGTAGCCGGTGCCGAAATCGTCGATCGAAAGCGTGACGCCCATGTCGCGGATCTGGTTGAGCGTCGTGATCGCGTTCTCGATGCCTTCCATCAGCACGCTCTCCGTGACCTCGAGCGTGAGGCAGGCCGCGGGCAGGTTGGCGCTCTGCAGCGCCTGCCCCACCTGGGAGACGAAGTCGGGGTGCGTGAGCTGCAGGCTGGAGACGTTCACGCTCATGCGCATGGCGAGGTGCTCGTTGCCGCGGTTCCACTCGGCCATCTGGCGGCACGCCTCGTTCAGCACCCAGTTGCCGAGCGGAACGATGAGGCCGGTCTCCTCGGCGATGGGGATGAACATCGCGGGATCCAGCACGCCGCGATCCGGATGGTTCCAGCGCATGAGCGCCTCGAATCCCACCAGGCGCTGCTCGGTGAGCTGGAAGATCGGCTGGTACTCGAGGTAGATCTGCCCCTGGCCGAGCGCGCGGCGCAGCTCGCTCTCGAGCTCGAGCTGGGCGGTCACGTGCTGGTGCAGGCTGGAATCGAAGATGGCGTACTGCGCCTTGCCCTTCGACTTCGCCTTGTACATCGCGATGTCGGCGTCGCGGATGATCTGGTCCGACGTCTGGTAGCCGTTGGTGCTGAAGGTGATGCCGATCGAGGCGCTGATCGCGACCTCCATGGAGCCCAGGCGGAACGGCTTCTGCAGCTCCTTCTGGATGCGCTCGCAGAGGTCCACCGCGTCGCGTTGCCGGTGCAGGTCCTCCATGAGCACGGCGAACTCGTCGCCGCCGAGGCGAGCCAGCACGTCCGTGGGCCGGATCGTCGCGCGCAGGCGCCGGGCGAGGTCGACCAGCAGCTCGTCGCCCGCCTTGTGGCCGAGCGAGTCGTTCACCATCTTGAAGCGGTCGAAGTCGAGGTACATGACCGCGAAGCGCTGCTCGGGGTGGCGCTGCACGCGCGCGATGGCGCGGTTCAGGCACTCGTTGAAGTGCGTGCGGTTCGAAAGCTGCGTGAGGCTGTCGTGGTAGGCGTTGTGGTAGAGCTCGGCTTCCGCCCGGCGCCGCGCGCTGATGTCCTGCGCCTGCACGATCAGGTTGTGCGCGCGGAACTGCCAGTCGCGCGCGAGCGAGATGTTGAGCGCCATCCAGACGTCGCTGCCGTCCTTGTGCAGGCCGCGAATTTCGATTTCGGCGCTGGACAGCTCCCCCTTCATGAGCTTGGAGACCGGCGTCTGCAGTGCGTTCTGGTCCTCGTCCTTCACCACGCTTTCCAGGTTGACCGCGAGGAGCTCGGGCGTCGCGCGGCCCAGCATCTCGCAGAAGGCGCGGTTCGCCTGCATGAAGCGGCCCTCGGAGGAGACGAGCGCCATGCCGATGGCGGCGTGGGTGAAGGCGCTGTGGAAGCGGCTTTCGCTTTCCTTGAGCTCCTCCATGTGGCGCTGGTCGTCCTCCTTGCGCTGGAAGTAGGAGTGCAGCGTCGAGATGAACATCGCGATGACCGGCACGGCCACCAGCAGGACCGGCAGGCCGAACTCGCGGAAGCTCATGTAGAGCAGGCCCGCGATCGAGGCGCCGGTGAGGTAAGCGAGGCCGAGCCAGGCGAAATCGCGCAGCGTCTTGACCGGCGTGATCGGCGTGCGCGACTTGAGCGCGAAGAGCGTGGTGAGCAGCAGCGTGTTCACCGCGAAATAGACGACCGCGAAGACGCAGAGCCCCGTGAGCAGCAGCGCGTTGTTGAGGGCGAGCGTCTCCTTGGCCCACGTGAAGCCGCTCGCGCAGAGGAACATCGCGATCGCGGCCATGGAGGGGCCGGCGATGCGGCTGGTCCAGCGCTTCGAGTTGCGCCAGGAGGCCACGAAGCACTCCAGGGCGGCGGCGATGACCGCGGCCTCGGTCCCGTAGAGCAGCAGGATGAGGAAGATGAAGATCTCGGCGCCCGCGACGGAGGCTTTCGATCCCGGCACGCGGACCGGGAAGAAGCCGACGATCGCCGCCACGCCGGCGCCGGCGAGGACCTGCAGCAGGAATTTGCCGTCCACGGCGATGATGCTGGCGGCCGCGTACAGGAGGGTCGCGGCCCCGACGACGGAGATGGCCCACCAGTAGCGCCGGGCGGCCGCGTTGTAGTCCTGCATGTCGATGATGGACATTGATGACCCCTGTGGTTCGGGCTGCGGGCTTTTCTCAGTACTCTCCGGTGAACGAATACAGCGTGGTTCCCGACTGCAGGATGCCGCCCTCGGTGAGCACGCCGCCGCCTTCGGTCACGGTGATGCCTTCGGTCGCCGTGATGCCTTCGGTCGCGGTGATGCCTTCCGTGAGCGTGATGCCTTCGGTGAGCGTGATGCCCTCGGTGAGCGTGATGCCCTCGGTGAGCGTGATGCCCTCGGTGAGCGTGATGCCCTGGCCGCCCACGACCAGGTTCATGATCGAGCTGGAGGCCATGAAGTCGCCGGTGGCGGCCCACAGATCGCTCGCGCCGACGATCGGGTCGAGCAGCACGACGCCGCCGCTCAGCACGTTGCCGGTCGAGAGCGCCGAAACCGCCGTGCCCGTGACCTCTCCGGACGAGCCGTATTGCACGTTCGTCGTGGTCACGCTGTTGCCGACCCACAGCACCTCGGGGTCGTACACCGCCTGCCAGCGCGTGAGCAGGTTCGAGCCGGCGACGATGTGCGCGCCGCCCAGGGTGACGAAGCGCGACCAGGGCACGTAATTGCCGTTGATGAAGGAGTACTGCGCGGGCATCTGGGCGTTCGCGGCGAGGATCGAATCGCCCACGCCGAGGTTGCCCGAGGCGAGGCGCGCGGCGATGTCCGGCGCGAGCGCACGGGCCACCGACACCGCGCCGACCACGTTGAGCTCGCCCGAGCCCTGCTGCACGAGGTTCGCGCCGGCGACCGGCTGCGCGGTGTACTGCAGGATCGCCTTGATCAGCGGCGGCGTGAGGCCGGGGTTCGCCTGCAGCAGCAGCGCGGCGGCGCCGGAGACCGCCGGGGCCGCGAAGGACGTGCCGCTGCCGGTCATGAGGCCGGAGCCCGTGAGCGATTGCACGACGAGCTGCGGATACGCGAGGGCCAGGGCGTTCAGGCGGATGCCCGTGCTGTCGGTCGACAGCGCGCCGAGGACGCCGTTGCCGGGCGCGACGACGTCGGGCTTGATGAGGTTGTCGCGATGCATGACGCCCGAGGCGTCGACGTAGCCGCCGCGGGTCGGGCCCTTGGAGCTGAACATGTTCATCACGTCGTCGCCGCGTGCCGCCGTGTTCTTCGTATTGGCGGAGCCGACCGTGATGACCGAGGGCTCGTTGCCCGGCGAGCTGACCGATCCGTACACCAGCGAGCCATCCGGGGCGAGGCCGTAGTTGCCCGCGGCGACCACGACGGTGATGCCGCTCGCCACCACGGTGCGCACCGCGCGGCAGAGCGGGTCGTCGAGGTAGGAATCGGTCGAGTCCGCGCCCAGGCTCACGTTGAGGATGCGGATGTTCTGTTCCCTCGCGTGCGCGAGCACCCAATCGATGCCCGACAGCACCGCCGCCGTGTCGCCCAGGCCGTTCTGGTCGATCACGCGCACGTCGACGAGCGAGGCGCCGGGGGCCACGCCGGTCGAATTGGTGAGGAGGCCGCCCGCGTTGGCGCCGGCCGCGATGGAGGCGACCAGCGTGCCGTGCCCGTACGGGTCGTCGAAGTTCCCCGTCGTCGAGCCGACCGAGATGAGGCTGCTGGTATCCACGCCGAGCGTCCAGTCCTGGCTCGCCGCGGGCGTGAGATCCGCGCGCGCGAGGATGCGCGACTGGCCGTTCTTGCCCAGGAAGGCCCTGTGGGTCGACATGATTCCCGAGTCGAGCACGGCGATCGTGACGCCGGTGCCGTCGAGGCTCGCGATTCCCGGCACGTCGTTGCGCGCGTCGGCGGAGCCGGTTTCGTTCTCGAGCAGGCTCGCCGTGCGCGCCACCAGCCGGTTGGGGGCGATGGAGAGAACGTCGCTGCGCGCGGCGATCTGCTGCACCTTGTTGGCGGGCAGGAGCGCCGAGATGCCGCTCACGCTGTTGAAGTTGCGGTGCACCGAGCCGCCCGCCTGCACGATCGCGCGGCGCAGCGCGGCGAGCGATTTGTCGGAGCTCGTGTCGGCGACGATGATCACCTGCACCAGGCGGCCGTTCGCCACGTCGCGCACCCAGCGGGCGTTCGACGTTCCCGGCGCCTTGTTGATCGCGTTCAGGAGGTCGCGCGAAACGTTGTGGGCGCGGCTGTGCGCGGCGCCGGTCGCGGAGATGTGGTTCGCGGAGTTGCCCTGCGCGAACACGAGCGACGAAGCCAGCGCGAGGCTCGTGGCGACGACATAAAGGCCCATGCGCCGCACGCGCTGCACCAACGAAGGCTTCACTTTTTGGTTGTCCATTTCCCGCTCCTGGCGCTGTGATCCAATTCACAGTCGAGCCGAGCATATGCCCCGGATGGACCACGTTTTGTGAACTGCTTCACACGGGCGATTTCAGCTGTAAGCAGCGCTACAGAGGTAATCCGGGCGGCGCGGGCGGGAGCGTGACGCGAACCTCGAAGCGGTCTCAGGGACCGCTACTATTGCCCTGATGGAAGGGGAAAACGCCCGGCTCGCGGAAAGCGCGCTGCATGAACGGCTCGAAGGGGCCGACAAACGGAGGGTTACGGTTGTAACCCCCAACCGCCGGCTCGCCGCGGCGCTGCGCGCTCGATACGACCGGCGGCAATCCGCGCGGGGCGCGAGCGCCTGGGAGACCCCCGACGTGCTGCCTTTCGACGCCTGGCTCGAGCGCCTGTGGGACGGGCTCGGCTACGCGGAGGAGGGCGCGGCCCTGCCCTTGCTCATGGCGCCCGCGCAGGAAGAGGCGCTGTGGGAAGAGGCCGTGCGCGCCACGAGCCTGCGCGAGCGGCTCATGGCGCCCGTGGCCGCGGCGGCGCGCGCGCGGGACGCCTGGCGCCTCGCCCATGCGTGGCGACTCGTCGAGCGCGCGCGGGCGTTCGGCGGCGGCGAGGACGCGCGCGCATTCCTCGAATGGTCGGCGCGCTTCGAGCGCCTCGCGGCGCAGCGCCAGCTCCTCGACCGCGCCCGGCTCGCCGACGAGCTCATGCGGCGGGTCGAGCCCGCCGCCTTCGCGGGCTCCACGCTGGTGCTGCATGCCTTCGACATCCTCGCGCCCCAGGCGCGCGATTTCATCGAGTTCCTCGAGCGGGCCGGGGCCTGCATCGTCGAGAGCGCGCCCGATGCGCGGGAATCCGGCGCACGGCGCGTGGAGCTCGCACGCGCGGCCGACGAGCACTGGGCGGCCGCGCGCTGGGCGCGCGCGCGACTCGAGGCCGATCCCGCGGCGCGCATCGGCATCGTCGTGCCGGACCTCGCGCGCAGCCGCGATGCGATCGAGCGCGTGATGCTCCAGGTGATGGACCCGGCGTCCCCGTTGCCGGGCGCATCCGGGGGCGTGCGTCCTTTCGACCTCTCCCTCGGGAGCTCCTTGGCCGCGCAGCCCGCCGTGGCCGATGCGCTCGCCGTGCTCGAGCTGCTGCACGGGGAGGTCGAGTTCGAGGCCGCGAGCCGCATCCTGCGCTCGCCCTTCGTGGCGGGCGGCGAGACCGAGCGCTCGGCGCGCGCGCGGCTCGATGCGCGAATGCGCGAGCGCGCGGGAGCCCGCATCGACCTCGCCGGCTTGCTGCAGCTGGTCGGCGCGCCGCTCTTCTCGCCCGCGCCGGTCTTCGCCGAGCGCCTCGGGCGGATGGCCCAGTCGTGGCGCGAGCGCGCACGGGGCAAGCAGCGGGCATCGGCCTGGGCGACCGCATGGGCCGAGGCGCTGCGCACGCTGGGCTTCCCTGGAGAGCGCTCGCCGGACTCGCGCGAGTACCAGGCATTGCAGAAGTGGAAGGAGACGCTCGCCGCGTTCGGGGCGATCGAGCGCGTGAGCGCGCGCATGGACGAGGGCGATGCGCTGGGGCGGCTTTCGCACATGGCGCGCGAGGCCGTGTTCCAGGCCGAAGGCGCGGATGCACCCATCGCCGTCGTCGGCATCCTCGAGTCGGCCGGGCTCGCGTTCGACCATCTCTGGGTGATGGGCATGACCGACGACGCGTGGCCGCTGCCCGCGCGGCCCGACCCCTTCATTCCCGTGCGCCTGCAGCGCGACGCGGGCGTGCCCGAGGCGGATCCCGCCGCTTCGCTCGAGCTCGATCGCCGCATCACCGCGGGATGGCTCGCGGCGGCACGGGAGGTCGTCGTGAGCCATGCGCGCATGCGCGGCGACGAGGAGCTCTCGGTGAGCGCGCTCTTCGCGTCGCTGCCGCAATGCGCTCTCGCGCAGCTCGAGGTGGCGACCGATCCGACGCTCGTCGACGCGATCCGCGCGGGCCGCGATTGCGAGCGCGTGCCCGACGGCGAAGCACCGCCGATCGTGGGCGCCCTGCATCCCGGCGGCACGAGCCTCTTCCAGAACCAGGCCGCCTGCCCCTTTCGCGCCTTCGCGCGCAATCGCCTCGCCTCGCAGGCGCCCGGCATGGCGCAGCCCGGCCTCGATGCGGCGGCGCGCGGCACGCTGCTGCACCACGTGCTCGCCGCATTCTGGGAGGGGACGCGTACGCGCGACGCACTCCTGGCGCTCACTGCGGAGGAGCGGCGCGCGCGCCTCGAGGCCGCGGCCGGGGACGCGATGGCGAAGCTTCGGCGCCGGCGCCCGCAGGCGCTCGAGGGACGCCTCGCCGCGATCGAGCGCGATCGCCTCGTGCGACTCGCCGACGAGTGGCTCGACGTCGAGCGCCGGCGCGAGGATTTCGAGGTCGTCGCGACGGAAGCGCCGGTGCGGGTGTCCTTCGGCGGCGTCGTGGTCGACGCGAAGATCGATCGCATCGACCGCCTCGCGCAAGGCGCCCATGCGGTGATCGACTACAAGACCGGTGCGGCCGCGGTGCGCTCGTGGTTGCCGCCGCGGCCCGACGAGCCGCAGTTGCCCATGTATTCGCTCAGCCTCGAATTACCGGTCGATGCGGTCGCGTTCGCGCGCGTGCGCCCGGGCGAGCCGGAATTCGCGGGGCTCGCACGGGGAGCGAGCCTTTTGCCGAAGGTCCTGCCGGTGGAGAAGCACCGCGGCGCGAAGGCGTTCGGCGGCTGGGACGCGCTCATGGCCGCGTGGCGCACGGAGCTCGAGGCGCTGGGACGCGAGTTCGCCTCGGGTGTTGCGTGCGTGACGCCCAAGCACGGCACGGCCACGTGCCGGCAATGCGACCAGCAGGTCTTTTGCCGCGTGGCGGAAAAACGCCCGCAGGTCGAGGCCGGGCTCGTGGGAACGGAGCGCGATGAGTGAGGCGCTCATGACCGCGGCGGATGCCGGCCGCGCGAACGAGCCCGCGGATGCCGCCGAGCGCGCGCGGGCGCTCGAGCCCACGCGCTCGTTCATCGTGCAGGCGCCGGCCGGGTCGGGGAAGACGGAGCTCCTCATCCAGCGCTTCCTCGTGCTGCTCGCGCGCGTCGAGCGGCCCGAGGAGATCACCGCGATCACCTTCACGCGCAAGGCCTCCGCGGAAATGCGCAAGCGCATCCTCGAGGTGCTCACGATGGCGCGCGAGGAGCCGCGGCCCGCGGCGCCGCACAAGGCGCGCACGTGGGAGCTCGGGCGTGCCGTGCTCGCGCGCAGCGACGCTCTCGGCTGGGCGATCCAGGAAAGTGCCAGCCGCCTGCGCGTGCAGACGATCGACGCCCTTTGTGCGTCGCTCACGCGCCAGATGCCGGTGCTGTCGCGCTTCGGCTCGCAACCGGAGAGCGTGGACGATGCGACGCTCCTCTATCACGAGGCCGCGCGGGAGACGCTCGCCCTGGTCGACCACGATTCGGCGCTCGCCGCGAGCGTCGCGCGCGTGCTCGGGCACCTCGACAACGACGCGTTGCGCGCGCAGCGCCTGATCGCGGACCTGCTCGCGCGGCGCGACCAGTGGCTGCGCCTGCTCCATCTCGGCGACGATCGCGGCCGCCCCGCGCTCGAGGCCATCCTCGCGGACATCTGCCACGCGGGGATCGAGCGCGCGCGCGCGCTGCTGCCCCCGGGGCACGCATGTCCCGAGGACGACGACCTCGACGGCTGGAAGGCCTTCATCGATGCGTACCTCACGAAGGAGGGCGAGTGGCGCGCGCGCGGGGTGCCGGAGGCGATCACCTCGCGCACGGGACTGCTCGACGCGTTGCGCGGAGTGCGCGCATTGCCGAAGCCGTGCTACGACGATGCGCAGTGGGAGATGCTCTCGGCGATGCTCGACATGGCGAAGGTCGCGGCGGCGCAGCTGAGGCTCGTCTTCGCCGCCCACGGGCAGGCCGACTTCACGGAGATCACGCAGGCGGCGCTCGACGCGCTCGAGACGCCCGAGGGCCCGACGGACCTGATGCTGGCACTCGACTACCGCATCCGCCACATCCTCGTCGACGAGTTCCAGGACACCTCGTACTCGCAGTTCGAGCTGCTGCGGCGGCTCACGTCGGGCTGGGTCGAGGGCGATGGTCGCACGCTCTTCGTGGTGGGCGACCCGATGCAGTCGATCTACCGCTTCCGCGAGGCCGAGGTGGGACTCTTCCTGCGCGCGCGGCGCGACGGCATCGGGACGGTGAGGCTCGAGCCGCTGCGCCTGGGCGCCAACTTCCGCTCGCAGGCCGGCATCGTCGGCTGGGTGAACGAGACGTTCGCGCGCGTGCTGCCGCCCGAGGAAGACATCGCGCGCGGCGCCGTGCCGTACAGCGCCTCGCTCGCGGTGCATCCCGCCCTCGCGCAGGCGGTCACCGTCCATGCTTTCTTCGACAACGACGCGCAACGCGAAGCGGACGCGGTCGCTCGGCTCGCGCGCTCGGCGCTCGAGGCCCCCGCCGAGCCGGGCGAGCCCGCCACGGTCGGCATCCTCGTGCGCAACCGCGCGCACCTCGCGTCGATCCTGCCGCGCCTGCGGGCCGCGGGCCTGCGCTACCACGCGATCGAGATCGAGCCGCTCGCGCAGCGCCCCCTGGTGCAGGACCTCGTCGCGCTCACTCGTGCGCTTTGGCACCTCGCGGATCGCACCGCGTGGCTCGCGATCCTGCGCGCTCCGTGGTGCGGCCTTTCGCTCGCGGACCTGTGGCGCCTCGCCGGCATCGACGGCGAGGAGGGCACGCGTCCCGAATCGCGCCGCGACCCGCCCCTCGTGTGGGACCTCCTGCGCGACGATGCCCGGGTGGACGGCCTTTCAACGGAAGGCGCGCGACGCGCGCGCAGGGTGCGCGACGTGTTCGCGAAGAGCCTCGCCTCGCGCCGGCGCGGACGGCTGCGCGACGCGGTGGAAGGTGCATGGATGGCGCTCGCGGGCCCGGCGTGCCTCGCGAGCCCGGCCGACCTGGAAGACGTCGAGTCCTATCTCGACCGCCTCGGCGCCGTCGAGGCGGGCGGTGCGCTCGCGGACCTGGAGCACTTCGAGCTCTCGCTCGACAAGCTCTTCGCGGCACCGGACCCGGCGGCGAACGAGCGGCTGCAGGTGATGACGATCCACAAGGCCAAGGGCCTCGAGTTCGACACGGTGATCGTGCCGGGCCTGGGCGCGAGCGCGCGCTCCGACGAGCGCAAGCTCTTCGTGTGGATGGAACGCGCCGCGGCGTCGCACGGCGCCGTGGAGTTCCTGCTGTCGCCCCTCGACGCGTCGGGCGCCGAAACCGACCCGATCTACCGCTACATTCGCGCGCTCGACCGGGACAAGGATGCGCTGCAGGATGCGCGGCTGCTCTACGTCGCCGCGACACGGGCGCGGCGCGCGCTGCACCTGATGGGCGACGTGAAGTGGGATGCGCATGGGGCGAGCCCTTGTGCGCCGCGCAAGGAGGCGCTCCTGCATCACCTGTGGCCCGCGGTCGCGGGGGATTTCGCGGGTCCGCCGCCGCCGGCCTCGGCCCCGGCCGCGCCAGAGACGGAACGCGTCGACACGCTCGGGCGCCTGCGCGAGGGCGCCATGCGCTTCACCATTCCGCCGCCGGTCGCGGCGCCATTGCTCGCGAAGCCGCGCGCGCCGGGCGACGACATCGAGTTCTCGTGGGTGGGTGAAACGGCGCGCCATGCCGGCACGGTCGTGCACCGTTGGCTGCAACGCATCGCCGAGGAGGGGCTCGATGCGTGGGATCACGCTCGCATCGCGCGGCTGGCGCCCGCGTTGCGTCGTGCCCTCGCGGCGCGCGGCGTGAACGAGGCCGATCTCGAGGGTGCGGCGGCGCGAGTGGCGCAAGCACTCGGGAGCTGCCTCGACGATCCTCGCGCGCGCTGGATCCTGGGACCGCACGAGGACGCGCGGACCGAGCACCGCATGACGCTGCGCATCGAAGGCGAACTGCGCGCGGTCGCGATCGATCGCGTCTTCCGCGACGGCGGCCGGCTCTGGATCGTCGACTACAAGACGAGCACGCACGAAGGCGGCGCCCTCGACAAGTTCCTCGACCGGGAGCTCGAGCGCTACCGCGAGCAGCTGGAGGGCTATCGCGCCGCCTTCCCCGGCGAGGCCGTCGGGCTCGGCCTCTACTTTCCGCTGGTGAAGGGTTGGCGCGAATGGTGATCCGCGGAGAGCTTCGCCACGGTCTCGCGCAGCTCCGCGACCTCCTGCTCGAGCCGGTCCACGCGCGCCTTGAGCGTCGCGATCTCGCCGGCCGCGGGCGCATGCACGGCGTCGTTCGCCGCTTGCGGCGCCGGCGCCTCCGCGGGCTCACCCGATAGCAGGTGCGCCCAGCGCGTCTCGCGCGCCCCGGGCGCGCGCGCGAGCTCGCGCACGAGCGCGCCTTCGCGCCGCTCCGCGAGCTCCTCGAGGAAGGCCTGCACCGAGAGGATGTCGCCGAAGCGGTGCAGGCGCTCGCTGTTGATGCGCAGCTCGCCCGCGGTCTGCGCTCCGCGCAGGAAGAGGACCGCGAGGAGCGCCACCGACTGTGGCGGGATGCCGAGGGCCTTGCCGACGTTGTGCGAGTAGCGCATCGCGCGCCCGCCGCTCGTCTCCATGACGAGCGCGAGCGACTTCAGGCGATCGACCGCGCCCTGCACTTCGGCTTCCGAGGCCTCGATCACCGGATCGCGGCTGGATTTCTGGTTGCAGCCGGAGACGAGCGCGTTCAGCGTGAGCGGATACGTGTCGGGGACCGTGTGCTGCTTTTCCACGAGCACGCCCAGCACGCGCGTCTCCAGCAACGACAGCGAGGCAAGCGTGGACATGCCCCCGGCTAGATGTAGTGGCCGCCGCCGAAGAGGCCGACCACCCCGATGATGATGAGGTAGATCGCCACGATGTAGTTGAGCAGGCGCGGCATGATGAGGATCAGGATGCCGGCGAGGAGCGAGATCAGGGGACCGAGCGAGAGGTGCACGTTCATGTTGTTCTCCGTGGGGTGCAGTGGTGGCTTCGACCGGGGGATCGCGCTCAGGTTTCGAGCCAGCGGCGCAGCAGCTGCGCGACCTCGCGCGGCTTCTCGAGGGAAGCCATGTGGCCGCAGCCCTCGATCACCTCGAGCCGCGCGCCCGGGATGCCGCGCGCGAGCTCCTCGAGCCACTCGACGGGCATGATCTGGTCCTCGCGCCCGGCCACGACGAGCGTCGGGCAGCGGATCGCGCCCAGGCCCGGGCGGCTGTCGATGCGGCCGATGATCGCACGTTCCTGCCGCAGGAACGCTTCCTTGCCCGCGCCGAGCGCCATCTCGCTCAAGGTGCCCGTCATGCCGGGATCGCCCTGGTGCGCCGGCGCGAGCAGCTTCGGCGTGAGCGCCTGGATCACGCCGGGGAAGTCGCGCTCGGCGAGCGCCATGAGGCGGCGCCGATTCTCGGTCGATTCGGCCGAATCGGGCCGCGCGTGGGTGTTGAGGAGCGCCAGGCGCTCCACGCGCGCGGGCCAGCGCCGCACCATCTCGAGCGCGACGTAGCCGCCCATGGAGTGGCCGGCGACGGCGAGCGGCCCCTGCGGCGCCTGCGCGAGGGCATCTTCCGCGAGCTTCCCGATGGAGTCTCCGCGGGTGAGGTCGGCCACCTCGCAGGTCGTGACCTCGCGCAGCGACGCGAGCTGCGGCTCGAACGCGTCGGCATCCTCGAGCAATCCCGGCAGGACCAGGACCGGACTGGGCATGGTGCTCTTTCTCCTCGTGAGGGAAGCACCGGCAGCTTACGCCGCGCGCTGTCCCCGTCGCGCCGGCGTGGACCGATGCCGTGGCCGTGCGCTGCGTTCGGCACCGGCCGGCACGAGAAAGTTGCGCACGCACGCGATCTCCTCCGCGCTCATAAGCGCGGGGGCGTGCCCCGCGCCCTCGACCTCGAAGAGCCGTGCGTCGGGATGCGTGTCCACCATCCGCGCGGCGACGTCGGCCGGCAGGATGCGGGAATGCTCGCCACGCACGATGAGCACGGGGCACTCCACGCGATCCCACGCGTCCCAGAAGCGCAGCCCGTCGACGAAGGGCACGGACTGCACGAGCCGTGCGATGCGCGGATCGTAATGCAGGCGATAGCCGCCTTGCGGCAGGCGCCGCGCATGATGCCGTGCCAGCGCACGGAACTGCGCATCGGTGATCGCGCCCCATTCGCGGTGGGTCGCGCGCACGTGCTGCTCGACCTGGGCGAGCGTCTCGAAGCGATCGGGCGCGGCCAGCCGGTGCGCGATCTCGCGCAGCCCGTCCGCCGGAACGAAGGCCCCCACGTCGTTCAGCACGAGGCGGCGCACCGGCGTGCCCGGTTGGGCGGCGAAGAGCAGGCCCAGCAGGCCACCCATCGAGGTGCCGACCCAGTCGAGGCGCTCGACGCCGAGGCGGCGCACGAGCGCGGCGATGTCGGAGAGGAACTGCGGGAACTGGTAATGCAACGCGGAGGCGAGCCAGTCGCTGCGTCCGCGGCCCGCTACGTCGAGGCAGACGACGCGGGCGTCGCGCGCGAGCGCGCTGGCGAGCACGTCGAAATCCCGTGCATTGCCGCTATATCCATGGACGCACAGGATCGTCTGCCGCGCATCGCGCGGGCCCCATTCCGTATAGTGCAGCCCGTGGAAGCCCGTGATGCCCAACCCCCGGAACACGTGGTTCCGGGGGCGGGCCGGGCGGGACCGGGGAGGTCCCTCCGAGGCCGTGCTCGCGGAGGAGGAGGAGGTTGCGAGCCCGGCGCGCGGTTCTGCGTCAGTAACGCCCTACCGAGCGCTTGAGGAAGACGTCCGCTTCGATGGCGCGGCGATCGGCTTCGGCATCGAGGCCTTGGGCGAGGTGGCGGCCGAGAGCCTTCAGCCCGCGGGCGATGGCGACCACCGCGCTGGCGAAGGCCTCGCCGACGAAGACGCTGCGCTCGAGGCGCGCGCGCCGGATGTAGCTCTCGACCTCGTCGTACTGCGGAAACGGGAATTCGGGGGTGTTCATGGTTCAGCTCCTCGTGGAAGTCCGGGGCGCCGTTCCGGTAAGAACTTGATGACGCACCCGCACAACCAATATAGTTGTCATGTTGCACTGCAACAACCGATTTGTTTTCAAGCGACACACGAGAAAAACTGAGGCATGCCACCCCCCCAAGGCCGTAATGCGCCCCTCAACGCCCTGCGCGCCTTCGAGGCCGCCGCGCGCCACCTGAGCTTCAAGAAGGCGGCCGCGGAGCTGCACGTCACCGCCGGGGCGGTGAGCCACCAGGTCAAGGTGCTCGAGGATTACCTCGGGGTGCCGCTGTTCAAGCGGCTCACGCGCGCGCTCGAGCTCACCCCCGAGGCGAACGCCATGCTGCCCAAGGTCCGCGAGGGGCTCGACAACCTCGTGGAGGCCCTCGAGCGCGTGCGGCACCGCACGGCGACCTGCTCGCTCACGGTGGTGACGCCGCCCAACTTCGCGGCCCGCTGGCTCGTGCCGCGCCTCGCGCGCTTCACCACCGCGCATCCCCAGGTCGAGCTGCACCTCGCGAGCCGCGCCGGAATGATCGACGGGCGCGAGCCCGACGTGCGCGAGTCGAGCGACATGCCGGTCGCGATGGTGCGCTTCGGCAGCGGCCGCTATCCCGGCCGCCACGTCGACGAAGTGTTCGCGGTGCGCTATGTCCCGGTGTGCAGCCCGCGGCTCACCAAGGGCGCGCACGCGCTGCGCAAGCCCGAGGACCTGCGCTTCCATACGCTGCTGCACGACGACACGGTGACCGAGGGCGGAGCGCGCCCGAGCTGGGCGGACTGGCTCGAGTCGGTCGGCGTGAAGGACGTGGATCCTACGCGCGGACCCCGCTTCAGCGATGCTTCCCTCGCGCTCGAGGCGGCCATCGAGGGCATGGGCGTCACGCTCGCCATCAAGGCCCTGGTGCGCGCCGAGATGGAGTCGGGGCGGCTGGTCGTTCCCTTCGATCGCACCGCACCGGCTGCATACGCTTACTACCTGGTGACCACGGAAGCGGATGCAGCGCATCCCGCGGTGGTCGCGTTCAGGCAGTGGTTGCTGGAAGAAGCGGCGCCCGAGCTGGCCGGCGACGATTGAGCGGGCGGTGGCGGGTGGGAGCGGTCCTTCATCGGATCGTAGGAACTCGCCGAGCGATCGAAAACATGGCGGGGTTTCGGCTCGATGCTGTCCGACGCGGCTCGCGCGCATGAGCGCGCGGGAGTTGGCCGCTAGTTCCTCGAGCCGCCGCCGTGTTTTCGTGAAGCGAGGGCATCGCAACGTGGGTTCAACGCGTTGCGACGGTCCTGTTCCTCCGATCCGATGAAGGACCGCTCCCAGCCGGCAACGCTTCGCGACGCGCGCCCCTCTACAGCCACCCCGTCTTCCTGAACTTCGCCCACAGCCACGCATCGAGACCGAACATCAGCACGAGCGCGAACGGGTACCCCCACACCCAGTCGAGCTCCGGGATGTTCTTGAAGTTCATCCCGTAGATGCCCGCGATCATCGTCGGCACCGCGACCAGCGCACCGTACGCGGCGAGGCGCTTGGTCACCTCGCTCTCGGCGAGCGTGATCATGGTGAGGTTGACCGAGAGCGCGGTGGTCACCATGTCGCGCAGGCCGTCGATCTGCGTGCTGATGCGCAGCAGGTGGTCGTAGACATCGCGGAAGTAGTCCTGCACGCCCACGCACACGAGCGGCACGCGCCCGCCGAAGAGCTTGTGCAGCACTTCCGTGAGCGGCTCGACGGCGTGGCGCATCTCCATGAGCTTGTACTTGAGCTCGTAGAGCGCCTGCAGGTTCTCGCGCGGCGAGTGCGCGTCGAAGATGCTGCGCTCGAGCTTCTCGAGCTCGGTCTCGAGGGCGTCCACCACCGGGAAATAGCGATCGACCACGTTGTCCAGCAGCGCATAGAAGACGAAGCCCGCGCCGTGCTTGAGCATGTGCGGCTCGGCTTCGGCGCGCTGGCGCACCGCCACGAAGCCGTGCTCGGTGCGCTCGCGCACCGAGAGCACGAAGTTCGGCGCCGCGAAGATGTCCACCTCGGCGATCTCGAGCTCGCCGTCGCGCAGCTCCGGGATCTGCACGACGGTGAAGACGATCTCGCCGTATTCCTCGAGCTTCGGCCGCTGGTGGCCGTGCAGCGTGTCTTCCACGGCGAGGTTGTGCAGCCCGAACTCGTGGCGCATCTGCTCGAGCTCCTCGGGCGTGGGGTCCTTGAGGGCCACCCACACGAACGTCCCCGGCTGCTTCAGGTATTCGCTGATGTCCTCGCTGCGCGTGATGTCGGCGATCTTGCGGCCCTGCTGGTACGCGGCGCAGTTGACGAGCATCCTTCCCGCTCCCTCGTTCCGGTCGCGCGATTATGGTCGAGATCGGGGGCTAATGCGCGGCCGGTGCCGTTGATGCCGGCACGGGCGCGGCAGGCGCGGCGCCCGCATCCCACGAGCCGCCGATCGCACGGATGAGCGCCACGCTGGCGGCCACCCGCCGCCCGAGGAGCGTGACCAGGCTGCGCTCCGCATTGAGCTGCGTGGCCTGCACCAGGGCCACGTTGAGGAAGCTCACGGTGCCGGCCTTGTACTGGTTCACGGTGAGGGCCACGCTCTCGCGCGCGGCCTGGGCCGCTTCCTGCTGCACCTTCGTCTCGTCCGCGAGCCAGTGCAGCGCCGCGAGGTTGTCCTCGACGTCCTGCATCGAGGTGAGCACCGTCTGCCGGTAGTTCGCGACCGTCTCGTCGTACGCCGCGCGCGCCTGCTCGACCTGGGAGCGGCGCGCGCCGAAGTCGAGCAGCGTCTCGGCGACGCCCACGCCGAGCGACCAGGTGGGATTGGACACGGAGAAGAGCTTGGAGATGGACGACGTGGACCGTCCCACGCTGCCATTCAGCGTGATCGACGGGTAGTACGCGGCCTGGGCCACGCCGATCTGTGCGTTCGCCGCGGCGACCCGCCGCTCGGCGGCCGCGATATCCGGCCGGCGCTCGAGCAACGTCGAGGGCAGCCCCGGCGGGACCGACGGGAGATGGAAGTCGAGCTTCGCCGGCACGAGGGTCACGTCGGCGGGCGGCTTCCCGGCGAGAACGGCGATCGCGTGCTCGAGCTGCGCTCGCGTCGCGCGCAGGTCGATCGCGTCGGCCTGCGCGCTGCGCAGCTGCGACTCGGCCTGCACCACGTCCACGCGCCCCGCGACGCCGGCGGCGTAGCGGTTCTTCGTGAGCTGGTAGTTGGTCTCGAAGGCCTTGACCATGTCCTCGATCAGCACGATCTGCGCATCGGTCGTGCGCAGCTGGAAGTACGCGGTGGCGAGCTGCGCGTCGAGCGAGAGGCGCGCGGCCTCGAGGTCGGCCTGCGACGCCTCGGAGGATGCGCGCGCGGATTCCACCTGCCGGCGGACTCGTCCCCAGAGGTCCGGCTCCCACCCGGCATCGAGGGCGATGTTGTAGCGCGTGGTCTTGCCGCCCGCGACGGCGTTGCCCGACGAATCGACGGCCACGCTGCCGCTGGTGCCGCCGCCCGAGCGCGTGGCGCCGACGTTCAATCCGAGCGTGGGAAAGAGCTGCGCGCGCGCCGCGCCGATCGCGGCCTGCGTCTGGCGGTAGCGTGCCTCCGCCGCGGCGAGAGTAAAGCTGCCGCCGTTGGCCTGGTCGATCAGGCCGTCGAGGACCGGGTCGTTGAACACGGCCCACCACCGGCCCTTGGGCAATGCATCGGCGGGTTGGGCCACGATCCAGTCGCCGGCCTCCTTGAACGCGGCGGCCTGCGGCGATTCGGGGCGCTGGTAGTTCGGTCCCACCATGCAGCCTGCGACGAGTGAAGCGAGCAGCAACGGCGATGCGCGCAACAAGCGGTCCACGGATGAACACGGACAAGCACGGATGAGGCCAAAACCGTGATTGCGCGGGCTCAATGCTCCATTGCCCCGTACTCGAGCTTTCTCGATCCTCATCCGTGTTTATCCGTGTTTATCCGTGGACATTGCCTTTTGCATGTCACTCCCCCGCCGTTCCCTCGAGCCGCGGCGCGCGCCGGCGGAAGCCGCGCTTCACGCGCAGCCTCGCGCGGTCGAAGTAGAGGTAGATCACGGGCGTGGTGTAGAGCGTGATGAGCTGGCTCACGAGGAGCCCGCCGACGATGGTGATGCCGAGCGGCCGGCGCAGCTCCGCGCCGTCGCCGAAGCTGAACGCGAGCGGCACGGCGCCGAGCAGCGCCGCCATCGTGGTCATCATGATCGGGCGGAAGCGCAGCAGCGCCGCCTCGAAGATCGCGTCCTTCGGATCCTTGTCGCCGTCACGCTCGACCTGGAGCGCGAAGTCGATCATGAGGATCGCGTTCTTCTTCACGATGCCGATGAGCAGGATCACGCCGATGAGCGCGATGATCGTGAACTCGGTCTTGAAGAGCATGAGGGCGAGCAGCGCGCCCACGCCCGCCGAGGGCAGCGTCGTGAGGATCGTGATCGGGTGCACCAGGCTCTCGTAGAGGATGCCCAGCACGATGTACACGGTGAGGAGCGCGGCCAGGATCAGGAAGGGCTGGTTGTCCAGGCCCTGCTGGAAGAGCTTCGAGGTGCCCTCGAAGGATGCATAGATCGACGTCGGCACGCCGATGCGCGCCATGGTGTCGCGGATCGCCTCCGACGCCTGCGACATCGCCACGCCCTCCGGGAGGTTGAACGAGATCGTGGTCGCGGCGAACTGTCCCTGGTGGCTCACCTGCAGGGGTGCCAGCGTCGGCTCGTAGTGCGAGATCTCCGAGAGCGGCACCTGCCCGCGCGTGGGCGACAGCACGTAGATCGACTTGAGCGTCTCCGGGCTTTGCCACCACTCGGGCGCCGCTTCCATCACCACCTTGTACTGGTTCTGCGCCTTGTAGAGCGTGGACACCTGGGCCTGGCCGAAGGCGAGGTTCAGCGCCGTATCGATCGCGCGCGGCGTGATGCCGAGGCGCGAGGCTTCCGCGCGGTCGATCACGAGGGTCATCTGCAGCCCGCGATCCTGCTGGTCGGAGCTCACGTCGGTGAGGTCGGGAACGTTGCGCAGCGCCGCCTCGAGCTTCGGCCCCCATTCGCGCAGCTGGTCCAGGTCGTCCGCGCGCAGCGTGAACTGCTGGCTGCCCTCGGTCTGGCGCCCCCCCGCCCGCAGGTCCTGGATCGGATTGAGGAAGAGGTTGGCGCCGGGCTCCTTCAGCAGCTGCGGGCGCAGCCGGTTCAGGATCTGGTCGAGCGAGGCGTGGCGCTCCTTGAGGGGCTTCAACGCGATGAACATCATCGCCGAGTTGGTGCGCCCCCCGCCGCCCACGAATCCCGTCACGCTCTCGACCGCGGAATCGGCCTCGACGATCGCCGCCAGCCGCTGCAGCTTCTGCTGCATCGCCTGGAAGGACGTCTGCTGGTCGGCGCGCACGAAGCCGATCAGGCGCCCGGTGTCCTGCTGCGGGAAGAAGCCCTTGGGGATGTCCTTGTACAGGTAGATCGTGAGCGCGAGCGTGCCGAAGAACACGACCAGCATGAGCAGCGGCACGCGCAGCACCGCGCGCAGGCTCCTCTCGTAGCCGCGGTGCATCCATTCGAAGGCGGCCTCGCTCCAGCGCGCGATGCGGCCGTGCCGGCGCTCCTCCCGCCGGTGCAGCAGGCGCGAGCACATCATGGGCGTGGTCGACAGCGACACGACCAGCGAGATGCCGATCGCGACCGAGAGCGTCACGGCGAACTCGCGGAAGAGCCGCCCGATGATCCCCCCCATGAAGAGGATGGGGATGAACACCGCCACGAGGGACACGCTCATGGACAGCACCGTGAAGGCGACCTCGCGCGCGCCCAGGAGCGCCGCCTCGAAGGCGGGCATCCCTTTCTCGATGTGGCGGGAGATGTTCTCGAGCACCACGATCGCGTCGTCCACCACGAACCCGGTCGCGATCGTGAGCGCCATGAGGGAGAGGTTGTTGAGGCTGAAGCCCAGCAGGTACATCGCCGCGAAGGTGCCGATGAGCGAGATCGGCACGGCGACCGCCGGGATGAGCGTGGCGCGCCCGTCGCGCAGGAACAGGAACACCACGAGGATCACGAGGATCACGGAGGTGACCAGCGTGCGCTCGACGTCGTGCAGCGAGGCGCGGATGGTGCTCGTGCGCTCCATCATCACGTCCAGGCTCACCGTCCCCGGGATCGACGCGCGCAGCTCCGGCATGATGGCCTGGATGCCGTCGACCACCTCGATGATGTTGGCGTTGGGCTGGCGGTTGATGATGATGAGGACCGCGGGCTTGCCGTTCGCCATGCCGTAGTTGCGGATGTCGGTCTGGCTGTCCTCCACGCGCCCGACGTCGCCCAGGCGCACCGCCGCGCCGTTGCGATAGGCGACGATGATCGGCGTGTACTCCGAGGCCTTCATCGCCTGGTCGTTCGCCTGCACCTGCCAGTACTTGTCGTCGCCCTCGAGGAATCCCTTCGGCCGGTTGGCGTTGGTCGACGTGATCGCGGTGCGCACCGTGTCGAAGCCGATGCCGAGCTGGTTCAGCAGCGTGGGGTTGAGCTCCACGCGCACCGCCGGCAGCGACCCCCCGCCCACGGTCACCTGGCCCACGCCCTTCATCTGCGAGATGCGCTGCGCGAGGTTGGTCGACGCGATGTCGTACATCTGCGCGCGCGTGTACACGTCCGACGTGAGCGACAGGATCATCACCGGCGCGTCGGCCGGGTTCACCTTGCGGTAGGTGGGATTGTTCGGCAGGCTCGTGGGCAGGTCGCTCCTCGCGGCCTGGATGGCGGCCTGCACCTCGCGCGCCGCGCCGTCGATGTTGCGCGAGAGCTCGAACTGCAACGTGACGCGCGTGTTGCCGAGCGAGGACGACGACGTCATTTCGGTAACACCGGCGATGCGACCCATCGCGCGCTCGAGCGGTGTCGCCACAGTGGCCGCCATCACCTCGGGGCTCGCCCCGGGCAGCGACGCGGACACCGACACGGTGGGGAAGTCCACCTGCGGCAGCGGCGAGACGGGCAGCAGCCCGAAGCACACGATGCCCGCGAGCGCGACACCCGCGGTGAGCAGCGTCGTCGCCACCGGGCGCTTCACGAAGGGCGCGGTGATGTTCACGCGGCGCTCAGTCCGCCTGCGCGCCCGCGCCGCGCGCCTCGCCCGTGGGCGTGAGCTTCGGCTTGCGCTTGCGCACGCGCTGCGAGAGCCGGTCGAAGTAGAGGTAGATCACCGGCGTCGTGAAGATGGTGAGGAGCTGGGAAAAGATGAGGCCGCCCACCATCGCGATGCCGAGCGGGTGGCGCAGCTCGCTGCCCACGCCCCAGCCGATCATGAGCGGAAGCGCGCCGAGCAATGCCGCCATGGTGGTCATGAGGATCGGGCGGAAGCGCAGGCGCGAGGCCTGGTAGATCGCATCCCTCGGCGCCATGCCCTGCTCGCGCTCGGCGTCGAGCGCGAAGTCGACCATGAGGATCGCGTTCTTCTTCACGATGCCGATGAGGAGCACGATGCCGATGATCGCGATGATCCCGAGGTCGTGGCCGGTGAGCATGAGCGAGAGCAGGGCGCCCACGCCGGCCGAGGGCAGCGTCGAGAGGATCGTCACCGGGTGGATGTAGCTCTCGTAGAGCACGCCCAGGACGATGTACATCGTGACCACGGCGGCCACGATCAGCAGGAGCGTGTTCGTGAGCGAGCCGCGGAAGGCCTGCGCCGCGCCCTGGAAGTTGGAGCGCACGCTCTGCGGCAGCTGGATGTCCTTCTCGGCGGCCTCGATCGCCTTCACGGCCTGGCCGAGCGAGGCGCCCGGCGCGAGGTTGAAGGAGACGGTGGTCGACGGGAACTGCCCGAGGTGGTTCACCGCGAGCGCACCGGGGCGCTCCGTCACCCGCGCCACGGCGGTGAGCGGAATCTGCGTCGAGCCGCCGAGCGCGGTCGAGCCCGCGGGTTGCGTCACGCCCGAGCTCGAGGGCGACCCCGGAGAAGCCGCGCCCGCGCCGCCGCCGGCCGGGATGTAGATGTCGCTCAGCGCCAGGGGGCTGCGGCGAAACTCCGGCGCGACCTCGAGCACCACGCGGTACTGGCTCGACTGCGTGTAGATCGTCGAGATGAGGCGCTGGCCGAAGGCGTTGTAGAGCGCGTTGTCGATGGAGGCGGGCGTGACACCCAGCCTTCCCGCCGTGTCGCGGTCGATGTCGATGTACGCCTGCAGCCCCTGGTCCTGCAGGTCGGAGGCGACGTCGGTCACCTGGGGCAGCGTCTTCAGCTTGTCCACCACGCGCGTCGTCCACGTCGCGAGGTCGTCGGGGCTGGCGCTCTCGAGCGTGAACTGGAATTGGGTGCGCGCGACCCGGTCCTCGATCGTGAGGTCCTGCACCGGCTGCAGGAAGAGCTGGATGCCCGCGTCCCGCGCCACGCGCTGGCGCAGGCGGTCCATGACCACGCTCATCTTGTCCCGCGTGCCGTGGGGCTTGAGCGCGATCTGCAGCCGTCCCGAGTTGACCGTGATGTTCTGCCCGTCGACGCCGATGAAGGTCGCGACACTTTCCACCGCGGGGTCCTCGAGGATCGCCTGCGCGAGGTTGCGGCTGCGCTGCGACATCGAGCCGAAGGACACGCTCTGGGGCGCTTCGGAGATCCCCTGGATGAGGCCCGTGTCCTGCTCGGGGAAGAAGCCCTTCGGGATGAAGATGTAGAGGATCACCGTGAGCGCGAACGTCACGAGGAACACGATGAGCGTGAGCGGCTGGTGGTCGAGCACCCAGGTGAGCGCGACCGAGTAGCGCTCGATCAGCCGGTCGAACATCTCGCCGGACTTGCGGAAGAGCTTTCCCTGCTTCTCGGGCGGCGTGTGGCGCAGCAGGCGGGCCGCCATCATCGGGGTGAGCGTGAGCGAGACCGCGGCGGAGATGAGGATCGCCACCGCGAGCGTGATCGCGAACTCGCGGAAGAGCCGGCCCACGACATCCGGCATGAAGAGCAGCGGGATCAGCACCGCGACCAGCGACACGGTGAGCGAGATGATGGTGAAGGCGATCTGCGCGGACCCCTTGAGCGCCGCCTCCATGGGGCTCTCGCCTTCCTCCACGTAGCGGGCGATGTTCTCGATCACCACGATGGCGTCGTCGACCACGAAGCCCGTCGCGATGGTGAGCGCCATGAGCGTCAGGTTGTTCACGCTGAAGCCGGCGAGGTACATCACGCCGAACGTGCCCACGATCGACAGCGGCACCGCGGCGGCCGGGATGATGGTGGCCGTGGCGCTCCTCAGGAAGATGAAGATCACCGCGACCACCAGCCCCACCGCGAGCAGCAGCTCGATCTGCGTGTCGTGCACCGACGCGCGGATCGTGGTGGTGCGGTCGGTGAGGACATGCGTCTCGATCGACGCGGGCAGCGTGGCGGTCAGCGTGGGGAGGATCTTCTTCACGCTGTCGACCACCTGGATCACGTTGGCGCCCGGCTGCTTGCGCACGTTCACGATGATGGCGGGCGTGTCGTCCATCCACGCGGCGAGCCGCGCGTTCTCGGCGCCTTCGATGACCTGCGCGATGTCGCTCAGGTGGACGGGCGCCCCGTTCTTGTACGAGACGATGATGTTGCGGTACTCGTCGGCGCTCCTCAGCTGGTCGTTGGCGTCGATGGTGTACGCGCGCTGCGGCCCGTCGAAGCTGCCCTTGGCCTGGTTGGTGTTCGAGTTGGAGACGGCGGTGCGGATGTCGTCGAGCGAGATCGAGGCGGAAGCGGCGGCGCGCGGGTTCACCTGGATTCGCACCGCGGGGCGCTGGCCGCCGGAGAGCGAGACCTGGCCCACGCCGGGCACCTGCGAGATCTTGGTGGCGAGGCGCGTATCGACGAGGTTCTGCACCTGCGTCATCGGCATCGTCTTCGACGTGATGCCGAGCGTGAGGATCGGGGCGTCGGCCGGGTTCACCTTGCTGTAGATCGGCGGCGACGGCAGGTCCGTCGGCAAGAGGTTGCCCGCCGCATTGATCGCGGCCTGCACTTCCTGCTCCGCCGCATCGAGGTCGAGCGAGAGGTCGAACTGGAGTGTGACGACCGAGGCGCCGCCCGAGCTCGTGGACGACATCTGGTTCAGGCCCGGCATCTGGCCGAACTGGCGCTCCAGCGGCGCGGTGATCGACGAGGTCGTGACGTCGGGGCTGGCGCCCGGGTAGAGCGTCACGACCTGGATCGTCGGGTAGTCGACCTCGGGCAGCGCCGAGAGCGGCAGCTGCCGGTAGGCGAAGAGACCGGCGAGCAGGATCGCGACCATCAGCAGCGAGGTCGCCACCGGCCGCAGGATGAAGATGCGTGACGGGTTCACGAGCCGCCGTTGCCCTGCTGCTGGCGTTGCTGGCGGCGCTTCATGAATTCCTCGCGCTGCTCCGGCGTCATCGACTCGAGCCGCTTGCGGTACGCCTCCTTGCGCGCCTCGTCGCCGTTATTCGCGGGGGCGCCGGGATCGGTGCTCGCGTTGCCCTTCATGTCGCCGGGCGAGCCGCCGGTGTCCTGCGTCTTGCTCGGCCCCGCGCCCGGGGATGGCGTCCCCGCCGGCGGCGATGCGGGCGGCGTGTTGCCCGTGTTGCCGGGCGACTTGCCCGCGGGCGTCGTGCCGCCGGGCCCATTGCTGCCGGGCGCGTAGCCCCGCCCCTGGCCGCCCTGGCCGCGATTGCCGCCGTGGTTTCCCGCGCCGGCCGCGGGCGCGCCGGGCTGCACGACCTCGACCTTGGCGCCTTCGCGGATGCGGTCGACACCGTCCGTGATCACGCGCTCGCCCGCCTCGAGGCCGGACGTCACCTCCGTCATGCCGCCCTCGACGGCGCCGGTCTTCACGGGGCGCACTTCCACGGTGCTGTCGCTCTTCACGACGTAGACCACCGGCCCCTGCGCGCCGAGCTGCACCGCGGCCGTGGGCACGACGATCACGTTGCGATGCGTGTCGACGACCATGCGCACGTTGACGAACTGGTTCGGGAAGAGCTTGCCGTTGCTGTTCGGCAGCTGCGCCTTGAGCTTCACCGTGCCGGTGCTCACGTCGATCACGTTGTCGGTGGTGAGGAGCGAGCCGGTCGCGAGCACCGTCTTCAGGTCGCGGTCGAGGGCCTGCACCCGCGGCTTGTCGCCCGAGCGCATGCGCTCGAGCACGCGTGGCAGCGCATCCTGCGGGATCGTGTAGAGCACCGTGATGGGATCGACCTGCGTGATCACCACGAGGCCGTTCGTGTCGCTCTGGTGGACCATGTTGCCGGGATCGACCTGGCGCAACCCCGTGCGCCCCGCGACGGGCGCGACGATGCGCGTGTACGAGAGCTGCAGCTTGGCGTTGTCCAGGTTCGCCTGGTCCATCTTCACCGTGCCCTCGAGCTGCTTCACGAGCGCGGCCTGCTGGTCGACCTGCTGCTGGGAGATCGAGTCCTGCTTGATGAGCGTCTCGTAGCGCGCGAGATCGAGCCGCGCATTGTTGAGCTGCGCGGCGTCGCGCGCGAGCTGGCCCTCGGCCTGCTCGAGGGCGACCTGGAAGCTCGCGGGATCGATCTGCGCGAGGAGCGCGCCCGCCGGCACGAGCTGCCCTTCGGTGAAGGAGACCGCCTGCAGCTGGCCGTCGACGCGCGGGCGAACCGTCACCGTGCGCAGCGCGTTCACCGTGCCCAGCGCGGTCTGCACGATGTCGATGTTGCCCGTGCGCGCGGTGGCGACCGCGACCGGCTGCGCGCGATTGGGATCGACTCCGCCGCGGCCTGCGCGGCCGCCACCCTTCCCGGCGCCGCCGCCCTTGCCGGCACCCTTGCTCGAGCTTTCGCCGGCGACGTTCGCGCCGGTTGCGGCAGTGCCGGAGCCGCTGCGGCCCCAGACCGCCCACGCGATCGCGGCGACGACCGCAACGAGGACGATGACGAGGACGGGCTTGAGCCAGCGGCGCTCCGGCGCGGGCCGCTCGGGCGCAATGGGATCGCGTGGGACGCTCATTCGGTCGGGGCCAGGTGAGGGCTCTTCTTGGAAGGCCCTATTGGAACAGAGTTCTTCCTTGCACGTTCCTGTCGAGGTTTGTCGAAATGTAAGGCGTGACCCTCACCCCGGTCCTCTTCCAAGGCAGAGGGCGACTATGCCGGCACCAGCGGCGGCTCGCTGAGCGCGGCAACCTGTTCCCGCAGCTCCAGGATGCGGTCCTGCCAGTAGCGCGCCGTCCCGAAGAACGGGAAGGCGAGGGGGAATGCGGGATCGTCCCAGCGGCGCGCGAGCCACGCCGAATAATGCAGCATGCGCAGCGTGCGCAGGGCCTCCACGAGGTTCAGCTCGCGGTCGTCGAACTCGCGGAAGTCCTCGTAGCCGCGCAGCAGCAGCCCGAGCTGGCGCGACATCGAGCCGCGATCGCCCGACACCAGCATCCACAGGTCCTGCACCGCGGGCGCCATGCGTGCGTCGTCGAGATCGACGAAATGCGGGCCGCCCGGATGGTTGCCGCTGTCGGGGGTCCAGAGCACGTTGCTCGGATGGCAATCGCCATGCACGCGCAGCGTGGCGATCGCGCCCGCGCGCGCATATGCCGCACGCACTCCTTCCAGGGCGAGAGCGGAGACCTGGCGCCACGGGTCGAGCAGGTCACCGGGAATGAATCCCGAGCGCAGCAGGAACTCGCGCGGCTCGACGCCGAACGCTTCGATGTCCAGCGCGGGGCGATGCGCGAAGGGATGCGACGAGCCGATCGCGTGGATGCGGCCGATGAAGCGCCCCAGCCATTCGAGCGTGCGCTCGTCCTCGAGCTCGGGCGCGCGTCCGCCCTTGCGCGGGAAGGCCGCGAAGCGGAAGCCTTCCGCCTCGTGCAGGGTGCGCCCGTCGAACGCCAGCGGAGCGACGACCGGGATCTCGGCCTCGGCGAGCTCGCGTGCGAACGCGTGCTCCTCGAGGATCTGCTCGCCGGTCCAGCGCGCCGGCCGGTAGAACTTGGCGACCACCATGCCGCCGTCCTCGACGCCGACCTGGTACACGCGATTCTCGTAGCTGTTGAGCGCGAGGAGCCGCCCGTCGCAGCGCAGCCCGACGGCATCGAGCGAGTTCAGCACCACGTCAGGCGTGAGGCGGGAATACGGATGGGGATCGGTCATGGGGTTATTCTGCGGGAATCGCGGCGATTTCCCGGCGGCGGGCCGCGCGACATTTGCTATGATCCGCGCCGCCGCCGGTTTCAACGCGCATGGGAGGTTCGTGATGAAGCATCCGCTCGATTCGCTCTGGGGGACCGTGATCGCGGGCCTCATCCTCACCGCGCTGCTCTACTTCCTCGCGCGCAAGATGATGGGGATGTGACATGTCGATGGACCTCATCCACTACGGCATCGGGCGCTGGCTCCACATCCTCTTCGGCATGGTATGGGTGGGAATGCTCTACTACTTCAACTTCGTGCAGGTCGAGGCGCTCAAGCGCGCCGCGGCGGAGACGCCGCCGACCGGCGCGGGCATCGTGCGCCACGTGGCGCCGCTCGCGCTCGCTTACTTCCGGTATGCGTCGATCGCGACCGTGCTCATGGGCTTCTACCTCCTGGGCGATCGCGCGGGCGATGTGCTCACCTTCCGCGAGCGTGCCTACGTGCCCATCGGCATCGGAGCCTGGCTGGGCCTCATCATGTTCTTCAATGTGTGGGTGCTGATCTGGCCCAACCAGAAGAAGGTCCTGGGCCTGGTTTCCGCGGGCGAGGACGAGAAGGGCAGGGCGCGCCGCGTGGCCTTCCTCGCCTCGCGCGTGAACACGATGCTGTCGATCCCGATGCTCTTCTTCATGGTGGCGTCGGGCGGAATCTTTCGCCGAGCGATGTTCGCGTAGGCGAAAGGGTTATTTCTTTCCGCAGATCGAGTACCCGTCGTTCCACCCCATCCTGTACTGCGCATCCTCGCCCATGCGCCTGGCGTCCTTGCGCGCATAGGACGACTTCTTCGCCGATTCGCATCCGTCGATGTACCCCTCGCGCACGGCGGGAGGATAGCCGGCGAGGTTGTATGCCGGCCGTGGCGCCGCCGCGCGGCGCTCCTGCGCCTGCGCCTGCGGCTCGGGCTGGTCGGGCGGCGGAGCGATCGGGTGGGTGGCGCAGCCGGCGGCGGCCAGCGTCAGGAGGAGGAAAGCATGTCGGCGCATCGTGTTCCCCATGCGTTACGCTACGGGTCTTCGGCTGATCGGGAGTTGAACGTGGATTTCGGTGGGGCAACGCGGCGATTGGACCGCCGCACGGCGGCATGGGTTCTGGGAATTGCGCTCGCGCTCGCGGCGGGCGGCGCGGCTGCGCTCGAGAAATTCCAGTCGGTCCAGGTGAAGGTCGGCAACCATCCGCTCAAGCTCGAGCTCGCGACGACCGAAGCGCAGCACATGCAGGGCCTCATGTATCGCGAGAAGCTCGCTCCCGACGACGGCATGCTGTTCGTGTTCGATGCGACCGAGTACCAGAGCATGTGGATGAAGAACACGTTGATCCCGCTCTCGGTCGCATTCCTGTCGCCGGACGGCACCATCCTCAACGTCGAGGACATGGAGCCGCAGACGCTCGACCCGCACATCTCGGCCGGCCCCGCACTTTACGCCATCGAGATGAACCAGGGCTGGTTCGCGCGCCACGGCGTGAAGCCCGGCGACAAGGCGACGGGGCTGCCGAAGCAGCGGCACTGAGGGCGCTACGCCGAGCGGCTCGCGATCCACGCGGCGATCGCTTCCAGGATCTCCGGCACCTCGCCGATCGGTTTCTCCAGCGCGATGGGGATGCGTGCGTGGCGCGCGCGGATGTCGTCGAGGATGCGCGGCAGGTCCTGCTTGAGGTGCCCGCCCTGGGCCATGAAGAGCGGGAACACCGTGATCGCGACCGCGCCCTCGGCGACGAGCCGGTCGATGGCTTCGTCGAGCGTGGGCGACATGAGCTCGAGAAACGCCAGCTCGACGCGGCCTTCGGGGCGGCTCGCCGTGAGCCGCGAGCGCACCTGCTGGAAGGGCGCTGCCCAATCCGGGTCGCGCGCGCCGTGCGCGAAGAGGACGATCCCGCGCATCAGTGCTTGCCCGTCGATCCGAAGCCGCCGGCGCCGCGCGCGCTTTCCTCGAACGACTCCACGACGTTGAGCTCGACCTGCAGCACCGGCACCACGACGAGCTGCGCGATGCGCTCGAGCGGCTTCACCACGAACGGCTCGCGCCCCCGGTTCCAGCACGAGACGAACACCTGGCCCTGGTAGTCGGAATCGATCAGCCCGACCAGGTTGCCGAGCACGATGCCGTGCTTGTGGCCGAGCCCCGAGCGCGGGATCACGAACGCCGCGAGCCCGGGGTCATCGAGATGGATCGCGAGCCCGGACGGGATGAGTGAGCTCGCGCCCGGCTCGAGCGTGATCGGCTCGGCGATGCACGCGCGCAGGTCGAGGCCCGCGGATCCGGAGGTGGCGTAGGCGGGCATCTGCGTGCGCAGGCGCTCGTCGAGGATCTTGATGTCGAGTTTTCTCACGGCTGGGGTCAGACCACGGTCAACATGCGAAACGCGCATTGTGCACGCTCGCACGTTTCGCATGTTGACCGTGGTCTGACCCCTGTCGCGACCCCTGTCGCGAGCGGACGATCCGGTTTTCGGCTTCTAGGAAATCTGTTCCAGCCGCGCGCGCCCGGTGCGCAGCCGCGTCTCCATGAGGTCGACGGCATGCCCCACGATCGCCTGGGCGATGCGCGGCTTCGAGGCGCGCGCGAGGGGATGGGCGCCGGCGTCGTCGTAGATGGTGACCTCGTTCTCGTCCTGGCCGAGGGTGTTCTGCAGCAGGTTGGCGACGATCATCGGGATGTTCTTGCGCACGCGCTTCGCCTGCGCGTAATCGGCGAGGTTCTCGGTCTCCGCCGCGAAGCCCACGCAGAAGGGCGCCTCGTCGAGCCCCGCGACGTACGCGAGGATGTCCTCGGTGGGCTTCAACTGCAGCTCGAGCGGCTCGCCGGACTTCTTGAGCTTGCGTGACGAGGCGGAAATCGGCGTGTAGTCCGCCACCGCCGCGACGCTGAAGAAGAGATCCGTGCCCGGCAGGTGCGCCTTCACCGCGTTCAGCATCTCCGCGGCGGTCGTCACGTAGACGAAGTGCGCGCCGTGCGGCGGCTTGAGCGCGGTCGGCCCGCTCACGAGCGTGACCTCCGCGCCCTGCGCGGCCGCGGCCTCCGCGATCGCGTAGCCCATCTTGCCCGAGCTGAGGTTGGTGATCCCGCGCACCGTGTCGATGGCCTCGAAGGTCGGCCCGGCGGTCACGAGCACGCGCCGCGCCGTGAGGCGCTTGGGCGCGAAGAATTCGAGCATCGCGCCGAGAAGCTCCTCGGGCTCGAGCATGCGGCCCATGCCGACTTCGCCGCAGGCCTGGTCGCCCGCCGCGGGCCCGAGCACCGTGACGCCGTCGGCGCGCAGCTGGTGCACGTTGCGTTGGGTGGCGGGCGCGTCCCACATCTCGCGGTTCATGGCGGGCGCGACCAGCAGCGGGCAGTTGCGCGCGAGGCACGTCGTGGAGAGAAGGTCGTCGGCGAGCCCGTGCGCCACCTTGGCGAGGAAGTCCGCGCTCGCGGGCGCCACGAGGATCGCCTCGACGTCGCGCGAGAGCTCGATGTGCGCCATCGCGTTGGGGACGCTCCCGTCCCAGAGGTCGAGCGCCACGGGCCGGCCGGTGAGCGCCTGGAACGTCGCGGGACCGACGAAGCGCGTCGCCGACTCGGTCATCGCGACCCGGACGTCGACGTTATTCCTCTGCAGGAGCCGTGCGAGCTCGGCGGCCTTGTAGGCGGCAATGCCGCCGGTCACGCCGAGCAGCAGGCGCCGTTCGGAGCCGTTTTCCATCGAGCCATTCTACCCACCCCCCCGGAGGCTTGCATGTCGCAGGTGCAGGGGCCGCTTGCCGAGCGGCCGCGCGAACGTCTCGCTGTCCACGGACCGGCCGCGCTCTCGGACGCCGAGCTGGTCGCCCTTTTCCTCGACCCGCACGGCGCCCGCGGCAGCGTGGAGCATGCTCGCAGGCTCATCGCGCGCTTCGGCCGGCTCTCGCGCCTGCTCTCGGCGCCGCGTTCGGAGATCGAGGCCCTGAGCCCGCCGCGCGCGCCGCGCGATGCGCGCATCGGCGCCATCATGGAGCTCGCGCGCCGGGCGCTCGCCGAGGAGATGAAGGCGCGCGACAGCCTCGCCTCGCCCGGGGCGGTGCGTGCCTACCTGAGATTGCGCATGCAGGATCTCGGCCACGAATGCTTCTACGGCGTGTTCCTCGATGCGCAGAACCGCGTCATCGTGGCCGAGGAGCTCTTCCGCGGCACGCTCACGCAGACGAGCGTCTATCCGCGCGAGGTCGTGAAGCACGCCCTGAAGCACAACGCCGCGGCCATCATCCTCGCCCACAACCATCCCTCGGGCGTCGCGGAGCCGAGCCTGCAGGACCAGGCCCTCACGCGCACGCTGGCCGAGGCGCTGGCGCTCGTCGACGTGAAGGTGCTGGACCACTTCATCGTGGCGCCCGGCGCGGCGATGTCGTTCGCGGAGCGCGGGCTGCTGTGAGCCGGGTGCCCCGGTTCCATAGGCCGGTCGGACTAACCTTTCGAGGCAGCCTCGCCGGAACGGGCTGCAACGTCGCGGCGCGACAATGGCGCGAAGCCATAACGTCCAGGAACCATGCGACCCTTGCCCCTCGCGCTCGCGCGCCTCGTGCTCGCGGCGCCGCTCGCCGCGTCCGCGCAGTCGATCGTCGCGACGGTCGCGACGGGCAATACGCCCCGTGCCGTCGCCGTGAACACCGCGACGAACCGCGTCTACGTGACCAACGAGTTCTCCAACAACGTGAGCGTGCTCGACGCGGCCACCGGCGCGCTCGTGGCGACGGTGCCGGTCGGCCCGCGGCCGCAGTACGTCGCGGTGAACCCGGTCACGAACAAGGCCTACGTGAGCAACGGCGGCGACTCGAGCCAGACGGTGATCGACGGCGCGACTTTCGCGACGGTCAACCTGGCCACGGGCGGGAACGGGCCCTTCGACGTCGACACGACGCGCAACCAGGTCTACATGGTGCGCCTCGGCAACAACGACGAGGTGACTCGCATCGATGGCGCGGCGAACACGTGGTACACGATGGCCACCGATTCATACACACCGATGTGGGCGGCGGTCAACGCCACCACCAACCGGCTCTTCGTCGCGCATTATTCGAGCGGCGACGTGCGCATCGTGAACCTCGATTCGGATTCCGATTTCCCGCCGACGCAGCGCGTGGGCGTCTTCGGCCATCCCGTCGCCGTCGCGGTCGATGCCGCGACCAACACGGCGTACGCGGTGAGCGACGACGTGCGCGGCCCCATCACCGTGGTGGACGGCGCGACCGCGACGGGCACCTCGCTCGTCCCCAACGGCTCCCACGGCACCGGCCCGCGTGGCGTCGCCGTCAACGCCGCCACCCACAAGGCGTACGCCGCGTTTTCCGGCGAGGTGATCGTGGTCGACGGCGCGACCCACGCGCTCACCTACGTGCCGACGGCCACCGCGGTGTCGGCGAGCGCCATCGCAGTGAACCCGAACACCAATCGCGTCTATGTGCTCGGCACCTCGTCGCTCTCGGTCATCGACGGCGCGACGAATGCCGTGACCAACGTCGCGGTGCCGGCGAACGCGCGCGGCCTGGCGCTGGACATCCCGGCCAACCGCATCTACGTCACGTCCGATTCCGGCCTCACCATCATCGATGGCGGCGGGCAGGCGACGGCCGGTCCCGTGCCGCCCGGCGTCATCAACGTGCAGGGCCTCTGGTGGCGCTCGCCCGCGGGGAGCGAATCGGGCTGGGGCGTGAACCTCACGCAGCAGGGCGGCAAGCTCTTCGCGACCTGGTTCACGTACGATGCGCAGGGCAACGGGCTCTGGCTCGTGATGTCCGATGGCGCGTCGACCTCGCCCAATTCGTACAGCGGTACGCTCTACCAGACCACGGGGCCGGCGTTCAACGCCAATCCCTTCGACGCGTCCAACGTCACGCGCGCGCCCGTCGGCATCGCGACATTCACTTTCACGGACGAATTCAACGGGACGTTCTCGTACACGGTGAACGGCGCCTCGGGCAGCAAGGCGATCACGCGCCAGGTGTATGACTCGCGCATCCCCACGTGCACGCTCGGCGGCAGCGGCACGGCGAGCCCCAACTACCAGGCACTCTGGTGGGCGTCGCCCGCGGGCAGCGAGTCGGGCTGGGGCCTCAACGTGACGCACCAGGGCGATACGCTCTTCATCACCTGGTTCACGTACGGCCCCGATGGCAAGGGCATGTGGCTCGTCGGCTCGGACATCGCCCGCACCGGCAACGGCGTCTATTCCGGCACGCTCTACCGCACCGTCGGCCCGCCGTTGAGCCAGCAACCGTGGAACCCGTCGATGGTCGCGCTCACCGCGGTCGGCACGGCCACGCTCACCTTCGCCGACGCGGGGACGGGGACGTTCGCATACACCGTGAACGGCATTTCCCAGGCCAAGACCATCACCCGGCAGGTCTTCGCCGATCCCCAGACGGTGTGCCAGTAGCGGGTTGCGGCAAGGGGGCCCGTCGAGCTATAATCACGGGCTATCCCTTTGTCTAACCGAGATTTCCACATGTCGCGCGTCTGCCAAGTGACGGGCAAGGCCCCCCGCGTCGGGAACCACGTGTCCCACGCGAACAACAAGACCAAGCGCCGCTATCTGCCGAACCTGCAGTACCGCCGCTTCTGGGTCGAGAGCGAGAGCCGGTGGGTCAAGATGCGCCTCACCAACGCGGGCCTTCGGCTCATCGACAAGAAGGGCATCGACGTCGTGCTCGCCGAGATGCGCGCGCGCGGCGAGAACGTCTGAACGGAGCCTTAAGCCATGCGTGAAAAGATCAAGCTCGAGTCCACCGCCGGCACCGGCCACTTCTATACGACCACGAAGAACAAGCGCACCACGCCGGACAAGATCGAGATCAAGAAGTACGATCCCGTCGCCCGCAAGCACGTGATCTACAAGGAAGGCAAGATCAAATGATCGGACCCCGGCCTGCGCCGGGGTGACCGTGCGAAAACCCCGCCCCGGCGGGGTTTTTCTTTTGGCTCGGCGCTTCCCCCTCGCCACCATGAAAAAACCCCGCCGGAGCGGGGTTTCATCGAGATCGGATCCCCGCCTTCGCGGGGATGACCATCAAGCGTAGCGGCGCAGCCGGCGCGAGAAATTCACCAGCGGCTCGACGTTGCTCTTCTCGGCGCGCTCGCACCAGTCCTTGAGCTGCGCCACGAGCTGCTCCGTGGTGAGCGTCGAGCGCTGCCACAGGCGGGCGAGCTCCTGCTTCATCGTGAGCGTCGTGGTGAGCGCGGGGCTCGACGCGACGACCTGGGTGATGGTCTCGCGATGGCGCGCGGGGACCACGGCGTCGTCGAGGTGCAGCCACTTGCGCATCTTCTTGAGCGTGAGCGCGGTGCCGTCGTTGCCCTTGGCGCGCAGGCTCTCGATCTCCATGCGCGCGGCACGCTTGATCGACTTCGCGTAGTTCGTCATCACGTCGTAGCGATGCATGATGACGGCCTGCAGCGTCTGCGCGTCGATCTCCCACTTCGAGGGATCGAGCTTCACCTTCGGCGCGGTCTTGCGCACCTTGGCGAGGCCCAGCGCGGAGAGCCCGCGGATGTAGAGCCAGCCCAAGTCGAGCTCGTACCAGCGCAGCGAGAACTTGGCCGACGTCGGATACGCGTGGTGGTTGTTGTGCAGCTCCTCGCCGCCGATCCAGACGGCCCACGGCACGACGTTCGTGCTGTCGTCGTCGGTCTGGAAGTTGCGATAGCCCCAGAAGTGGCCGATGCCGTTGATCACGCCGGCGGCCCAGAACGGGATCCACGCCGCCTGCACGCCGAAGACGATCATGCCGGGCAGCGCGCCGAAGAGCACGACGTCGATCAACGCCATGAACATGATGCCGTACTTGGTGAGCGGGGTGTAGAGGTTGCGCTCGATCCAGTCGTCGGGCGTGCCGTGCCCGTAGCGGGTCATCGTCTCGCCGTTGCGCGACTCGCGCACGTACATCGCGACACCCGTGAACAGGATCTTGTTGATGCCGTGGATGCGCGGGCTGTGCGGATCGTCCTCGGTCTCGCACTTCGCGTGGTGCTTGCGGTGGATGGCGGCCCACTCCTTCGTGACCATGCCCGTCGTGAGCCACAGCCAGAAGCGGAACACGTGCGCGACGGCGGGGTGCAGGTCGAGCGCGCGATGCGCCTGGCAACGGTGGAGGTAGATGGTGACGGAGGCGATCGTGATCTGGACCATGATCAGCGCCACGAGACTTACGCCCCACCAGGGAAGGTTCAGGAGACCTTCGAACATCATCGGGTATGCGCCCTTTTGGAATAGGAGTATGGGAACCAACCCCAGATTGTACCCTGCGCCGGTTTTCGCAAGGGGGCAATCCGCCGCTCGGCGCTCAAGTGCCGGAACTTGAAGGCTTTTCCTGCGTTTCAGGCGTAAGGAGCCGCACTTCGTGGAGCGGCACGGGGAAGCGCACGCCGTTTTCCCGGAAAAGCCGCACGATGTCCTTCTGCAGGTCGCTCCTCAGGTCGCCCTCGCCGACGGAGGGATCCGAGATCCACACGCTCAGCTCGAGCTCCACCGCGTGGAGCGCGAGGTTCTTGACCCGCGCGCCCGCGGCGGGCTGGTCGATCACGCGCTTGTGCGAGTGGGCCGCCCGCAGCATGAGCTCGAGGGCGAGGTCCAGGTCGGCGTCGTAGCCGACGGCGAGCCCGATCACCACGGACACCTTCGGATCCGAGTACGTGTGGTGACTGACGCTCTGCGTGATGAGCGTCTCGTTGGGGATGATGTTCTCCACCCCGTCGAGGCCCTTGATCACGGTGTAGCGCGTCTCGATCGCCTTCACCTCGCCCTTGCGGCCGTCGACGGTCACCACGTCGCCGATGCGCAGGCTGCGGTCGAGCAGCACGATGAAGCCGCTCACGTAGTTGCTGGCGATCTTCTGCAGGCCGAAGCCCAGGCCCACGCCGAGCGCGCCGCTGAAGATGGAGAGCGTCGTGATGTCCAGGCCCACCAGGGGCAGCGCCACCAGCACCGCCACGAACAGCGCGCCGATGCGCACCACTTTCGTGATCACGAGGCGCGTCGACATCTCGAGCCCCTGCTCGGCCAGCACGCGGGTCTCCGTCACGCGCGAGACCCAGAGGGCGAGCGTGATCGTGATCGCGAGCGCGCCGACCGCCTGCGTGATGAGCCAGAGCGTGATGCGCTGCTGGTTCTTTCCCACCGTGATGCCCACGCTGTCGAGCGCGTCGATCACCTCGGGCAGCAGGCCCGTCACGTGCAGCACGACGCTGATCCACGCGACCCACGCGATGATGCGGATGGCGCGCTGCAGCGCCACGCCGTGCGGGAACACGTGCCGCAGCACGTACATGGCGAGGCGGATGACGAGGAGCGCCACGAGCAGCGAGCGCTGGATCTCGAGCAGCGACGTCGACTGGAAGCGCCCGAGCACGAGGGCCGCGAGCGCCGTGTAGCCGAGGGAGGCGAGCGGGAAGGCGACGTGCTCGAAGCTGCCCTCGCCGAACTTCCAGCGGCGCTGGTTGAGGTGCACGCCGCTGCAGAGGAGGTGCGCCGTGAGGTAGCCGAGCCCGAGCGCGAGCGCCGCGAGGCCCGCCTGCCACGCGATCTCCACCACGGTGCCGACATTGGTCAGGTCGTCGACGAAGTCCTGGATGGGCGAAAGGTCGATCACTTCTTCCTCTCCATCACGGCGGCGAAGAATCCGTCGGTGTCATGGACGTGGGGATGGAGGCGAAGGTACTGGTCGGTCCGCGGCAGCTCGATCCCCTGGCGCTTGAGGATATCGACCGCGGGGAGCAGCGCGAAGTCGGCATGCGCAGCGAGGAACGCCTGCACGATGTCCTCGTTTTCCTCCGCGAGCAGGCTGCAGGTCGCGTAGACCAGGCGGCCGCCCGGCTTCACCAGCGTCGCGGCGGCGGCGAGGATCGAGGCCTGCTTCGCGGTGAGCTCCGCGAGCGCGTCCTCCGTCTGGCGCGACTTGAGGTCGGGATTGCGCCGCAGCGTGCCCAGGCCGGTGCACGGGGCATCCACCAGCACGCGATCGATCTTTCCGCGCAGGCGCTTCACCTTCGCATCGTTCTCGTTCGCGATGCGCTGCGGGAACACGTTCGAGAGGCCCGATCGCTTGAGCCGCGGACCGAGGTTCGTGAGCCGCTTGTCCGAGACGTCGAACGCGTAGAGCCGGCCGCTCGAGTGCATCGCCGCGCCCATCTGCAGCGTCTTGCCGCCGGCGCCCGCGCAGAAGTCGACGATCATCTCGCCGCGCCGCGGCTCCATGAGCAGGCCCACGAGCTGGCTGCCCTCGTCCTGCACCTCGACGGCGCCGTCGAGGAACATCGGGTGCTTGTTCAGCGCGGGCTTGTCGCGCAGGCGCACGCCGAGGGGCGAGTAGCGCATCTCGGCCGCCTCGGTGTCGTCGTGGTCGAGGCGGTCCATCACGCCCTCGCGCGGCGCCTTCATCGTGTTCACGCGCAGGTCGAGCGGCGCCGGCTGCTGCAGCGACTGCGCGAGCGCCGTCACCTCGTCGTCCTTCATGTGCTTGCGCAGGCGCGCGAGCACCCAGTCGGGAAGGTCGGCGCGGATCTCGAAGGGGAGTGTGGCGAGGTCGAGCGCCTTGAGCTCTCCCAGCCACTTGCGCTCCCCTGCGCTGATGGCGGCCTCGATCTGCGAGATGCCCACGCCCTGCAGCTTCACCAGCGTCGCCAGCGCGATCTCGCGCGGCGTGGCATTTGGCGTCACGTGCTCGAGCAGGCGGCGCCGGCGCAGCGCCGCGTACACCGTGTCCGCCACGAGCGCGCGATCGCGCTGGCCGAGGTTCGGATGGTCGCGGAAGAAATGCTTGAGGGCGGCGTCGGCGGGTGTCCGCGCCGGCAGGATCACCGTGAGCGCGTGGACGATGGCGTCGAGCTGCGGGCGCGCGAGCGACATTCGCTAGCGGGAGGAGACGACGGTGGCGGACTGCTCGACGATGAGGCGGTTGCGCGCGACCGGATAGCGCAGCTTCACCGGCAGGTAGTGCTGGTCCAGCCCGAGCCAGACGTCCACGACTTCCTTCGGGTTCTCGCGGTCGACGTGGCGCAGGTGCAGCGCACGCACGTGCCCCAGCGGGATCACGATGTCCTCGGGGCCGAGCACCTGCAGGTCGAAGTGGTACTGCTTGCGCTGGGTGAGCACCGAGATCTTCATGTCGCGCGCGCCCTGCGACGGGGGCACGTGCGCGAGCTGGAAGATCATCGAGAGCCAGTCCACCGAGTTGTCGGCGAGCTTGTCTTCCTTGCGGTGGTTGTCGCCCCATTCGTAGGTCACGCGATGGTCGGTCCAGTCGAACTCGAGCCCCTCGTCCTGCGTGTTGGGCTTCTTCTCGACGAAGCGCACGGGCTTGAGCCCGCTGCGCGTGACCGTGCCCTCGCTCTCCTGCAGCATGCGGCCGTCGAGAAAGAGCGAGAAGAATCCGTCCGCGGCGCCTTCCCCGGTGATGCGGTAATGGTCGCCTTCGCGCTGCCAGCGATAGACCGCATGCGCGTCCGCGATCGCCGAGGTGAGCGTGTACTTGATCTCGACGTCGTCGGGGATGCCGTCGACCGGGAAGGTATTCGGGTCGATCGCGGCCAGGTCCGGCGCGGCCTCGGGCAGCGCCGTCACGGCGGCGAGCGCGGGCAGCGGCCGCGGCTCCGCGAGCGCCTCCAGCGGCACGGGCAGCACGATGGGCTCGCCCACCTGCGAGACGACGGGCGCGGCAGGCGGGGCAGCGGCGACGCGCGCGTGGGCGGGCGCGTGATGCGGCGACCGATGGGGCGCCGGCGGCCTGGGCTCCGGCGGCTTCGGCCGCGGCAGGTCGCCGGGATTGTGCGGCGGCGGGACCAGCATCGCGACGTACTCGGACGGCTGCTTCGAGCCGCTGGCGCTCGTGCCGAAATCGCGCAGACCGGCCATGAACGCGGCGTGCAGCACGGCCGACACCGCCACGGCTGCGGCGAGCGTGCGGTAGCGGCGGTCGAAGCGGCGGCGCTTCATCTCAGCGCGACTCCAGGGCCACGAGCGTCTGCTCGAGCTTGAGGCCCTTGGGGTCGTCGAACACGACGCGCACGGGGAAGTTGAAGCGGTCCTTCGCGAGCCACACGTCGGCGTGGCTTTCCTTCGGGTCGGTGGTCACGCGCTGGTAATGCAGCGTGTCGAAGCGGCCCGCGGGCGTGGTGAGCGCCTCCTCGTTCACCAGCCGGTAGGTGTAGCTGTCGACCTTGCGCCCGTTGGACATGTTCATGGTCACGCGGTCGCTGCCCGCCGGCATGTTCATGAACTGGTACATGAGCGAGATGCGGTCCTGCGTCTGCGGCGGCAGCGCGACTTCCTTCACCTCGCCGTTGCGCGAGGAGCGCATGATCCCGTGGTCCCAGTCGAAGGTGGCGCTCACATCCTGCTTGTGCGCCTTCGCGCGCACTTGCGAGAACTTCAGGGGCTGCAGGCCGTGGCCGTTCACGCGGCCGCTGCTCTCGAGCACGAGCTCCTCGTCGTACACGACCTTGAGCGCGCCCTGCGACGTCGTCACGCTGCGAATGCTGTACTCGTCGCCATGGCGCTCGAACGATTCCTCGACCTTGCCGATGGTGCCGAAGAGCGGATGGCTGAGGTCGTAGCGCGCGCTGATCTGGGTCGGCGCCGCGGCGGCCGAGGCCGGGATGCTGAGCGCCCACGCGGCGCACGCGGCGAGAAGGCGCCTCATGCCGCGTCCCGCGGGGAGACGAGGAAGTCGCGCGGCTCGCCGGCCTCCTTCACGCGCACGCGGCCCGCGTCATCGAGGCTCACGCGCCCCTCGACCAGCCAGCGCACGGCCTGCGGGTAGATGCGGTGCTCGACGGCCAGGACGCGAGCGGCGAGCGCCTCCTCGGTGTCGTCGGCCATGACCGGGACCGCGCCCTGCACGATGATCGGGCCGTGGTCGAGCTCGGGCGTCACGAAATGCACCGTCGCGCCGTGCAGCTTCACGCCCTCGGCGATCGCACGCCGGTGCGTGTGCAGGCCCGTGAAGGCGGGCAGGAGCGAGGGATGGATGTTCACGATGCGATTCGGGAAGCGTTCGACGAAGCCCTGCGTGAAGATGCGCATGAAGCCGGCCAGGATCAAGTAGTCCGGCGCCCGTTTTTCGATTTCTTCCGCGAGGCGTGCGTCGAAGCTCTCGCGGCCGGGAAACTCCCGGTGATCCAGCACCTGCGTCGCGAGGCCCTGCCCGCGCGCCCATTCGAGCCCCGCGGCCTGCGGGCGGTTGGAGATCACCGCCCTCACCTCGAGCCCCGTGCGCGCCTCGACGATCGAGCGCATGTTGCTGCCGCGCCCGGAGATGAGGACGACCGCCGAGGTCAGACGACCACCGCCTGCGGCGCCCCCTCGGCGCGCGCGACGATCTCGCCCACGCGCCACGCATCGACACCGTGGCGCGCGAAGAGGTCCACCGCCTTCGTGCTCTGGGCCGCGGGCACCACGACGACCATGCCGAGCCCGCAGTTGAACGTGCGCTGCATCTCGTGCTCCTCGACGCCGCCCTGCTTCTGCAGCCAGTCGAAGATCGCCGGGCGCGGCCATGCATCGCGCTCGAGGCGCGCCGCCGTGCGCTCCGGCAGCACGCGCGGGATGTTCTCCAGGAGCCCGCCGCCCGTGATGTGGGCGAGGCCCTTCACCTCGAGCCCGGCCAGCGCGGCGAGCACGGGCTTCACGTAGATGCGCGTGGGCGCGAGCAGCGCCTCGCCGAGGGTGCGCGTCTCGTCGAACTTCTCGTAGAGGTCGGCTCCGCTCACCGCGATCACCTTGCGCACGAGCGAGTAGCCGTTGGAGTGCGGGCCGCTCGAGGCGAGGCCGATGATCGCGTCGCCCGGCCGGATGGTGCTGCCGTCGATGATCATCTTCTTCTCGACCAGGCCCACGGCGAAGCCGGCGAGGTCGTATTCGTTCGGGTCGTACATGCCGGGCATCTCGGCGGTCTCCCCGCCGATGAGCGCGCACCCGGCCTGCTCGCAGCCCTCGGCCACGCCCTTGATCACGTCGGCCGCCACACCGACGTCGAGCTTGCCGCAGGCGAAGTAGTCGAGGAAGAACACCGGCTCTGCGCCCGCCACGAGGATGTCGTTCACGCTCATCGCGACCAGGTCGATGCCGATCGTGTCGTGCTTCTTCAGGCGGAATGCGAGCTTGAGCTTGGTGCCCACGCCGTCGGTGCCCGAGACCATGACGGGCTCCTTGTACTTCTTCGACACCTCGACCAGCGCGCCGAAGCCGCCGATGCCGCCCAGCACCTCGGGGCGCATCGTGCGCTTCGCGAACGGCTTGATGCGCTCGACCAGCTCGTCGCCGGCATCGATGTCGACGCCTGCATCGCGGTACGTGAGGGAATTCGGTGAGGTCGGTGCGTTCAAGGTATGGGCTCGGGTAGGGACGGACCTGTGCGGGGCGACCGGCGATACGGCGATCCAGTCCGTCCTGTCAGAGAGGCCAAATTATACCGGTTCACCCCCTCCCGCCCGGGTGCGGGTTACGGCTGTCACGCCCGCAGGAACGCGGACTAGTCGCGCAGGTTGAATTCGACCGTATAGCAGACGTAGCGGGTCGAATGCGTCGAATCGGGCGCGAAGCGCAGCCGGCCGAGGCCGTCCCTCACCTCGCGCGCGAAAGGCTCGAGGCCGCTCGCATCGCCGTGCTTCGGATAGGTGCGCGTCGCGACTTCGTTCACCCCGCCCTCGGCGTTGACGACGACCCGCGCGTAGACCAGCGCCTCGCTGCCCTGGGCCAGCATGGCGCGTGTGTAGCGCAGGCGCGGCGTCTCGATCGGCTTGATGGCCGGCCAGTCGTCATACGGCAGCGAGTCGGATGCTGCGTAGACGAGGAAGACGTGGGGGCTGCCGTCGTCGGCCTTGAACTCCACGCGGACCTTGATGGGGCGCGAACTCGGCATGCAGTCGCGCTCCACCGGTGTGTAGAACGACCAGAACCGGAGCGCTTTCCGGAGGGGCTCGACGAAGGCCTGCGAGCCGGAGTCTTCGGGTGCGAGCGCCGGTGATTCCATTTCACCCCGCGCGTCCACGACCCCTGTCACCGCGATCGCGCCCGACTTGCGTTCGCGCAGCGCGGCCTGCGGATACTCGGGCTGCACCACGACGTGCGCACGTCCGTACCTCGTGCCGTCGTCCCCCGCGTAGGTGGGCGGATCCTCGGCGAACGCTGCGCCCTCGAGGCACAGCGCGATCAGGACGAGGCGAGCGAGGAACATTCGTCGAAGGCGTCGGGCGAGGTGCCCGGATGGTACCAACAGGGAACGCCGGACACAAAAGAGATCCCGGGACGCGCCGCGGCCCTTTCGCGATGCGCTGCAGCGTCAATCGGCCGCGGCGCCCTGCGGCATCATCGCGACGGCCTCTTCCTGCTGCCGCCCGAGATAGCGCTCGCGCATCGGCTTCAGCAGGAAGCGCGCCGCGATCGCGGCGATCACGCAGATCGCGGCGGAGAAGTAGAAGACCGGCGCCCACTTGCCGCCCGCCGAGAGCACCGAGGCGAGCGGGACCAGCAGCGAGGCCGTGCCCTTCGCGGTGTAGAGCGTGCCCGCGTTGGCCGCCGCGTTCTTCGCGCCGAACGTGTCCGCGCACACCGCCGGGAAGATCGAGAAGATCTCGCCCCAGAAGAGGAAGATCATGGGCGCGAAGACGAGGAAGCCCATCGGCGTGTGGCCGAAGTACATGAGGCCGAGCAGCGCCAGGCCCTCGCCGAGGAACACGAGGAACATCGTGTTCTCGCGGCCGATCTTGTCGGAGATGAATCCGCAGAGCGGGCGCGTGAGGCCGTTGGCGAGGTTGTCGATCGAGAGCGTGAGGGTGAGCAGCGGCAGCATCGTGCCGAAGATCGCGAACTGCTCCTTCGCCATGCCGTAGTCCTTGGCGATCGGGCCGATCTGGGCCGTGGCCATGAGGCCGCCCGCGGCGACCGCGACGAAGATCGCATAGAGCATCCAGAACACGGGGGTCGCCATCATCTGGCGCGGCGTGAAGTCGCGCTTGCTCTGCACGTTGCGCGCCGAGACCTTGAGCGCGGGATCGTGGCGCGGGCGCACGAGGAACATGGAGAGCACGAAGATCGAGATGCCCTGGATCAGCGCGAACGTGAAGAACGCGGACTGGTATCCGGTGTTCCTGATCATGTTCGCGATGGGGATCACGGTGAGCGCGGCTCCCGCGCCGAAGCCCGCGGCGGTGAGTCCGGCGGCGAGGCCGCGACGATCCGGGAACAGCTTGAGCGCGTTGCCGACGCAGGTGCCGTACACGCAGCCCGCGCCGAGGCCCGCGATCACGGCGCCGGTATAAAGCATGCCGAGCGTATTCGCCCTGGAGTCGATGATCCACGCGATCGCGACCATCACGGCGCCGACCGCCACGACCGGGCGCGGCCCGAACCGGTCGACGAGCCATCCCTCGACGGGCACGAGCCACGTCTCGACGACCACGAAAATGGAAAAGGCGAGCTGGATGCTGGCCTTGACCCAGTCGGGGTGCGCGGCCTGCATGGGGTTCACGAAGAGCGTCCAGCCGTACTGCAGGTTGGCCACGAGCGCCATGCAGAGGATGCCGATGACGAGCTGCGTCCAGCGGTTCGTGACGAACGACGCGGGCGCTTCCGGCGCGACTTGATTCATGGGGGTTGAGGTCCTGTTGGGCGAAACCGCTGCCGCTCGGACTCGGACGCTTCGAGGCAAGACGGGGACCAGCCCGGATGGATCAGGCGAGGCGCTGCGATGCAGCGCGGGTCAGGCTTCGGAAGGACTGCGAGGTAAGGCGGATGACGGCTTCTGGATTACGTTTCGAGCTCCGAGCGTGCCAAGCAAAGATGCTCTTTCACGATACAACGATCACGCTTGCATCTGGCTGACTGCAACCTTGACCTGCATCAAGGACGATCAGGCCTCGCCGCCCGTGAACGTCGGAAGCACTTTCTTCGCGAACTCCAGCATGCGCTCGATGGGCACCTTCGCCCTGCGCCCGATCGCGGGATCGACGAGCACCTCGTGGCCCTTCGCGCCCTCGAGCGTGTCGATGAGGTTGTAGAGCCCGTTCATCGCCATCCACGGGCAGTGCGCGCAGCTCTGGCACGTGGCGCCCTTGCCCGCGGTCGGCGCCTCGATGAAGGTCGCGCCGGGCAGGCGCTTGCGCATCTGGTGGATGATGCCGCCGTCGGTCGCGACGACGAACTCGCGGAAGCCCTGCGCGGCGAAGCGCTCCGCGGCCTGGATGATGCCGGTGGTCGATCCCACCGCATCCGCCAGCCGGATCACGCCCTCGGGCGACTCGGGATGCACCAGCACCTTGGCCTGCGGATGCAGCGCCTTCAGCTCCTCGAGCTGCTGGGCCTTGAACTCGTCGTGCACGACGCACGCCGCGTTCCACATCAGCATGTCCGCGCCCGTGACCTTCTGCACGTAGGCGCCCAGGTGCTTGTCGGGCGCCCACAGGATTTTCCGGCCCTGCCGGTGCAGGTAGCCGACGATCTTTTCGGCGATGGAGGAGGTGACCATCCAGTCGGCGCGCGCCTTCACCGCGGCGCTCGTGTTGGCGTAGACCACGACGACGCGATCCGGATGCTCGTCGCAGAAGCGGCTGAACGGCTCGGCCGGCGTCGCGAGGTCGAGCGAGCATTCCGCGGCGAGGTCGGGCATGAGCACCGTCTTCTCGGGATTGAGGATCTTCGCGGTCTCGCCCATGAAGCGCACGCCCGCGACGACGATCGTCTTCGCCGGATGCTCGTGGCCGAAGCGCGCCATCTCGAGCGAATCGGAGACGGTGCCGCCGGTCGACTGCGCGAGGTCCTGCAGGTCGGGGTGCACGTAGTAGTGCGCGACCAGCACGGCATCGCGGTCTTTCAGGAGCTGCTTCGCCCGGGCGAGGAGCGCGGGCTTGTCCGCCTCGCTCGGGTGGCGCGGCGGCGTGGCCGGAGCGATGCCGAGCTCGCCGTTGAAGCGCTCGAAACGGATCTGGATGGGGGTCGCGACGGCCATGGTCATCCATTTTGGCACAGGGGGAAGAGGTCCCATGCGTGATAGAATTTGGGGCAATCTCGCGCCCGGACAAGGGCGCGCCCGGACCAAGCCGGCCAGCGGACGTTTCCGCGGCGGCGCCGGTCCAGGGAAACCCCATGAGGCAGCTGCTCCTCGACTTCACGCGCGCTCCCGCGCCCACCTTCGCCAACTTCGTCCACGGCGCCAACGCCGAGCCCGCCCATGCGCTCGAGGCGGCGGCCCGGGGCGACGCGCGCGAGCGCGTGATCTACCTCTGGGGCGAGGAAGGCGCGGGCAAGACGCACCTGCTCAAGGCGTTCGCGACCGCCGCGGCTTCGCGCCATGCGCGCTACGTACGCGCCGCCGACTTCCGGCCGATCGACGCGACGGGCATCCTCGCCCTGGACGACGTCGATGCCCTTCCCGAGCCGCTCCAGATCGACCTGTTCAACGCGTTCAACGAGCAGGCGTTCGCGCTGCTCGTGGTCTCGGCCCCGGCCGCGCCGCGCGAGGTGGCGCTGCGGCGGGACCTGGCGACGCGCCTCGCCACGGGCCTCACGTACCGCGTCCAGCCACTCACCGATGCCGAGAAGGGCGACGCACTCGCGGCGCACGCGAAGGCGCGCGGCTTCGCGCTGGCCGACGAGGTGAGCGGCTACCTTCTCACCCATGCACGGCGCGACATGGGCTCGCTCATGGCCGCGCTCGATTCGCTCGACCGCTATTCGCTCGAGACCGGGCGGCCCATCACGGTGCCGCTGTTGAAGGAAGCGCTCGCATGAAGCTCGCGCTTTTCGATCTCGACAACACCCTGCTGGAGGGCGACAGCGACTACGAGTGGGCGCAGTTCCTGATCGAGGAGGGCGTGCTGCACGCCGGCGAGTACAACGCGAAGAACGACTATTTCTACGACCGCTACAAGGACGGAACGCTCGACATCCATGAGTTCCTCGAATTCCAGCTGGCCCCCCTCGCTGCGCATCCCCGCACCAAGCTCGACGCGTGGCATCGCTCGTTCATGGAGCGGCGCATCCGCCCGATCATCCGCGACAAGGCCGTGGAGCTGATCGCGAGCCACGCCGATGCCACGCGCGCCATCGTGACCGCCACCAACCGCTTCATCACCGCCCCCATCGCGCGCGAGCTCGGCATCGACGAGCTGATCGCGACGGACGTCGAGGAAGTCGACGGCGCCTTCACCGGCAAGCCGCGCGGCACGCCGAGCTTCCGCGAAGGCAAGATCGTCGCCGTGGACGAGTGGCTCGCCCGCAAGGGCCGCCGCCTCGGCGACTACGAGAGCTGGTTCTACAGCGATTCCCACAACGACCTGCCGCTGCTCGAGCGCGTGAGCCATCCCGTCGCCGTCGATCCCGACGCGACGCTCGCCGCCGAGGCCGAGAGGCGCGGCTGGCCCATCCTTTCCCTCAAGACGTGATCCGCAAATACATCGATCGCCTGTTCGGCCGCGGCGGCAAGGTGACGCACAAGGATGCGCGCCCGACCATCTATCCCAAGGACAAGCACGCCATCCGGCGCGAGGACATCAGCCGCTGCGCCCGGCGCACGTGCGAGGACCTGCAGCGCGCGGGCCATACCGCATTCGTCGTGGGCGGCGCCGTGCGCGACCTCTTGCTGGGCTGCAAGCCGAAGGACTTCGACGTCGCGACGAGCGCGACCCCCGAGGAGGTGCGCGGCGTCTTCCGCCGCTCGCGCATCATCGGCCGCCGCTTCCAGATCGTGCACGTGCTCTGCGGCCCGGAGATGGTGGAGACCTCGACCTACCGTGCCCACTTCACGCGCGAGCCCGATGCCGAGAACACCGACGAGCACGGCCGCATGCTCTCCGACAACGTCTTCGGCACCCAGGCCGAGGACGCCATGCGCCGCGACTTCACCGTGAACGCGCTCTTCTACGACCCGGTGAAGGAAGAGGTGTGGGACTACGTGCACGGGCTGCGCGACCTGAAGGCGCGCAAGCTCGTGATGATCGGCGACCCCGCGACGCGCTATCGCGAGGACCCGGTGCGCATGCTGCGGGCCGCGCGCCTCGCCGCGAAGCTGAACCTGCAGATCGACCCGAAGACGCGGGGACCGATCAGGGAGCTGAAGCCGCTCCTCTCGAACGTGCCGCAGGCGCGGCTCTTCGAGGAGATCCTGAAGCTGCTCCTCTCGGGCAACGCCGTCGAATGCGTGCGCGTGCTGCGCGAGCTGGAGCTGCATCACGGCTTGCTGCCGCTCCTGGATACCGCGCTCGAGGATCCCGCGGCCGGGCCCTTCGCGATGGCGGCCCTGCGTGCCACGGACGAGCGCCTCGCCGGCGACAAGCCGGTCTCTCCCGCGTTCCTGCTCGCCGCGCTCCTGTGGGGACAGGTCGAGAGGAACCTGAAGCGCTTCGAGGAGGGCGGCCTTCCCACGGTGCCGGCGCTGCACAACGCGATGCACGAGGCGCTCGACGCGCAACGCGAGACGCTCGCGATCCCGCGGCGCTTCGACGCCACGATGAAGGAGCTGTGGCTCATGCAGCCGCGTTTCCTGCAGCGCGGCGGTCACCGCCCCTTCCGCCTGCTCGAGCATCCGCGCTTCCGCGCCGCGTACGATTTCTTCGCGCTTCGCGCCGCCGCCGGCAACGCGCCCGTGCACGTCGCCGAGTGGTGGGGGCGCTTCCAGGACGCGAGCCCCGACGAGCGCGAGCGCATGCTCGTGAGCGACGAGGCGGGTCCCAAGAAGAAGCGCCGCCGCCGCGGCTCGCGCAAGAAGAAGGCGGACGCGCCGGGCGACGTCACCCACGACACCGCGCCGCGCGACGAAGACTCATGATGCCGCCGGTCAAGGCGGCGATCGCGCTCGGCTCCAATCTCGACGGGCCCGCGGCGCGCGTGCGCCAGGGATTCGCCGAGGTCGCGGCGCTGCCCGATACCTGGATGCTCGCGCGCTCGGCGCTCTACCGGACCGCGCCCGTGGGCTACGCCGACCAGCCGCCATTCATCAACGCGTGCGCGCTGGTGGACACCCGCCTGGCACCCCGGGCGCTGCTGGACGCACTGCTGGAGATCGAGCGCAGGGCCGGCCGCGTGCGCGGCATCCCGAACGGGCCGCGCACGCTCGACCTCGACGTCATCCTCTACGGCGGGGCGGTGATCGACGAGCCGGGCCTCTGCGTGCCGCACCCCCGCGCGCACGAGCGGGCCTTCGTCCTCGCGCCGTTGCTCGACGTGTGGCCCGATGCGACGATCCCCGGCCATGGCACTGCGCGCGAATGCCTGGCGCGCGTGCAGGACCAGGCCATCGAAAGGATCGGATGAAGCATCGCTACATCGTCGTCGAGGGCCCGATCGGGTGCGGCAAGACGACGCTCGTGCACCGGCTCGCCCAGCGCATGGGCGCCACCGTGCTCCTCGAGGACCCGGGCGCGAATCCGTTCCTCGCGCAGTTCTACCGCGACATGCGCCGCTATGCCTTGCCGACGCAGCTCTTCTTCCTCTTCCAGCGCGTGCAGCAGCTCGAGGGGATCAAGCAGCCCGACATGTTCGCGAAGCCGACGATCTCGGATTTCTCGCTCGCGAAGGATCCGCTCTTCGCGCGCCTCACGCTGGACGACGCGGAGTACCAGCTCTATAGCCGCATCCACGAGCACGTGAAGCCGCAGGCGCCGACGCCGGACCTGGTGATCTACCTGCAGGCGAGCGTGCATACGCTCATCCAGCGCGTGAAGCGGCGCGGGCACGCGATGGAGGGCGGCATCGACGAGGAATACCTGCGCCGCCTCTCGGATGCGTACACGCGCTACTTCTACGAGTACAACGAGAGCCCGCTGCTCATCGTGAACAGCGAGCGCCTGAACTTCGTGGACAGCCCGGAGCACCTGGACCTGCTGGTCGAGCGGATGGATGCGATGCGCGGCGGGCGCGAGTTCTTCAACCGGGCGTGAAAAAGCGCATGTTGCAACGCAACAAAAATATGGCAGAATCCCGCCTCCGTTCCCTGATCGACCCATGAGCGTCCACAACGACAACGCCGCTCGCGTCACCATCCCGCAGCTGCAGAAGCGCGCGCGGGAAGGCGAGAAGCTCGTGATGCTCACGTGCTACGACGCGAGCTTCGCCTCCGTGTGCGAGGACGCGGGCGTGGACATGCTGCTCATCGGCGATTCGCTCGGCAACGTGATCCAGGGCCGCGACCTCACGCACGCGGTGAAGCTCGAGGACGCGCTCTACCACACGAAGTGCGTCGCACGCGGCAGCCGCAAGGCGCTCGTGATCATGGACATGCCGTTCTCGAGCTTCCAGGAATCCCCGGAGCAGGCGTTCCGCAACGCCGCGCGCGCGCTCGCCGCCGGCGCTCAGATGGTGAAGCTCGAGGGCGGCCACGCCATGGTCGAGACCACGCGCTTCCTCGTCGAGCGCGGCATTCCCGTGTGCTCGCACATCGGGCTCACGCCCCAGTCCGTGCACACGCTCGGCGGCTTCCGCGTGCAGGGCAAGACCGGCGAATCGGCCGACCGCCTCGTGGCCGAAGCGAAGGCGCTCGAGGAAGCGGGCGCCGCGATCGTGCTGATGGAGGCGATGCCCGCGGGTGTCGCCAAGCGCGTGACCGATTCGCTCTCGGTGCCCACCATCGGCATCGGCGCGGGCGTCGACGTCTCGGGCCAGGTGCTGGTGCTCTACGACATGCTCGACATCTACCCCGGCCGCAAGGCGCGCTTCGTGAAGAATTTCATGCAGGGCACCGGCACGGTGAAGGGCGCGATCGAGGCCTACGTGAAGGCCGTGAAGGACAAGTCCTTCCCCGGGCCCGAGCATTCTTTTTGAACCCTGAAACCGGGGACGCAGTCGGAATTCGCATGATGAAATCGGACTGCGTCCCCGGTTTCCGCAGGAGCGCCGCATGGGATCCACACCGGGATTCGTGAGGAACATGCAGGTCATTCACCGTATCGCGGACTTGCACGACCGGCTCGCCGGCGAGGCGGCCGTCGGATTCGTGCCGACCATGGGCAATCTCCACGACGGGCACCTGGCGCTCGTCTCGATCGCCAAGGTGCGCTCGCGCTGCACGGTGGCCTCGATCTTCGTGAACCGGCTCCAGTTCGAGCCCGGCGGCGACTTCGACCGCTATCCGCGCACGCTCGAGCGCGATTGCGCGCTCCTCGAGAAGTCCGGGTGCGACATCGTCTTCGCGCCCGACGAGCGCGAGATGTATCCCGAGCCGCAGGAGGTCGTGGTCGCACCGCCCAAGGCGGCCGCGCTCCTCGAGGGCGTCTTTCGCCCCGGCCACTTCCAGGGCGTGTGCACGGTCGTGGCGAAGCTCTTCCATGCCGTGCAGCCCGACCTCGCCGTCTTCGGCAAGAAGGACTACCAGCAGCTCCAGGTGATCCGCGCGATGGTGCGCCAGCTCAACTTCCCGATCGAGATCGTGGCCGGGGAGACGGTGCGCGAGCCCGATGGCCTCGCGATGTCCTCGCGCAACAATTATCTTTCGCCCGCCGAGCGCGCCGAGGCCCCGCGCCTGCACCGCAACCTGGAGCGCGTGAAGGAGCGCATCGCGGGCGGCTCGCGCGATAACCTCGCCGTCGCGAAAGACGCCGCCGACGACCTGGCGCGCGCGGGCTGGAAGGTCGACTACGTCGAGGTGCGCAACCGTGCCACGCTGGCCCCGCCTTCAGCGCAGGACACCGAGCTCGTCGTGGTCGCCGCCGCGTGGCTGGGAAAGACGCGGCTCATCGACAATCTCGAGATCGGATGAAATGGGGTCCGTCCCCAATTTCACCCGATCCGCTCCATCTCCCGCCGGTACGTCTCCGCGCGCCGCACGTAATCCGCGGCGTTGAAGCGCAGGCCGGCGACCTCCTCGTCGGTGAGCGTTCGCAGCATCCGCGCGGGAGACCCCAGGATGAGCGAGCGGTCGTTGAACGCCTTGCCTTCCGCGACAAGGGCACCGGCACCCACGAGGCATTCGCGCCCCACCGCGGCGTTGTTCATCACCACGGCCTGGATGCCGATGAGCGAGCCATCGCCCACGGTGCAGCCGTGCAGCATCGCCTGGTGCCCGATGGAGACGTCGTCGCCCACGACGAGGGGAACGCCGGGATCGGAGTGCAGCACGGCGCCTTCCTGCACGTTGGAGTTGCGGCCGACCCGGATCAGCACGTTGTCGCCGCGGATGACCGCGCCCGGCCAGATGTTCGCCCCTTCGCCGAGGATCACCTCGCCGATCACGACCGCCTCCGGCGCCACGTAGGCGGAAGGCGGAACCTGGGGTACCTTGCTGCCGAGGCGGTAGATCGCCATGCATCTTCTCCGGGAGACCGATCGATGTGGAACCTGAATTTTGCCCCGCCGCACGTGCTGCATGCGCGCGTGCTCACGCGCCTGCCCGACTCGTTCCGCCGCAAGCGCAGGACCGAGTGGGCCGACGCGAACAGGCCCGGCCACGAGATCGACAGCTTCCTCGAGGGCCCCTCGTTCGACCGTGACGGCAACCTTTACGTCGTCGACATCCCGTTCGGCCGCATCTTCCGCATCGGGCGCGACCTCGAGTGGACGCTCGTCGCCGAGTACGAGGGATGGCCCAACGGGCTTGCGATCCATCGCGACGGAAGTGCCTGGATCGCCGACTACCAGCGCGGGCTGCTGAAGCTCGACCCCCGCACGCGCGAGGTGACGCCGATCAAGGCTCGCCGCAACAGCGAGAGCTTCCGCGGGCTGAACGACCTCACCTTCGCCATGGACGGCACGTGCTACTTCACCGACCAAGGCCAGACCGGGCTGCACGACCCTTCGGGACGCGTCTATCGGCTGAAGCCCGATGGCTCGCTCGACCCGATGGTAGGCAACATTCCCAGCCCGAACGGCGTGGCGCTCGATGCGCAGGGCAAGGCGCTTTTCATCGCCGTCACGCGCGCGAACCAGGTGTGGCGCGGGCCGGTCCTGGCCGACGGCAGCGTGTCGAAGATCGGTGCGTTCCGCACGTTCTTCGGCGCGAGCGGCCCCGACGGCATGGCCGTCGACGCGGAGAACCGCCTCGTGGTGGCGCACGCGAGCCTCGGCGGTGCCTTCGTGGTGAACGCGATGGGCGAGATCACGCACTTCATCCGCAGCCCGGGCGGCTCGACCGTCACCAACGTCGCCTACCGGCCCGGCACGTCGAGGCTCGTCATGACCGAATCGGAGACCGGGTCGATCCTCGAGGTGGACATGCCGGCGCCCGGGGCGGCGCTTTACTCCCACGCGTAAGAACGTCCCCGGTTTTCTCAGTTCGCCTTGATCCCCGCGTCCTTCACCACCTTCACCCAGCGCGTGTTCTCCTTGCGGATGAACTGGCCGAATTCCGCGGGGGACATGATGCGGATCTCCGAGCCCTCGGAGAGGAGGCGCTTCTTCACCTCGGGGTCGTTCACGGTGTCCGCGACGGCCTGGTTGATCTTCTGCACGACGTCGGCCGGAATGCCCTTCGGTCCCACCAGCCCGCTCCAGGTGCCGACCTGGAAATCCTTGAGCCCGAGCTCTTCCATCGTCGGCACGTCGGGCACCGCGGGATTGCGCTGGTCGGACGCGAGCCCGATCGCGCGCACCTTGCCCGCGCGGATCTGCGGCACGACGGCGGGAAGCGTGGCGAAGTTGACCTGCGCATCGCCCGACACGATCGCGAGCGTCGAAGGCGCCCCGCCCTTGTAGGGGACGTGAGTGAGGTTCGCCTTCGTGTCCTTCACCAGCAACTCTCCCGCGAGATGGCCGGGCGAGCCCACGCCGGAGGACGAGTAGAACGTCGGCTGCTTCGCGGCGAGCGCCTTCAGCTCGTCGATCGTCCTGAAGCTCGTCTGCGTCGAGGCGATCATGATCATCGGGTAAGAGCAGACGAACGCCACCGGCGTGAAGTCGGTGACCGGGTCGAACTTCTGCTTGTACAGGCCCGGGTTGATCGCGTGCAGCGCGACCGTCGACATCATGAGGGTGTATCCGTCGGCGGGCGTCTGCAGCATGAGCTCGGCGGCGAGGTCGCCCGCCGCGCCCGGCTTGTTCTCGATCACGATGGGCTGGCCGAGCTTCTCGCCCAGCTTCGGCGCGAGGAGGCGAGCCACCACGTCGGTCGATCCTCCCGGCGCGTAGCCGATGTAGACCTTGATGGGACGTTCGGGCCACGCGGCGAGCGCAGGCAGTGCGAGGGCGGCGAGGGCCGTCGCGATGATGCGGCGAATCATGGGTTTCATCCTCCGAATTCGGGGTACGTCCCCGGTTTTGTCAGTAGGCCCCGGCTTCCTTCAGTCGCGTGAGGCCCTGGGGATCGATGCCGACCTCGCGCAGGACCTCCTCGGTGTGCTCACCGCGCTTCGGCGTCGAGCGCGCGATCTTCGAAGGCGTGCGCGACATGATGATGGGCTGGCCCATGAGCACCTGCTTGCCGAGACGCGGCGAGACGACTTCCTGCAGCATGCCGAGGTGCTTCACCTGCGGCTCCTCGAACGCCTCCTTGATATTGTTGATGCGCCCGCACGCGACACCGGCCTCGTTCAGCTTCTCGATCCAGTAGTCGCTGGTCTCCTTCTGCAGCCGCTGCTCGATCTCGTAGTTGAGCCAGTTGCGATTCTTGCTCCGCGCCACCTTGTCCTTCGCGCGCTCGTCGTGGATCCATTCCGGCGCACCCAGCGTCTCGCAGAAGCGCTCCCAGATCCTGCCGCCGAAGACCGCGATGTTGATGTGGCCATCCTTCGTCTTGTAGACGCCGGTGGGAATGCTGGTCGGATGGAAGTTGCCCGCCTGCCCCGGGATCTCGCCTTCGAGCGTCCAGCGCGCCGTCTGGAAATCCATCATGTAGAGCATCGCCTGCAGGAGCGACGTCTGCACCCATTGGCCGCGGCCGGACTGCGTGCGCTCCTGGAGCGCCACGAGCACGCCATACGCGGCGAAGATGCCCGCGCAGAGGTCGGCGATCGGAAGCCCGACGCGCACCGGTCCCTGGCCCGGCAGGCCGGTCACCGACATCAACCCGCCCATGCCCTGCGCGATCTGGTCGAAGCCGGGGCGCCCCGCGTACGGACCCGTCTGCCCGAAGCCCGAGATGCTCGCGTAGACGAGCTTCGGGTTGATCTGCGAGAGCGTCTCGTAGTCGATGCCGAGGCGATGCTTCACGTCGGCGCGGAAGTTCTCGAGCAGCACGTCGGCGGTGGCGACCAGCTTCTTCAGGACCTCGATGCCCCCGGCCTCCTTGAGGTTCAGCGTGATCGAGCGCTTGTTGCGGTGCGTGTACTGGTAGTCGCTGCCCTCCTGGCCGCCGAGCGTGTCGTCGCCGCGCATGGACTCGGGCATCTGCACCTGGATCACGTCGGCGCCCCAGTCGGCGAGCTGGCGCGCGGCGGTGGGGCCCGCGCGCACCTGCGTGAGGTCGAGGACGCGGATGTGGGCAAGGGCTTTGGAGGCGGGAATATGGGGCATGGGTCTCTCGGACTTTCAGGACTTCACGTGGCGTTGGAAGAAGGCGAGCGTGCGTTGCCACGAAAGCTTCGCGGCCTGCTCGTCGTAGCGTGGGGTGGTGTCGTTGTGGAAGCCGTGCTGCGTGTTCGGGTAGAT
>Ga0157369_10000389_pt1 | contig 58438 bp, 91 predicted proteins | sample C25metaG_FD_113461 | JGI IMG/M metagenome (GOLD analysis project Ga0157369, IMG submission 113461) | Corn rhizosphere microbial communities from Kellogg Biological Station, Michigan, USA - C2-5 metaG | ecosystem: Host-associated > Plants > Roots > Rhizosphere > Soil | place: USA: Michigan... | reverse complement strand
ATGCAGGAGGGGGGTCTTTTTTGCGAGACCCCTCCCCCCGTCACCGATTTCTCAAGCTGTTGCTAAGGATTACTCAACAAAGCCTCAGAAGTGACCTTTTCATACATTCCGTTGATGTTTTCATTTACGATTTCATCAATTGCCCACTCGACTGCTGCATCCTGATCAGCTAAAGACAACTCATCCGATGTCCTAGTGATCCGTGCCAGGTAGGGCAGGGTGTGGTACCCTGCATCCTCGTCCCATCGACGCCACTCATCGAACTGAGTGAAAGGATCGAAGGGATTGTCAGTTGTTGTTACCATTACTGCCACCCTAAGCTCCTTCCTTCAGTGCGCTGTTCAGTGTGGATACTGAGACACCAAGTGCATCAGCTACTTCAGCAGCAGTGTGACCTGCATTCAGTAGGTTCCTAGCACGTGTCGTCTTAGTAGCTGTCATAGTAGGTCCAGTCCTAGGTGTAGCCAAGGCCTTGATCTGTTCATCCTTCATGTTGTCAAGGATAGAGCTGAGCTTACTAGGACTGATAGCACCAGCCTGAATAGCTTCCCATTCAAGAGGTGTTACCTCAATCATCTGCTTCTTAGCACCGGTCCTATTACGGGCCTCCTCAAGAGCCAGGTTCTTAAGCTTCTTAAGTTCCTTAGTATCCATATCAGGATTAGCTTGAGTCTTAGCCTTGATGTTAACGTTGGCATAAACCTGGGCCTGGCGTTCAAGGGGGGCGTTTCTGAGGGCGGTGTCTAATTTAGCACTGAGGGACTTGACTTCTTTTTCATAGGCGGTTGCAGCAGAGGGGTTTCTTTTTAGGAGGGGGGTATTTAAATCAGCTAGACGAGCCTGATTTGCCATAGCCTTAAGAGCGTTAGCGTGATCAGCATAGACGTTCTCAATAACACTATCCGCAACAGACTTAAGTTTATGTGCATCTTTAGTCTCAGCCATCTTTGTAGAGATGTCTGTGCGGTAGGCAACCTTACCATTCTTCTTAATGTACGCCGCTTTAGGATCTTGAGTATAAACCTTTTCACCAGTGTGAGGATCTACAGGTCCACCATCTTGAGCCTTACGAGGTGTACGTTTAATAACCCGCTCATCTGAGGTTGCCCTAGAGAGAAGTGTAGAGGCGCCACCATTAGCCGCACCCTGATACTTCTTCTTGAGTTCTGGAATCCGGTTATCAATAGCGGACTGTTTGTAATCGAGGTGGTGTTTCTCAGCATCAATAACAACCATAGAATGCTTAACAGCCCGAGCAAGCTCATGATCTGTAGCACCTCGGATTGTCATATCTGTAATGAGGTTAGAGACATCACCCATTAGACGTCCAGTCAGAGCCTGAGGATTCTTGGCATGTTTAATACCAGGCTTATCGTCAGGCATCTTGTAAGAAGCCTTAGCATCAAACCCTTTAAGTCCCTCAAGAGGAGGCTTGTTCTTAATAGCCCGATTGTTATTCGGAATTACCAGAACAGTATCACCATCAAAGTCTGCTCCAGAGAGTCGCTCCGCTACTTTAGAGTGGATTACAACTGCATCTTTAGCGCCTCGAACAGGATCGATAGCCTTATTGCTCTTACTATTGTTAACCGTCAACTCAGGGATCTCAAAGATTCCACCGTGGGGGTAACGAATCAGTACGACCTTTTCTCCATTACGGAAATTAGGGGCATAGATTTCATGCTCTTTCATACTGTTACTGGGCAGAATTACTTGTGTGCGTTGACGAGGAAGTGCTGCAGCCTCAAGATGTACTGCCGAAGAATCCGCACTATCAGCAAAAGACTTAAGAAGTTTTTTCTTAACTGAAGGATTGGTCAAAGCCATAATCTCTTCATAGTCGGACTTCAGAGCATCACGCTTAAGCTGAAGTTGCTGTTCAGCAAGAACATGCGACTGCTTGGAAAGTGCTTGAGATGCAATCTTTTTAGACCACTTATCCCAGGAACCTTCTTCATTCACAATGTTCATTGCTGAGGCAAGCTGCTTGTTACCCTTAGAATCGAGAAGATAAGAGCCATCAGGATTCTTCTTAAACTGCTGCCGAACAATAGCCCCAAAAGGATTGGTTTCATCGAGCTTACCGGTTCCCTTGTCCACTTTCATGGGCTTCATAGCGTCAAGCTTATTACCCGTATTGGACTTGTTGGTGTTGAACATGAGGTCCACACCTTTAGGAAGGTCATCACTATACATGGCCATACCCTTGAGGTAGTGGGTACCATCTACAGCAATACGAACCTGAGCATACTTGGAGTTGCCAAGCGATACATCAGAAACACCTCGACGAACCTGAATGACACCATCCATATCCGTACCACCTTGTTCAGCATATCGCACTCCTACTCGCTTAGAGTCAACACTCAGAGGAGTCTGAATTGCGGCGAAGGACTTACCGCCATCTTCGCTGAAATCGGTGATCTGATGAATCTTTTCAGGGTGTTGATAAACATCCTTGTAAGGAATGTCCGGCTTAGCAAGAACCTTCATATTCGTCATCTTACCCGTGCCGACCTGCTCAACCTGAAAACCGTAATGGTTGTAACCCTCATCTTTAAGAAGAGCTACGGCCTGATTAAACTTTTCAGCACTGACTCCACCAATATAATAGTGGGAGCCGGTACCAACATCGACCATTCCTTTTTTGTCAACTTGTTCACGAAGCATGTCTGCAGTTGACTTAAGAATGTTTTCCTGAGGTTTAGCACCTTCAGCCAGAAGAGATCGGATTGAGGATTCGTTTCGACCCATCTCTTTAGCGATAGCTACATTCGAATTCCCAGCTTCTTTAAGTTTCTGGGCCTGACGAATATCAGCTTGCTTCTGATCATATTTGATGATGGCAAGGTTAGCTTGAAGCTGGTTACGCTTCATACCAAGACCTTCTGCGATCTGAGCATCAGTCTGACCGCTCTTACGCAAATCATCTACATATTGCTGAAACTGCTTGTTGCGCTGTCCTGGATCCTTACCAGATCCCCAGGGATAGCGGCCGCTCTTGTGGAGGGTCCCATAATGGAACAGTTCTTTAGAGTCTTCATCTTTGATCAATTGAGGGCCTCCTCCCTAAGAAAGTTGATCCTCTTATCGAGGGTGATGATACGGTCCATAATATACGCAATATCTTCGACCTCGGGATTATACACTTCGACAGCGTCATTTTGGTAAATCCGAAGTTCGATCGCAATATGGCCTGGCTTGAAGTCATACTCAAGACAGAACAGAGCAGCATAGATCTCAAGCTGACGCATCGAAGCTTTCGACACACCGGTCTTAAGATCATGAATCCGAAGAAGGTCCTGCTTCAGAGCACGGTCCCTCTTAAATGAAATCGCATCAGCTGTACCGAAGACATTGGCTGAATATGCGAGAACCTGTTCAGGCGTCATGCGGTAACCAATAGCATCATTGACGTATTGGTTGAAAGTTGTTTTGTTGTTGATCTGACGAATCTTCTTCTTGATCAGGATCGCAGCAAGGTCGTGAAGTTCAGTACCTTCTTGGGCTGCCATCTGAGTGTAGTACCACTGATCAAACTTTTCATCATCATAGTTCGTCCAATGATACTTAGACGCGCTTAGGGTCGCGTGTCTTCCTTGGAGCTCGTAGTGCCTGTTGAAGTTCTGCAAAGACTTCCTCTTCATTTTCCGGTGAAACAAAGGACGCATAAGACATGCGATTGAACTTGTTGACGTAGTACTCTTGATTCGGCTGACGGCTTGAATCTTCTTCACGCTTCCACTCAAGGAAGGCGTAATTGTCTTCATTGAAGATTACTAGATCGGGAATACCTTGACGGTAGTTCGGATCGTTCTTCAAAACTTCGCCATCAGGAAATGCAGTTCGTACTCGCTTGATGAAGTTACCTTGGAAATCACTCTCCAACTTCTTCTTTGACACACGTGGCACTTGGACCCCCAGAGTCACATAAAAATATAGAACATGCTAAGAGCGACATTCTATTCCTTTCATTATAACCGATGTTTTTAATGCGTGTTCAATGTCCGACGTCGCACAGTATTGTAGCTGTCTGGCCAAAAACCCACTTTTGTACCCAACTTTATATATAATCTCTATTTTTCAAAAATTTGTCATAAATATAAAAATAAGTGGGTTTTTGGCCATTTCGAGTCCGGGACAGGTCATTTTCGGACATTGAACACACATTATGGCCTAAAATGGCCCAAAACAGGCCTTTTTGTTCGCTTTCAGCGTAATTTTAGCATTTTCGCTCTGCCCACTTTCTGCCCACTTTGTGGCCAAAAACCCACTTTTGGACCTCCGAACTTGCCGCTTTCGGACACTAAGTGTGGGCAATTTTTTAGAAAAAGTGGGCAAGTGGGCAGGAGGTGGCCATTTCTGACCATACTCTCACCACGGTTCAAGCTCTGGAAAAGCCTTATTTCGAACCATCCGAACGTTCACCATCTTGTACCGACTACCATACTTCTCCGGATTGGTTACCCGAAACCTATCCGGTACTCCTCGTCCAGCTCCAGTACCACGCAAGACCTTCGTCTCACGGTTCCGAATAGTTCCGTCGGCAGATATCTCAAACTCCGGATACTCATCAATGACCCGCCACTCAGTTATATGACGAGTCCTCCGAAATTCCTCCAACGGTCGAGCCTTGTTCTCAACAACATTCGTATAGAACTCCACCTCCTCCTTAGAACGGTACCTAAGGTTCCCCAGCGAAGCCAAAGGATTATTAGTCACAAGCCAAAACCTCGTTCTCTTAACTTCCGTTTGTATAACGCTTCACGAAACTGCATCCGACTCATCCAAGCATGAGGTCCCCGAAAAGCGGAGACGTGTTGGCTCCATTCAAATACCTCACTTCTCCGAGCTCTCCTAAGCGCTACCCAATAAGTCCACCAAGTGAATCTCATACCATCAACCATTCTGGAAGTGGAGGTAGAGCTACTGTCTGATTCGCCAACCGATGCGTAGAGTCTCCCAGGAATTGAATCTGCCCATTTCGAACAAAGGAGTGACACCTAGGCGTAGTCATCACATTCTCCGGCTTCATCAACTCATCCCAAGGCAAATCCTTATTAATGAACTTCTGTCGAGCATAGACCAGTACTGAAGGTTCAATAGTCAGATCTTGAATATCCTTACCACTAACTTGCCATACGGTATCATCAACGATATGAGTGTCGTCACAACCCGGACACCAAAACTTTATAATCATTTCTTTACTCCAAGCTCTAGGAATACACTGACGATATCCTCCAAACCTTTCTTTCCCGGACATTCATGAAAGATGTTATTACCTTTTGGTGATGGACGCTCACCAAAGATGTGAGTATGATTGGAGGGGACTCGCTCTTGAAAGTATTCTTGCACAGAGTTTAGGGTATGGCTCATAAGCTCATGATATTCAGCAAGGTTATCATCGATATCTATTTGTTGGTAATAACTACTATCGGCGCAAAGCCAAACATGAGTCGTCATTCAGTAATCATCTCCGTCTCACTAACGCCGAGAACCTTCAAAGCATCTTTAGTATCCCTTACCCGACCTTCACAAGCGGAGGTGGTAGGCGACCACCACTCCTCAGGAAACTTCACCACCTTCACCGGACCAACCACACCCTTCAACTTCTGCGGTTGAGTAGCCAGGACGATCTTCCGAGGGTTAATAGCATTCCGCCGAGCATAGAGCTCCCCTAACCGCTCAGAGCCGAATATGACTACAACGTCTTTCATTCGTTATTCTCCGACGAATCAATCTCGATTGTCTTACCTCCAGGATCAATCACATAGATATCAAACCCATAACCGTAGTAGAAGGGGTTGCCACAAGACCAGCCAACCTCTAGTTCCATAACATCGCCAAGATCAGCATAAATATGCCATTTGGTGTAGCCATCAGTTGTACCAACGCCCATGATGACGTGATCGATTTTGTCGAGATGAAAGATAATGTCAGTTAATGATGTATAGGCGCAGCAATCATCTGTATCCTGTAAAAGAACTGTTCGACCATCATCTAGAACTAGCGCAGTTCCAGCAATAGTCTTATCCCACAGACGTTCATAGCCCCATTTGTCTACCTGACCTTTAGGAAGAACCTTACGATAATTACGATCAATCGACACAATCTTCCGTCCGACAATATTAGTAGTCAATGCTTTAACATTGTTGGGCATTGTTCCATCATCGTCATAAAGCGGATCAATCGTATCTTCCGGGTAACCTTTAAAATCTTTCATTTCGGCTCTACCTTTCCTTCTAAGATATTCTGATGATCTGGACTAAAGTTGGCTATGAATCTAAACGATACCGAAGCTGTAGTAGGTCGTTGGAAAGTTATGTGTGTCGGATCATTAAGTTTTGGTTCCCATACACCACTATTACGGTATTCCCGGCAGCGCCGCCATTTTACGTTGTTGCTCATTCCACATCTCCAATACGATGGACTTCCCCGACCTTTGTGGACGAGATTCAATAAGACGAATATCAAGATCCAGACCTACAGTAAGGAAGTTCAGATCAAACATTCCTTTTGAGGCTATGTATAAATAGTCTAAGGCGGCTTGGGTGGTATAGAGAGGTTCAGGTTTCTCCGTCATGAAATACTCGCTTCATAGATTTTTCGAGCAAGATTTTTTGCTATATGATCTGGATTAGTACCAACATAAACACCACATTCACAATGTCCTTGATAGCTAAACAGATGTTGTTGTATGATCGCTAAAATAGCCTCTTCACTCATCACTTACCAATCCAGATCGCATACTGAAAGTAGGTATAGTTAGGACCAGGAAGACTAGCTTTCTTATGGATGATCCGCTTCCAAGTCATCCGACCCCAGACCCAACCTCGATCAACCGTCTTAACCGGTCGCCAAGCAAACCACCGATGCCAAGGAGCTACTGGATAGCCAAATGCGGGTAGATACAACTCATCGCTTTTCATGCAGCCATCTCCTCTTCAGCGTCCGTACAATCCGCATAAGCCAACTGACCTCTCGCCATATCACCCAGATCAACCGTCGATATATTCCACTTCTCTCCATCATCTGCCGAGAGTTGGACATAGGTCTCCCCACTCAAGCTATTAACTCGAGTCTTTACTTTATGTCGCTGAGCTTTGAGTCGGACAGCGCCTTCAATATGTACCTGGAACCGGGAAAAGCCTGGAAGATCCACCCAGCCCTCTTTAGACAAATAAGTGGGTGGCTTGTTATTTTTCTTCTCTGGACGTTTAATAGCAAGTTCCGGATAGGCGAGATCTACCAACATTTGAAAATTTCGCGAGGTGTTTTTACCCGAGTCATCATAGAGATTGAATGAGAAGGCCCCAGTCTGCCTATTCTCACTCTCCTTCAATAACATCATACGCTTACGACTCCAGACATCACCATCTTTAGTAATTTCATAATTCTTGTAACCTGGGATACGACGCCATTCTTCTTTGGTGATATCCCGACCGTCGGCTGTAATACGCTTAGCCATTTCTGAGACCTAACCCTATCTACTTTTTACGTTTGCTTGTCATGAGAAAGATGGTGGCCCAGAATATACAACTGATCCCCAAGCAGATCAGAAATATACCTGAGCACACCACCAGTAACTTCATTACTTCGGCGATCATTTCCACACTTCTCTGAGATGTTGCTTGTTATCGGCAACATACTTGATAGCTTGCGCCAGGAGGACAATGTTCAAAGCAAGACCACGTTGAATATGCCATTGCTTGACGTTCAGATAGATCTTAGCTGAGGTAGCCGCTTTAAGTCCTACCCGCTTCCCCATATCAATAGCGAGACCAGAGCTCACTTCTTGTTCCAGTCCTCACCAAACGTCTCAAGAATGATCGCCTGTAGAGTCATCACGAAAGGCGATCCATCTTTAGCATGCAGCTCAACCTGCTTATCTGGATCTTCCCAGTATTCCCCGAGGGTGCGCTTAGTCCAGAAGTTCCGAACAATACCGAGAGAATTGACCTCGTAGTCCTTGTAGCCCGGGATCCGTACCCATTCAGGTTCAGCAGGCTTGAAAAGCTCCTTAGCCAGTTGTGGTCCATCGATTTTGACCCAATCTGAATCCTTCTCACCATATTTGATAGTAACAAGTTCTCGAAGATATATGGCATCCAATTCCGGACTAACGGTCAGCTTACTGATACTATTCCGAATTTGCCCTGATTCATTAATTTCATACTTACCTGGTGGAATAGCTACAATGCCAGCAAGAGTAAGATCCTTCCAAGGACCATTATCGAGAAGATCGATCTCCCAGGAAGCCAGCGGAGGAATCGGCTTCGGATGCCACTGCCAACCTTCTTCGATGATTTTATCAATTACTCGCTCAGCCACTTCAGTAATCGAGTAGTTGATTACTCCAGCTTCCATCAAAATAGGACCAATAGCTTCAATGAGCTCATGCCGCTTTTCGTTATTAACGCCCACGTTCCAAAAACTCCTTTTCATTGAACGACCGTTTGGTCGAAAGGGACCTCATGATTGCGTTGTCAATCACTGAGTTTGACCGAAGCACGTAGTAGTGCAGGTCTTTATAGGGGGTATTCAGTCGATCAATACGTCCGAGGGACTGATCATAAACTTTGTAGCTATAGGTCAGGGAATATAGCAGCATAGCGTCTGTAGTGATACAGTTCCATGCTTCTGACCCGGCAGTGTACTGGACGAAATACATCCACTTCTCACTCTCCGGTACTTCCTCATGCTTCTGCCCATTCCACTCAGCCTTCTCATAGAGTCCCCATTCGAACTCCTGAGCCATCTCCCGCAACATATCCAACTCATAGTTGAAGTTATAGAATATGATCAGTCGTGGATGCTTCCGAAGAGCGGTACGAACTTGCTCTAGACGAGACTTATCAGTATTAACCAACTTCCGCATTACCCGGAATAGCTCGCCTACGTCTCGGATCGGTCGCTCTTCATAGATATGCCATCGGTCTTTCCAAACTCGCTGGAAGAGCTGTTTATCGTTCTCGACCATAATATTGTTGACGTGGCGAATGGTATGTCGTTCGAATGGCATTTCGACAATGAGGTCTCGACGGAATCGCTCGAGAACGCCCGTCTCAATATATCGATCAACTTGTGGAAACTTTGAATATCGTTTCCAAACAACATGTTGACGAAGGAACTCAGTTCGATTCTTATAGTAGCCGTGAGCGATGAATACAGGAATATAGTCCATCCAAACATCACCAGGAGTAGCGCTAAGCAATACCCACTGATTAGATTTCGCAACCTTGAGAAAGGCTTTGACCCAGGCGCCAGAACCCACCAGGCGTTGCTCGTCGAATATAAAGAAGGCGTTTTCTACCTCCGTATACTTCTCGAGGTTATTCCACGAGTCCACCTTGAGCTGAACCCCATAGACGGTGGCATTGAAGTCGGTACTAATACCAAACCGGGAGAACTCCTTCTCCCAGTCCAGGGAGTCGCGTTTTCGTGCCGTAGTGATGACAAAGACGTCACGAGGTTTTTGCATTGGTTCAAGACCACCGAAACCGTTGATAGCCAGGTCTCCGCCACAGACTTTAGTATAAAAATAAGCCGCTGCAGTGATCGACTTGCCCGAGCCAACGCCTCCCCTAAGGATGCATCCATTCTTCATCTTCTCCAGTGCGTCTAGTTGATGCTTTCTTAGTTCGACGGCCATTTAATTCCTAGACCAAGGTGACTTTTTAGTACCCGCTAATACTTCACCAATCCAGGCATTAGGATCTACTGGTGGTTTCCAGAAGTCTTCCCGGTCAAAACGGTGTTCGACTTTACAACCCATAGGATGAGCATCACAAATGAAGACTAATTCTTCTTCAGTAGTCCACCATTGACTTAGAAAGAAACGATGACGATGCGGCTTATCTTTAGCATAAACTACCCCACGATCAGTTTTCTTCTGATTTGGGTTTACCTGTGATACACGCCGCAGAAGCTCATCCTGAACAGCAACAGCCTCGATATGGGTCATACCCTTACAGGACTTCTTAGAGTGCCACAGAAAGCCCTCACGCCAGCTGTGCGGTTCATGTGGCGTCTGTACACCACATTCAGCCATGTTAATCCACTTCATTTTGTTCACCTTCCGGGACGACTGGGGTATGGTTATCCCAGTTCTCTTTGTATTGATCAATATGACCCCAACCAAGTGGTGTCTGTACAATTTTTAAATAACAACCATCGTATCCGCAATATGCGAGGTCATCGACCATGATTCTCTTTCCTGGATCTTAATCCGACTACAGGTACAGCAGGTCATCACTCGAGACCCGTCCGTACAACTTGCTAAGATGATCATATCTTCACCACAATGTTCACACATGGCTCCCCAGCCGTTCCTGTGAGTAATACCTAAAAGTTAGACCACGGTGCTCATTCCGATCACCTCGGAGACAGGCATAGATGCTGCCATAGTCGCCGTTAATATATTTCGCACAGTCCCGAACAGATCGAAAGACATCACCTGTCTCCACAATCTGTACTTTCTTACCCCACTGCCTGCTGAACTCATCATACTCATATTCCTGAAGAGGCCGAGCACTGGTGTCACGCTGCAGAGACTTTCGCAAATATAGATTGTTCATGGAGTTGTCGGTCAGATCGCCGTTGTAATGAACGGTCTGATGTTCCATTGGCCAGCCCAAGAAGTTATAGGCAACTAGCTTATGGATATACAAATCCCGACAACCATCTTCATTGCACAGCGTAACCCGCATATACCCCTTATCATTAGGGCGGGGGGTCAAATATCGGTCGTGAACTGTGTTAAACAGCCGACCTTTATCACTTACTACATAGTTAGGGTAGCCCTCAACTTCCACCCAGCGTTCAGACAACTGAGACCTCTTTCAAAAATATGCGTAGTTGGGAAGTGGGGACCAGCACCCCTCAGCACTGACCCCCACTTTTTAGGAGTAGCTACTCCGCTTTCTTTTTCCGCTCGTCACAAGGACCTGCGTGTGCTTTATGTAATCGACACTCAGCATTCCTACAAGGACCCTGAAGCTTGAGCAGCTCCTTCTCCCGGATCCGTAGGATGGCATACATACCCTCAACACGAGGTCGATGCGGCTTAGGCTGCCGTGGCTTCTGACTTGATTCCATTACTCTCCTCAATGGGAGGACACAGGATTGCGCCTCCGGCGTGTCGATAGTCTATGACGTTTCCGGTAACTGTGTAGTACAGAACGCCGCCGCACTTCGAGCACTTTCTCTTCAATTGCATTATGTGGTTCCCCCAGATGCTTACTACTACTGGGAGTCAGTACCCAGCTTACTGAATTGCTTTCTTGATTTTTACACATGAGTGAAAGCTGAATGCCACAAATCGGACAAAACATTTTCACAACGGGCCTGAGACCTTGCCCTGGCATGTGTTACGCCACCTGCTCTTCGTCCATACGATTCAAATCGTCATTTGTAAGAGTCTGCTGTGGTTCAGTAGGGCAGTTAACCCTAACGAGCATCTCTCGAAACGAAGTGCTGTAACCCCGTGTGAGACCATCAGGGATTTGGTGTGAGCTCATTACTGCGTCCTTGCTAGTAAAGTGGATACCTCTCCCAGAAGAGGCTTATTAATTAGACTTGCTTATATTCCTCAGCCATTAGTTCAGGTCGAATAGCTTCCCATCGACCATCTTGATGATGTACGACCCAATCTCCAACCCAAGTTAGATCGAAGGCAAGACCTTGCGTTAACTCACTATGGAGAACAATGCGTTCCGAAAGAGTTTTGCCCGCTACTTGAGTTTCATCTTTCCAAGTAGCACTACCGCCATTGGAATTAACCCAGAAGACTAGATCCATGCCATTTTCTTTACCGCCCGTAAACTGTCGAGCGTCTACGGTTTCAGTTCGCTGAAAGGTAGGCATTGTGCCTCTTTCCACAACCAGGACAGGTGAAGGGTCCATCGTTATATCGGCGCTCCCAGCAGATATTACACTCAGAAATATGAAGAGATCTCTCCGACGGAGATTCATCTACATAATAAAAAGTCTCCCCACCATCTTCTGAGAAGGCTCGTCCATCGCGCTTGTTTTGCCAAAGACCATTTTCATCACCAAGTATTTCCGATCCATGGTGAAACCATTCAGCCGGAGAATTAGTAAGGGGTCCGAGCGGTTGGAAGTTCAACAGTCGAGTCAGGCTTGGCATGATAGCCATGTGCGATCCACCGGAGTGTCCAAAAGATGTGTATTCACGAATAACCCGGAGATACCAATCAATTACTTCCGGCTCTTCACCAATTCGCTCAAGTTCAAAGCGAGCATGTTTTACCAAGTTGGATTCGTTTTCGGCATACTCAGCGGCCGCATGTTCTTGCTCACCAGGCTCAAACCACTTGCTGGCAAGGCGGTGCTCCTTCGTCCACTTGATAGCGTTTCGAACGAAGATAACGGAGTATACCGCAGCAGTAACAAGAAAAGCCGGTTGCCCAGTAACAAGTGCATAGGTTGCCCACAGGACCTGGCAAGCTACATTTATCCACCAACACCACCACTTCTTCTGTCCTGCAAAATAAAAGCCGATGAGGCCGACTGCCCCAACAACCCAGGAAAGAATCTGTCCCAAGTCCATTTACTTACTCCTAAGCTTTCGGTATTCCTCGATTACAAATCGCCAGAATATAGGCGTCTGTAGAATTGTCATAACTGCTCGGAAACGCCAGTACATTACTGCTCACGCTCCTGGGATTCCCGAACAAAGATTTCATACCAGATCATGACGCCAACGGCTAGGATTCCCATGGATCCGAGAAGGACGACTAGACCCCAAAAGTATTCTGCCCAAGTCATTAGAACTCAATACTCACTTTCTGCTGTTCGCTTTTAATGATGATGTCAAGTGGTGAGGGTTTACCTTCCAGCTCAGCCAGAAGGGCGAGGTCGGATACAACACTACCTCGCAAATATGTCCACTGTTCAAGGGTAATGAGACAGTCGCCAAAGGGAGTAATATGATCCTGCAGGTCTCGAGTTAGAGCTACACCTTCTTGCAGGCGATTAAATACCTTTTTGGCAAGAATCTCTCGTTGCGACTTCGGTGCAGGATTACCACTGGGGCGTTTCTTAGACTTGCTCAAAACGCTCCTTGAACTTCTTATCGGTGAAGATCCGGTAACGGTCACCCTTTTTGACAATCCAATCACCACGATATGCAGAATAGACCATCTTGTGATCTTCGAGTTCTATGAAAAATGACAAGCGTTCTTGAAGATGAATATCCATAACTGACTGATTATCCACCCAGGTTATCTTCTGACAACCATGCTTTTCCAACCACAGATGAACCTTATTGGCGCTATCAACTCCACCAACAAACTGCTCAGCATCGACAAGCTCGGGTATCTGACGGTAACGTGCCATCGTATTTCTCCTTATAAGAGGGACAAGTGAGGGCCGCCCGATGGATGGACGACCCTCACGATATAACTTTGAATTATCCGAATGGCCTAGACCATGTCGGATTAGGTGGGTTCGGTGGCCCCATTCGAGGATCGTTCATTGGAAGTGTGCTCAAATCACTATCACCTAGAGAATGTTGTCCATAATCAGCTCGACCACAAGCAGCATAGAAATATGGTGCAGCGGCTTTGAGAATGGTAACTACCACATCTCGCTGGTGTTTATTACCATTAACGCCCCAAGCTTCCATTGCTGCATCGATAGCTTCTTCAGGAACTGGAGAGCTCATTACAGAATGCCTCGTTCGGTCATACTCTTAAAGCGATCACCTTGCTGACGAATTACTTTCTTATGTGTTTCTACATAAGAGCCATCAGCATGATGAGTCGCCATATGCTTAGAGACAACTCCAGAAGGATCTTGCACTGTAACAGACACGCAACCCTGATCATCTACCTTAATAACGCCCCAGGATTTTTCACCAGATTGAGTCCAGGTAAGACGTTCGTTACAAACTCCACATACCGCACTGAATTCCATTATTATCCTTAGGCTTCGATTGCCTGCTGCTCAAACTCGCCAAGATCCTCCAGGGGTTCGCCCCAAACATCCTGACCGGACTCCAGAGCCAACTGAGCTTCTGCAGCACCCAACTCCGGAACATCCATGTACTTCTGCTCCAGGTAGTCTTCCTGGATGGTGACGTAGATCGACCGAAGATACGCCGAGACGCCTGAACGACCATTCATGTCCCACTTGGAGGGCGAGACCCGAACATCAACCTGCTTGATCTCCTGCCAGTCCAGGATGTCAATGTCATCTTCACCAAGATTGGTACGACCCTTACTGGTGATCAGAACCACAGTTGGCGGACGATGTTTGTAGCTGACGTTGACCTTCAGAATCGGCTGAGGAGCGTCACCTTCTTCACGAGCCTTCAGGTATTTGATGTTCCAGCCTGCACGCTCCATGCCATCAGCAGCTTCCGGAGGAATAACCAGGTTGAAGTTCCGCTTGCCTTCCTCATTGAACTGCTTTGCTGCACCCGCAAAGTTTCGGAAGATGATCCTTGCATCTTCGATCATCAAGTCTTCGATGTAACCGCTGTTTGCCATTATGTAAATATCTCCTGTTGGGACTTAATTGAATTTTGCGATGAAGGCTTTGTCGGCAGTGCCGGAGAAAATAAGACCGGTCATGATACCAGTTCCAATAAACTCCATGACTTCTCGACCAGCGGGGGTATTGAAATTGACAGCCATGTGATTGATCTCAGGAACCACTACAGCATCACCAAGCTGTATGTAGTCGACACCCTTCTTCATGAAGATCGGAAGGATGAGTTCCTTTGCTTCCGGCAGTGGGGTTACTTCCGACTGCAGTTCAGTTCGCTCCTGCTGCTCGGTAGCAGCATCTAAAGCATCATGGTTTACTTCCGGGGTTTCACTCATGTGAGGACTACTCCTTGATTTTTTGGTCAATTGACAGATGTTCAATCCGACCGAATTGCAAATATGAAGCGACTACATCAGAGTTGATGGTAGCCGTAAGAAGACCGCTATCGCTAATTTCAGCGTCGCCGACCTTCTTCCCGTTCATCATGACGGGAACCCTCTCTTTGAGGTAGCTGTGTTTTGCCACTTTCTTCTTTCTTTGTTTTATCACGAGCGAAGAACTCGTCAAATAATATCCAACTACTCATCGACCCTCCGGAATACGTATTCACGCTTGTCGGCGTCATACCAACTTTCGATCGACCCTTTCGCATTCAGGATTTGTTCCTGGCTAATCCGAAGCTCTGATATGCTCTGCGCATCCAGCAACGCACCCAAAACTATAGCTTCGTTAGGATCTCGAACAAGCATCCGATTTGAATTGAAGGTAATGTTTTTGATTTCCCCACTAATAATTGCCTTATGGAGTAATTCGACTTCTGAGGTTCGAGTATCTACGATTTCCAAATGAGTTTTATTGTCATATCGACTCGTGGAGAGTTTACCGGCTAATGGTTCAGCACTTCCCGGAGTAAGAACATCGATAAAACCTTCGAGATTTGTAATTTCCATTAGTCTTTCAACAACCTAACTTCCTGAAGTGCGAAGGTGACCGCTTGCATACAATCTGCACAAAGTTGTAGATCGGCTGCTGGTCCATAATTAGTTTCCTTACCAAGGACTACCCAACCTTTTGGTAAAGTTATTCTTCTGGGATGTCCGGCAATGTTCTCAGGTTCACCCGGAGTATTACAATTATCACAGTTAAATTGGATTACTTCCCGTTGAGCCACTATCTTCTCCATCTCTCTGATCAATCAGGACGGCCGTACCGCCCCATGAGGAAATATGACAATTCCACCATGAGGCGATACGAGCTAGGATTTCGAAGTGGTAATAACCATTCCACTCCACAGTGCCATTATCGTAATGGCAGACATGCCAGACACGCCAGCGACGATGTGAAAGATCTCGTCGCTTCCGAGGATATAGCTGCTCAGGCAAGGAACCACTCTACGTCGCAATAGTTCATCAGTGAGTCATACGCTTCGTTGACCAGAGTCTCGAAATATGACTTGTCGATCTGGTGTTCCTTACCAAGAGCCTTGACCATGTCAGCTTCCAACCAGTAGAAGCCCTTGGTACCCGCAACTGCGTCAAAGCCCGACTTGTCCTTCTTCTCCCGGACCAACTGACCTCCACCAGTACCCGGCATAACCGGAGTAAAGACACCGCCCTTACCAACGTAGTGCTTCTCACCGGTATCCATGAATGCCGGAACACCATCCGACTGGAAGTCAATGTAGATTGCAGTCGTAGCGTGCTTGGCTACCGTAAGATCCTTGAATTCGATCGGATCCTTGGTGAACATGGTCTTGTAGACATAAGGAACCTGGAACTGTGCGCCGACGGCTTCCCAAGTACCAATCTTCTTAGTCTTCTTTGCCCAACCAACCTTGGCAATATAGACCGCATCGTTAACGAGACACATCTTTTCGTATGTAGCCTCGTGCTCGAAGTTGTAGCCATATTCTTTACCAAAGTCATGCACAAACTGGATGATCTTCTCATCTGCATCCGGGATCTTAATCGAGTCCGTCTTGATGTGAGCTACAACGTAACCCTGCTTCTCAACAGCTTCCTTCAGGTCCATCATGAACAAAGCACCACGCTTGGCTACGATGTTGTCCTTGTTACGAATATCCCGGAAGGGGTTATCAAACTTGGCTGACGTCATACCATAGACGATGTTGATCACGATCTTCAGCGCATACGAAAGAGCCTCTGCATCTTCCTTGTTATCGAGATAAGGCGCCAACTTGCCGTCGAGAAGGCCCTTTGCCTTGTCATAGTCACCGTGTTTGATTGCAAGGCGCGCTTCAACGAGGTCCCAGAAGTTCTTGGTGTATGGACCAAATGCGTCCAGCTCTTTAATGCTCGTAGGATGCATCGACTCGACGTCCAGAAGTGCAACATTCTTATACATACCAGGCTTAGCACGAACTAGCCCTCCTTCCCCAACTTCTTCATCTTTGTATGTACTCTTACCAAGCTCAAACTTGTAGCCAGGGAACATCTCAGACAGATCGGTATAGACAAATTCCTCATTTGCCTTCCGATTGGTGCCGAAGACGATCTTGGCAGTATGCCGCTGAGTTGTATCGTTAACTGACAACCCACTCAGGTCAGCCAGAATTCGCCGAGCAACCAGATCCTGCCAACGATTCTCAAGTACTTGTTTGGTGGTGATCACGTCATTGTCACAGTACTCGCCAACCTTGTCCCACAGCTCTTCGGGTACTGGAGCATCCCAGTCAAGACCCAACTCGCTGTGGTTCAGACCAAGCTCGATCTGCCACTTCTTTAGACCCTGCTTCTTGGAGGCAAAATCATAAATATCGGCATAAGACAGATTGTAAGCTTCACCGAAATATGCGTTCGGAGCACCTTCGATAATCTTCTTGCTGAGCTTGTAGAGCTGCTCGTTATTGAAACCTAGGTAAGCACCATACAGAATATGATTGTCATACCGACGGTTGTTGAAGCCAACAAGCTTCATCCGCAGCAGTTCCCCAACTGCCGTAGAAGTCGGGTTGACCATCCGCACCACCTGAGGTGAGTTACGGTAAGACCAGGAAATGATGAAGAGGTTCGGGAAGACTTCCAAGTCATAGACCACAAGCTCATCTTCGGATGGTGGGACTACGAAGGAGGTTCCAGCATGCTGCGCCTGGGCATCCTCCTTTGACTTGAACTTCATGTCCTTTACCTTCTTGAGGCAGTACAGACCATGATTGGAGCTGTTGTTGGCGAAGGCCATCACCTTACCCCGCATGTCAGTAACGTCGTACTGAAGTTCACCCTTGTTGTAGACATCCTCCAGAATCTTGTGAATGAAATCAATACTAGGCTTAGTGCCTGCATGATACTCCTTGTGGAGATTCTTTTCGATGAGTGTACGGATCGCCCGCTCACTCTTTACTCCGTCTTGGTCGAGCACTTTCTTCTTCTCCTTAATGGGCAGACCAGTGTTAATGGTTGCCACGGGGACATTGTTGCATTTGGAAAGCTTTCGCCGAAGTGACGAATCGCCTGTGAAGACCTTTACTTCAATTCCGTCGTCATAAACACGACTGAGTTCGGCGGGGTCCCCATCGTAGATATAGTGGAGATGAACTCCTGCTCCGGACTTACTAAACTCAGCGTAAGTGGGCGGCCAGGTTGACGCGGCGGCCAGGTTCCGTTCAGCGCTTTTGTTGCCTGATCCATCTGTAAGGTCGAAGTCAATGACGATATGCTTGGCTGGGGGCTTGACATAATGCTCCTTTGTAGTATCCAACTCATGTAGTTTGCTCTTTACTTCAAGCCATTTCTTTTCTGGAGTACCAGTCTTGGTTGAGTACTGTGCTGGCTGATCGGTGTACAGCATATCCAGCAATGACTCAGTCTCATTCAATACCAGAGAGAACTTATTAGGCTCCTCAACGTTCACCGGAGCTTTGAACTTATCAGCGTTGAACTTGGAATAGTAACTCCGAACTCGAATATCATCCACTACTGCCCGATCTGCATATTCAAGGAAGTAGTTCTTCAATTCTTCCCGAAGTTTGTGTCGAGGCATCTCATATTTCAGACCTGCCTCAATCACATAGGTCTTCCACATCTCATAGGCCTGCTGAAGGGTTACCCCGTCCTGAGCCTTAAAGATATCGTAGTAAGCTTCGATGTAGTTGAAGAACACATCCGTCTGTAACATCATGGCAATGGGTTGGTAGCCGGAGTAGTAATCCTTACCCATCTCCTTGTAACGCTCCAGACAGAAGTGTGCAATCGCCCCCAGCTCGAATTCGATCTGTTTCATAAGGTTGGCGTACTTACGTGGCGCAATACGAGCCCCAGTGGGGTGCACATCGATCATACGACGAATAAGACCAGACTTCGCATCCGTGATCTTGACCGGCTTGTTGGAAGCCATAATCAGGAAGGATATGATTCGAATCGTGTACGTCGCTTTGTGTTTCTCATTGATCGTCATCGGTTCGTGACCAACGATTGAGTTAAGCTTCGTATTGTCTTCGATTCTCGACATATCACTATCGGGGTCAATCGCAACCAGAGGGTTGGCTCGAAATGCCTCAGCAGCAAACGCCGAAGCACCAGTTAGAGCTTTTGCATCAAAGGTTGAGTAATAACCCGGAAAGAGGCGCATGATTATATCGATCATCGTGCCCTTACCAGTACCCGGAGCGCCATAGAAGACCAGGAACTTCTGAATCTTCTTGCTATCACCAGATATGATAGAGCCGAGACCCCAAAGAATCTTGTCAGCTTCCTCGGGGTCGTAGAGCGTATTTAGGATCTCAAGGAATGTCGAAACATCTCCGGGAGCCAAAGGATATGGAAGACGTCGGCTAACGTAGTCTTCCTTCTTCACCTCGCTGTTGCTAAAGGTAAGGGAGGCATCAAGTTCTTTTGCTGAGTCAGAGAGGTTCTTGACATATGACTGGAATTTGAGCCAGCTACCACTACTAAAATCACTCAGATATTTGACATACACGCTGCCGTTAGTACGCTCTTTCAACTTCTTGGCGTATTCCCGCAGCTCAGCATCAATCAGTCGCTGGACGTCATATTCATCATCAGACCAGAGGTGCTTCTCTTCATCCCAAATGGCATAGAACATCTTACTACGCACCATCAGATCTTGAGACCGACAAATCTTGAAGTCGGGATATACCTCCACGACTCCATTCTTGGTGCTATGCTCTTTAATTTTAAAGAAATCCATTTACCCTCCCTCCCGGAGATTAGTTGTTAAGGACCAGAGGCAGTCCTGCCCTCCAGCAAATATGCTTCCAGTTGAAATCCGATTTCGATTTTGCGTTGATCTCGTTTGGCATTCCGAAGTGGGAAGAGACCCCCATCTCCATTTCTCTGATATTGTCGATTCAGGAAGACATTGAGTTTATGAGCTACGTCCATCTGAACCTGATTTGAGTAAACCTGGTCCGGATAACGAATCTCAAGATTATCGATCATCTTCCAGAACCAATCGCCAGCTTCCTCCGAGGATTCGAAGGCGGCACGGCGAGACAAAGCGATAAGCATCTCCAGGACAGTACAGTCTTCTGTTAGCCACGGATCTGATTCGAGAATATCGAAATCCATGACATGCAGAAACTCTTCCCGGAGACACTTACCATCCTCAGCACGATTATCGTCGTAGTAGACAGACCAGGTGAACCGCGTCCGGTACAACTGCTTTGCTAGCTCCCAATATGCTCGTGCAGGATCGTTATTACGAATAGACCCGATCTGGCCATAAAGCCATTCCAGATACTGGTCGTCAATCGTTCCAGTGCTCATTAGGCATCTCGGAACCGCTTAGGTCGAGGCTTCGGCTCACGAGCGAACTGATCCTCAAGATCAATCATCCCGAGAATATCCTGCCCGAATCGACGCTCATCCAGAATGATTTCGTAATCTGCTTCTCGCTGCTCATTACGAACATAGACCGTATTTGGATCACCTGAGTCTTCGCCGAAACGATTCAAGCTATCACGATTGATGGTCTCATTGACGTCATCGATGATCTTATCTGCATCATCTACCAAGGTGTTGTCGCCCTGGTAGTAGGTCAAGCAGATCTGATCATAGTTTTCATCGTTTGCCATATACATCTCAACCGAAATGACATACGGTCGGTTGTTGACTGCGTTATCAGCCACAGTATACTCCTCCGGCTGGGGAACCGGTCTTGGGTCTTCTACTACAGTTTCCACGGTTTCCGGCTCCTCTCCTTGTTTGAAATATCCACGGTAGTCAACTAAATCCCGAGCCTTCTGCAGTGATTCCGCAGATGGTTCTAGTTTTTGGGCAAGGATAGAGTCCGTGTACGCTTTGTTCAGTTCCTCTTCTGTTGGAGGAGCTTTGCGTTCCGGATTATCCCGCTTTTCATTGTCACGGATCTGTCGCTGCTCATACATTTCCTGCATGTCAGCAATTTCAGCTTCCGCAATAGCTTCATACTTGGTCTTCAGCCGCTTCTCGGCTACGAAATAACCAATGCCGGTCCCAATGGAGAGACCGGCTACCGCAGCAATTGTGATTTTAGTGTTGGTGTCCATCAGCCCTTGCGTCCGTTCAGCTGCTTCTGCAGGGCCTTCAGTCCTTCGTGCTCCCGAAATGCAGGGTTCCGAACCGGAACTGAACGCTCACGACGGGGAGATGGTTTTGGGGTTGGTGTTTCCTTGACTTTGTCAGACATGTTGTCTCCTCAAATATTCCGGAGTTGAATTAGCTACTTCTTTGCGGTACGTCTCTTCGGCATCGACCAGGGTGGGGGCATAAATATAGTATTCCTCCTCCGCAACCAAGAAGACGTAGACGTACTGCTGCACTAGATCTTGTCCCAGATGCTGGTCAGACCCCGGAAGTCAAGGATGATGCAATCCATTTCATCCTCACCGGCACCGAAGATCCGAGCATTAGCGCTCTGGCAGTCCTTGATACCGAAATCGACCTTGTTCACACCATCTTCGGTCTGGATCCAGCCGAGTGCCTGGCCTTCGGGAACCGGCTTGAGTCCGAAACCTTCCAGAACTTCATTGAGGAAGATGTGACCACGGCCATCCAGACGCTGCTGAGCGTAGGTCTCCTGGCAGTTTGCGTACATCAGGTTGTAAGCGGGGTCCGGACGCCAGTTGATGTTATCCCGATCGAAGAAGAACACCTGCTCGCCGACGTTCTTGGGGTTGATGGTGATAACGGCCTTACCGTCGTCATCCTTCTCAACTGCTTCTGAGTAACCGGAGTATAGGTCCTGTTCCTTCTCCAGACCAAGTTCCTCAGCAACCCGAGCACGGTACTTCTTAACCGTCTCTTCGAGGGACTTGTATGCGGCGATGGAAGATACCGTACGCTTGTACTGCAGACCCTGACCACCAATGATGCAACCGAGGGAAACCAGACCCAGAGAAACGGGCAGAGCGTAGAGCTTGGTGATATCCACAACCATGCGGGTGTAGACGATAGCAAGGTCCTTCTTGTGATCCGTGCTGGAGTATTCATCTGCAGGACGTTCGTGAGCGAAAGAGTTCACCTTATCAATATCAAGGCGGTGCTTGTCCACTACTTCTTCCAGACGGAGGGTGGCCTTTGAGGACAGTACAGCTGCGGCTACTACGCCAGCTACACCGACACCCGTGAGGATCTGCGGCGCATACTTCTGAGCTACGAGACCTGCACGGCCAGCCTTGGCAACCTTGACGGCGCCCTTTACAGAGGTGATGATAGACATCTTAGAGTTTCTCCTTTAAGAGTTAAATATGGATTGGTGAAGCTACTTGGTAGCGCTCAGTTTCCCAGCATTCATGAGGCGCATGTAAATAACATGAACTTTGTTGTCTGCCATTTTTGAGACTTTCTCTGTCCACCGAGCTCCCGGATAGGCGTTTGCAACCGCTGCTCGCTTTTGTTCGATGGACATGAAATTCTCCTTACTTCTTAATTGGTGAAGGCGGCAGACTAACATTAGTTAAGGGGGACTGCCAACAAATAGGCTCATCAGCCTTCGTCTGTACAGTCCACCCATTCAAAAGAAGATCGAGACAGGTATCTTCTTTTAGACCAGTCCGAGCAGATATCTGCAGGGCCTGACGCCTCATGATTTCGAGCATTACTATTCCTTAGTTAATGACCAAAAGGTCAAATATGTGTTTCTTTCGATTTACGAAGATCTTCACTCCACCTTCAAGATTGATCTGGTATTCGTTTGGACGGATGCTGTAAGACTGCAGAGTCCCGACGTGGGTTTCCGTCTGACCAACGACAATTTGGCCTTCAGTTGAAACTCTACTTACCGTTACCATTACCACGTGATTGACATTTACCGGCCGAAGTTCGGACAAATCAGATTTTACTGCAGTCATAGCATTATTCCTTAATCGAGAGAGATTAGACGGGGAAGGTCTACGCGGTAGCCTCCGGTAACACGACTGATACCTGCGGTGTCGAGATCAACCCAACCCCATTTTTCGTCCGTAAACTTCGGAGTCCACCCGAGCATCTGATAGAGCACTGCTACGGATACGTTGCGGTACTGATCCAAATATCCGTTCAAGTTGTCCAGAACTTCCTGAGCATCGACCCGGCTAGGTACGACAATCTCGGGAAGTTCGTTTGAAGCCCGAGGACCAGCCATCGGCTTGTTTTCCGATCCAGGATTGCCCTGGAAGTACTTGTTGTACGAGTTGTAGCTGGAGTTGCGGGTCCGGTTCTGACTGTTGCCAACCAGCGGACTTGTTACAGTGGTACGACGGCGGGAAGCACCACTTTCACCGAGGAAAATCCGTTCGATGGTCTGCTGACCGGCTTCCACCAGCAGAATACGAAGCTGTGGGATGACTACGTCTTTAATGACAAATGAGCCTGCACCCTGGATGCTGTCGCCGGTGAAAGTCTCAGCCAACTTACGACCAAGAGACTTCTTCCGCTGTACTGCTTCTCCGCTGATTACCTTTTCAACGGGCTTACGTTCTCCTGTTTGAGGAGCGGTCTCAGAGCCGACTTGTTCGGTCATAGTATTAGATATTCCTTACTTGCGCTTTTTGGAACCAGAGTTTGACAGCATGAACCAGATAGCCAGCGGGATCAACCAGAATCCGCCAGTGATGAGAGTCATGAGAGTGTGAAAGATTACTTTACCCATTTTTACTTACCTCGCTTCATGATAGTTTTTGATTGAATTTCGGCTTGACGAAGCCACATCTTAAGCGTAAATCGAGTCAACACCTTTGTTGTCTGCCAATAAATCTTTCGCAAAGTCTTATTCATCTTATTGTCTCCTTTCAAAAGACTGATAATTATAGTGCTACGATTGGAGGGAGGACCAATTTGTATCCACCCGCACGAACTCGTTCAACCGAAGTTCCATCAAGAGTTTTCCAACCATATTTGTTATCGGTAAAGACTGGGGCTAAATTAATCAGATTGTAATAAGCAGTTATAGTAACCTCACCGTGAAGAGTATACAGCTCTTCAAGGGCTTGAATAACGACCTTTGCTTCATGACGTGAGGTAAATCGAATACCTTCAAGGTGTCGTATTTTGTTCTGAAGCTCCGAATCATCATAAGGCTTCTTTGATATCGATATGTGAGTAATTTCATTGGGGAAATCTTTGTTGTAGGCCTCAGCTCGATCGAAAGCCTCTGTAAGTGTGTTAGCTCCAAAGTTCATACCACTATGTTCACGCGAAATCTTTACAAAATACATTTCATACTCCTAAATATAGGGACAGAAAACAGAAGACCGGTGTGGTCTTCTGCTTGTGGTGTAAAGCTAGTCTTCTTTTTCCATGCTTGAAATATCGGGGACTTGGGCATCCTTAACTGCCTGCACACCCTTGTCAATTTTCTCTTTGACGTAGGTAGTGGCGTTATCGGCAACCATGCTGCTTACGACAGCTGCCCCAACCCAGACACCAATCTTCGATACTCGAGTGATGTCATAGGGGGTAGTTGCCTTAACTGCATTTTTGACGATTGCACCAACACCTGTCGAGACGACAAGAGTTGCAGCGCCTTTAATAAATTTAACGGCGTCCATGATTTTTCCTTTCTAGGTTAAACTGCTCTTCATTATAGGCTATGTAATTGTTGCGAAGGAGGTGGAGGATAGCCTCAGCACGGACCATCCTCCACCTCAACATATGAAGCTAGGCTGCGGAAACTTCTCGAAGAACTCTATGGGCTTCCTCTACCCGCTCCTTAGCAATCCGGAAGTTGTTGTCAGCTTCGTCTGCTTTGGAATATGCAACCATGCGCTGGTTCTCAGCGTCCTGCAGATTCTCGACAGCGTCCTTAACTTCGGCTGCGGCTTCCTCAAGGGTCTTAGCCAACGGTAGCTCCTTCACGCAGAGCCGTCTGCAGCTCTTCCTGGGACATAGATGCGATCTGGGCATGAGTCAATACTCGAGGACTCATCGGTACCACTGTCTCGGGAACCGGGGGAAGATCATCTCCACCATAAACTGGCGCTTCAGCCTGGAACTCAGGCGTAACCTGAATCGAAGGTTCCTGCTTCTGCTGGAAACCCTGGAGCTTTGCTTCTGAAGCCTGACGAGCAGCCAGCGAAGCATTGACTTCCTTATCTACAGCAGCGGTCAAGTTTGTCGGGAGCAGACCCTTGATGAAGTCTGCCAGAACATCTGCGTTGGTCGAGAGTTCGAAGATCAGCTCCGAATATGCATTGGTGGTCTTGAATCGACGAACCAGCAGACGCCCCTCATCGTCTTCCTTGATGAAGCGCGTACCGTCGGCGGACTTCTCACCGTAGGACATGTCCACGATTTCCTTTGTGAGCTTGATGATCTCTCGACCGTTACGAGTATCGATGATCTTCTGGATCTTGTCCTGAAGGCTGTCCGTCTCTTCTGAGATAGCATTCAGCTGGATTTCTACCAGCTCGCCCTTGGACAGATTGAAGTGGAACTGCTTCTTCTCCTGCTGGCCATTGAAGTTTTCGAAGTCAATAGTCTTAACAATCATTTATTTTTCCTTGTGGTATGGGTTAGGACAAGCGCAGTTTACAAACTCGTCCGAAACGGGGTGAATAGCTACGCCGACACAGTTTTGATGTTTCTCGTCTCGGCATTCAGGACAGATGGGCATGTTAAATTCCAAACCAAATATAAGTGAGACCGGTGACAATTACGGAGACCATGATGGCTGCTGACAAAGCAATTGCGGTTCGGCTAAACCGATCAATTGGATGAACTGCTGTCGCTGAGAGTTGAGTGACTGCCGCATTCCGTCGCTGCCGTCGAGCACAAGCCTCAGCATTCTGACAAGCAGGCCAAACCTTGCGAACTCCGGTGTAAATGAACTCCCGGAAGTCTGACTTGTGGTTGCAGTAGCGACAAATAAGGGTGGTGTTGTTCTGCATAGCGATACTCCTATTTAAAGGGACTGGTAATTCTAATGAGACAAAAAAGGAGAGTCCACAGATTTCTTTGCAGACTCTCCTAAACCAACTTAGCTTTCGGGGGTGTTCTCTTCAGGCTCGGAAGTGGTTTCTACGACGACATCGTCCTGAGTTTCCTCAATGACAACGACTTCAGGTTCTGACTTGGTGATGATCGCGCTGATAAGCATTCCAGCGGTGATCCCTCCCCAAACCAAAGCCTTCTGACGCAGTCCAGATTTGTTCTGGGCGATGACAGTAGTGATCTTCTTAAGCATGATTATATCCTTTCAAGATATGTACGGTGGTCATTATAGCCTGTGTATTTCTTGCGAGGCTATGGGGTCGTCGCAACAGGTCCATCGGCCGTAAGATACGTAGAAGGATATGACAGATCTCCCGCTTCATAAGCTGGAACTTCGGAATATGAATCGATCTTTCCACCGACAATTGCCGTGGTATCTTCACCAATTTCTTCATCGACTACTGCTCGAAGCAGCAGAAGGTAATTGATGTGATCGGTAATCTTCTCGTTCCAAACATCTACTGGGAAGATCTCGTCGCTGTAACACATGTCAAATACAGAGATCGTGTGTTTGGCCATCATACCGGCGAGAGCGGCCCTAGAGGTCTGATTTTGCATGTCTGCCGCGGTCTTGAACCCCCGTAGCTTATCGCCACCGGGATTGTAGGCAGAGTTCTTACTCATCAGGAGCTTCTCAGAACGAGACATCTGTTCGGAGATTACCTGATTAAACTTTTCTGAATTCATTTTTGTATCTGAGACCTTACTTGTAATTAACCGAACTTATAGAATCCACGGACAGGTGCTGCTTGGTAGTTAAGCGCCAAGCAGGGCTTCCCATCCTCAGCAGCCACATAGTCATATTTGACATCGAGCAGGTTATCGGTGTTCCAACCGAGTTCTTCACCGATCGCATTTGAGCTGAGACCAATGCGTCCGTAGAACTCATTGACACTTGCATATCCATCATTCAGGATCTGCGCATTTACGTCATTGACGGCTTTTCGAATCGACTCAACGTCGCTCGTGAAATACCTGCCCGACAAAGTGTCATAACAAAGCACATCACCATTTCCAGTGATGATTACTTCCCGGTTGGAAGCGGGGTCCGCATTGACCTTGTCCTGAGCGACGGCCTCACGAATCTTCTGCTCCTTACCCTCACCCATAGTTTCAGTGACTTTGTCCTTGTACTGCTTGAACTCAGACACAGAAGCGTCAAGTGCGCCCATCAGAGCTGCATACCGAGATGCATTGATGGACTGCGCCATGATGATACAGGAGATCGTCATGACGCCTGTGATGACTGCCGGAATATAATTGTGTCCGGTCAGATAGATCTTCTGATTTACAGTGAGCGGTTCGATGAACTCAGACTCTGCTTCAGAGATCTCTTGTAGTGCTCGCGGTGTAGCCTTAACCGCCAAGAAGGTGGTCGTGATTACACCGGCAACTGCCATGCCTGTAAGAATAGCTGGCGACTTATCGACAACAAACTTACGAGCTCCCCAAGCAATACTCGCAATACGTGACATATGAGGGTGTTAGCTCCTTTCAAGAGTCAGAAAAAAAGGAGAGGCGGATTGCTCCGCTAAGACGTAGCATTACACTACATCCCTCTCATTATAGCCCATGTATTTCTTGCGAGGCTATTCGTAGATGAGTGGTTCCGGGTCATGATCGACCTCAACGCCATGTGTATCTACGTGATACCAAACCCCTTGCGTATATAGCAAAGTGAAGGGACATTCGTGATGCATGCAGGTAGTGTGCATTATCATAGAAGACCTTCAGCTTCTAGTTCATCATCCGTTTTACGACGAATTCGAATAGTTTCAGTGCAAGTTAGCTTGAAATATGGTGCACTAGAATCTTGAAGGAACCAAGACTCAAATTGGTAGGGTTCTGACTCTAATACATAATATTTTATGTATTCTTCTGCTAACTCTCGAGAGCCAAAAAATCGAATGATAAACTCATCAGTACGATTTGCAATTTCAGCCTGAATCGGATCAATTGCCAGTCCAAGTTCTTCAATCGTAGGACGTTTAGGTGGATATAGATTATCCGGCATCAAAGACTCCTTTCAAAAGTCAAAAAAATATAGGGGTAGGAGGAGGCGATAGTCCAACGAAAACTATCTTTAGGTAACTGTCTTGTGTTACCACGCCAGGTAGGGGTTTCACCTACGCATTCGTGTCTTGGCATCCCTAATGGGGATCTCCTCTCATTATAGCCGATGTATTTTCTGCGAGGACAAAAAAGAAGAATCCTTGTGGGATCCTTCCTTTTGCGATTAGTCTTCGTTCTTCTTGTTTACGGCGGACTCAGTAATGACTACTGCGATCTGACCAAGTGTCTTCATTGCGATGGTTGCTCCACCAACGGCGACGACAGCGATTCCAACGTGCTTGATGATGTCCTTAGCATAGGCTACGGTTTCATCATTCACGAATGGGTTCTTGACGTCTTCATTGACGGGAGCTTCCTCAGCATCTTTGACGAACTTGATCCGAAGGGAGTGGTTCTTAAACATGTGGGTCTCCTTAAATATAAGTGTGAATAGGTTTCTTCTCATTATAAGCCGTGTAATTTCTGCGAAAAAAGAAGAACCTTTGTAGAGTTCTTCTCTTTGAATTACTGGGCGAATCGGGTTATTAGGTTCCAGACTTTAGATTTCTCAGGCTCCAACACGGCCTTGATCTCATACTCCAACATGAACTCCTCGTAGTGAAGATTGCGCAATTCTTTCAGCATGGCCAAACGGTCAGTGCTGATCGAGTTAACAATCCTATCTTCGAGGGTTACCGTTGCAAGGGTGAGCTCAGAGCGTCGTGCATAGAGCGCATTGATCTGTTCATACTTTTCCATAATGTGTTCCTTTTCTAGGGTAACTTCTCATTATAGCGTATGTAAAACCTGCGAAAAAATAGGAACCCATGTAGAGCTCCTATTTTTGTGAACGATCTAGCGGTAGTATCGGGTCTGCTGTTTCTGTTCCCGACGCTGAACCTCTCGCTTCCAGGTGGCGGAATTACGTGCCTCGGTGACACTGCTGATCAGCTTGGCGGTAGCGGTAATGGCTACTGCAGCGACGGCAATGGTCTCCAGAGGACGCTCCTCCATCAGCTGGATAGCTTTGGCTTTAACGTCTTCGAACTTCTTCTTAGCGGACATGATGTTCCTTTCTTAGATGGGTGTTCTTTCATTATAGGCTATGTAAAACCTGCGAAAAAAGGAGAGCCTATGTGGCCCTCCCCTTTGATTAGTACTTATCGACTATATCATTGAATTGTTTATGTACTTTCTTTCGTGTCCACGGAGTTTTGATGTGTTCAGGCTTCGGACCCGGGGATGGTTTTGGTTTGTTCTGTTTTTGTTTTTGAATTTCTTCTTCGACAATTACAACTGTGGCACCAATACCCATACCCAGGAGGTAAGCCGTTGGCAAAGCCGCTACTCCAGCAATCACAATTTTCTTAGTAATCGGGTTCATGATATACCTTTCATTAGTGTTCTCACTATAGACTGGGTATTTCTTGCGAAAAAAGGAGAGCCCTTGTTAGGGGCTCCACCTTAGTCTTCAGTAGTTTCTTCCATGCGGTTGAAACCGTGAAAGTAGCCTTTCTTATCTCTCAAGATGAGTTCCCAATCAGGATGCTCGTTAGCTTTGATTCCAAACATAACTTTCTCGCTTATGACTTTTGCCGTGATACCGACAACTACGCCATATGCGTACCAGCTATATTTGGTGATTTCTGCTTCGTGCTCCTGCTTGAACTTCTTGATCTTTTCGATCTGCTTCTTCATGATTTTTCCTTTCTAGGGTGAACTTCTCATTATAAGCCCAGTAATACTTGCGATTGTTTGGTCAAAAATACCACCCGGGCAAATTTTAAGAACCCCTGTAGAAAAAGTAAACCCCGTGTATAGACGTTTGATATCTACACACGGGGTTTTACTCGATTACTTTTCTAGCATCTAGCTTATGTTACAGTTTGGGTTTAGCGACGAAGCCCAGGGCCTTGGAGGTGATGACCTGCACTCGTTCAGAGTGGATAATCAGCACGATTCCGGCGATGTTTGCCACAGCAGCAAGGATAGCATCACGACTTACAGGCTTAGCTGCTTCCTCAGCGGGAAGCTGCAACTTGTAGAGTCGCTCCAGCGAATCCATGATCTTGGCATGTTCGGGGGAATCGGGCTCATGCTCCTCAAGTTTATTGAGTGCACGGTCAATTGCTCGATCCAGTCCGGGGCGTTCTTCTTTAATGTTCTTCTTAAACATAAGTTTTCTCCTTTCAAGAGTTCTCATTATAAGCTAAGTTTTTCTTGCGAACGTCCTTAGGACTTGTTAAGTCCCTTGAAGACAATCTGAGACTTATTCAGAAGGTCCTCGGCAGTGGTCGTATCGAAGAGGGCAAGCTTATATGTACCGGGAGATTCTGGGTTCTCTACCACAGCTCCATCAGCTTCTGCGGTGTAATTCCTACGAGAGATACTCAGCAGAATACCGCCGAATACAGCAAGTGCTGCAAGCGAACCAGTAACTTCCGTGACATAACCCCAATGCCAGAAAAAGGCAAGCGCTGCATAGAGCGCACCAAGTCCTGGAAATACCTTTTCGACAATACGACGCAACACGTCATACTGTCCATCGCTCAGACCAAAGCCCGAGGATGTCGTGGCGTGATCTGCCATTTTGACTCCTATTTGTTTACGTCTTCACGTTCGAGCGGCTTTATACCAGCTTCGAGGAGCTGGCGCTTAAGAATTGAAACGTGTTCTTCTGCTTCACGACGCTTGTCATCGGCGGTGTCCCGTTCCGCTTCTGCAATTCTGCGATCTTCAATAGCCTTTACTCGTTGTGCTTCAAGATTAGTATTTCTCACCCTTTCACGATGAGACGCCCCAGATGCTATTTTTGAGAGACCATTAAAAATACCCGTGATCGCAGCTCCACCACCAACGGCAGCGATTATAGTGCCAATAGCTTGTAGTGTTGCCGGATCCATATATTACCCCCCTTTTATAGGCGCCAGTTGAAATCGCTTAATCTCGCGCCATCTAAGTACGAGTGTTAATATGAATCCAATCGGAATTGCGCTTGTGACGACTGAGGCACCAATACCAATTGTAATCAGGAAATACAATCCAAGTCCAGACCAAAGAAGACTGATTCCTGCTCGCTCCAACCACCAAATTCCTGGCAATACAGAGAATGCTGCAAGGAGTGCACCTATCGCTACGAAGCCGCCGAAGATATAAACCAGAAGAACTCCCAGTACACCTTCGAATGATCGTGGCGTATGCACCAACACTCCAACTCCAGCAATTAGCAGAGTGATATAGATACCAAAGTGCAAAAGCCGTACTACCCGAGGTTCTGCTATCTTATTGTATAGCCGGTAACCCCAGGGAAATATTCGTTGCCATTTGTCCATGTTATCCAGTCTTCTTCCAAGTCCCATTGACTTTTACTAGTGGTTGTGCTAGGCGCCACACTCCGTTAACTTTTACGTATGGGACTGCGTCTCGCCATACCCCATTTACTTTGACTCGAGCCCCAGCAATTGTCTTAGCCGTACTTACTGCTGACCAAGGACCCCACCCAACATCATTACGTCCTCGAGACCAGAAGTTGTAAGTATGTCCAGGGGTAAGTCCAGGACCTAGAATTGTTGCCCCATTTGAGCTATAGGCATTTTGCGGACCATTAATAGTAGCGTCCTGCCAAAGTGCTTGCCATTCTCGAATGGGTGAGCCACCGTCCCCTCGACCGGAGAAGAGATATACGATGGAGTTTTGTGTGATCTCGCCAAAACCTACGGGTACTGGCGCGTCTGGAACATTAGCCAGACGCGGGAGAGACCGAGTACCCGTACCGGCAGAAGCTGAGCCAAGACTAGCTAATGTTAGGCCACCATTGACAAAGTATTCGGCGGTACCATCTGATCGGTGGGGGACGTTGAACTGCCCTGAAGCGAGAGTCCAACGTCCCGTGTTTTGACCGTTACGGAAATCATAGGCGAGATCTCCAGCATTCCAAAGATCAGGATTGCCACCGAGATTGGAGTCAGCCCAACCTTTGTTACCAATACCCGTCGAAGCCCAGTAGCCGGAACCAGAGGTCTTTACCACATCGACTCGCCAGTAAATGGTCGAGAAGTTGCCGCCGAAGTTCTGTGAGACTAGGTTGGCATCAACGTCGATATAGTAATTACCATTACCACTAAATGTAGCGGTACCCATTACAGAACCCTAAATACGATTTCACCCTCGGTGCCATCATTCGGACCGGGATCACTGTACACTACATTTATCTTTGCGCCAGCACGGAAATTATCTCGATTAGTTGGTACGAGCTTGAGGACTTGGGCAATATAGTCTCGGGTTCGGTTGATCTCCCGAGCACCATACTTCATCTTTCCCTCTTCACCAGAGCCTGGAACGAGGGAATATCCCGCAGCTTTTGCATCATCTCCAAGAGCCATTTATATGCCCTCCTTCCAGGGTCTGATTTTGAATTGTTGTTAGGGTATCCTAAGGGAACTTAACCGGTCTTATTGGCCCCTTATGATGGGAGCAATCACATCTTGATCTTTGGGGGAACTCGTGCGCCGTTTCAAGAAGTCCGCCCTGCCCAAGGACCTCTCCTAAGCCTCCAGGTAAGCCGCGATAGCGGACGCAACCTTGGCGCCCCAGAACTGGCCGCCGAAGTCCACCGGATGCACCGAGTCGGACCCGGTGACCCTCTCCGCCAGCCCCGAAGCGTTGGCGTTCCCAGAGGTGTCAGTGGTGGGCGGTGTAGCTGCGGTTCCAGCCGTCCCGGTGTCGGTCCACGACGGGCCCGCCACATTGGACGCGACCTTGACGTTCTCCCCGCCAGACGTGGTGCCCCGGTAGATGTTGTACCCGGTGGCGAATGTCTGTGGCGCCCAGTTGAACGTGACCGTCCCGTTCGCCGCCACGGTCACGGACACTTCCTGACTGGCGGTGGACTCGCCCCGCGATGTGAGGGACGTTGCCTTGTAGTAGTAGGTGCCAGCGGTGAAGGTGCCGCCGGATGCTGCCACGACAGGCGCAGGACCCCAGACAGGCGCAGGAACGCCGGCCCACCCATTGCCGGTCACCGAGCTGGTGAGGTCGATGTATGCCGTCACGTTCGGTGCTGCCTGTGCCGCTGTCTTGATCGCGGTGTTGGCGTCGATCAGTTCCTGCGCTGTGCCGCTGTTCGGGCGCCAGGGGCCGACAACGAACAGACGCTTCACGGTTGGGCAGTTGGTGGCGATGGAGGCGAACAGGGCCGCCGCTGCTGTCTGGAGCGCCGTGGAAGTGTAGGCTGCGTTCTTCGACGGGACGTCGTTGTAACCGCCCGCTATCACGAGCGTTTCTGGACCGATGGCCGTGATGTTCGCGATGCGGTTGGCGAATGTTGCCCTGCCGCTTGTGCCGGGGTTCAAGTAGCCGGTGCCGCCCTGCCCAAGCAGGTACGGGTTGTTCCAGCGGAGCCGCTTAGCGCAGACGTTCGCCCAGATGTTGCCCGATGCCGTGACCACCGACCCGGCCGTGTAGGAGTCACCGAGGAAGGCAGCCTTGTCAGGCTTGGACTGCGACGGCCACACCATACCGTTGGCTTCACGGTAGAAACCTATGAATCCGACGCGGTCCATTTCGAGGGTGATCCGGTAGTTACCAGGCGCGGCGAAGGTGATGTTCGTGCGGGTGTAGTTCGCACCGTTGGTGGATGGCGACGGCATGATCGGGGTAAGGCTGACGTACTCGCCGTCCACCCTGATCCGCATGTTCCCCGCATTCGAGCCCCAGACGTTCCAGAACTCGACGGCTTGGCCGCTGAGATGGAACTCGATCTGATAGGGCGGGGCATCAATGGACTGGGAGTTGTTCGTCAGCGACGTTGTGCCGCCGGGGGTTGCCCCGATGAAGTTAAAGTACCCGCCGGCTAGGAACGTTGCGAGGTTGATCCACGCGCCGCCTGCGATAAGGCTGTTGCCGCTGTTCGTGGAGAAGGGCCCGTCTACCTTTACCGTGGGCGGGGAGGTCATCAGCTTCGGCGTGACCGGATCCACCAAGATGTCATGCAGGCGCTGTCCCGCCATGCCGGCGGCCAGGGGCCGGAACGAATCGAGCCGCCTGCCGCTGGAATCTTTCATGTACGCCACTACGGAGTCACCACCCTAATGTTGTCGATGTCGGTGCCGTCTGCGGTCAGCGTGATCTCCACGTGCTTGCCGGTCACGGGCGATCCGTCGAAGTTTTTGAACGTGACATAAGTGGCAGAAAGTGCCATATCCTGGAGTCGGTTTGGAAGAGCATTATCCGCCACTTTCCCATTACCATCCAAAGCGGGAAAGAGGGTTTTTAGTTTATTCACTACACGTGTGGGGAAATTACTGTTTTCATCTACCCCCACTGGCTTAAAAGTCATAATTTCTCCTTAATGTTATTAAGCATCATCCCAGGTACCTTCAGCAAGATCCCAGACCGCATTGGCATCCCAAGCATCCCAAGTACCGGGCATAATATAGGACTCAGTAGCAAGGGTTGGGTAAGAGCGTTCGCCTTCAGCATCTGAAGCGAAAATCTGCTCAGTAACCCGCATTTGGTTTGTAGCACCGTCATCATTACGCATCTCAACCAGATCACCAAGACGGTAGTGCTGATTGTATTTGTAGTTCGAATATTGGCTAATCTCACCATCAAATGCAGCAAGAGACCGGTTCTTAGCAAGTGCTTCAAACCCTTTGTTCTGCAGAATTGACGTCAGTGCTGGACCAGCAGGTTCTGAAACGTCCGTAGCATCGACATGGATCACTCGACGCTGGAACCCTGCGGTAGTAACACTAGCGCCCTCCGCATAGACAATCTCACTACCATTTTGAGCGAAGACATAGGCAACGTTCTTGAGTGCTGAAATCGACACCAACTCATTAGGATTCGTAAGGTTACCAAAGTCTGGACTGAAGACTACGGCAGGTAAAAGAGTCTGTTGGGTTGTGTGATCGTCGCCAGTGTAAATATGAAAGAATACCTGCGAGTTGTCGAGGTTACGAACCAGTCGAAAACCTAGATCATAGACATCACAGAGGTCCTTAATGGCCTTCAGAACCGTACCCAACGGAATAGAAGCTGAGTAAAACATGCTTGGTTCTGGAATAGTATTGGGGGCGTAGGTAGTCCCCGGAGTATAGAAGGGTATCTTGTCGCTTTCACTCAAGATGCCCATCACGCAAATATCATTGAAGATCTTGCGTGCTATATCTCCGGGGGTACCTTCGATAATCCAATCTGTGTCTGAAGTCAGACCAGCCATACCGGTTGTTGCTATACGATCGTCCAAGATATGTTCAAGAGATCGACCTTTAACGGTGATGAGTTTATGTCCATCATCATTCTTCGCATTTTCGAACGACTCAATTTCCATCATTCGGTCTGACTCATTCATAGCCAGCAGAGTGCCAACCTTGAGGTAGCGACGCATTTCTGTCGTAGCAGCTACCTTGAGCTCAAAGTCGCCAACATCACGCCAGCGGTCAGTCCAAATAAGGGATTCAAATCGGTCAATTACTTCTGTTCGACGAAGAAGATCGTCAAGGACATACACCTCCATTACAGGCCTCCGAACTTATTGGTATATTCGATCGTATACGGTATACCTGCCCCTTCCGCATATACACGAAGGTGATTCTCACCAGGGAACAGATTAATCCAATTTGCGTAAGGTGATACACCATACAAAATCGAGCCAGTACTCCCAGCCCGAGTTAGCTTAGCCCACTTGGAGCCGGAGACAGTGCTAATTTGTAACACGTCTCCGGCTACCAAGGGAGCAATGAACTGCAGTGAGGTAAGTACCCCATCCGGAGTTCGACTGTAGATTGTAACCTCATCCAAACTACGATCGACATTCAGGGTAAATATAAATCCGGTCTCCGTAGTGCCTTCATATATCATTCCAAATTCGCTCGTGTCAGAGGTCGTAGTTGCACTGATCTGCTGAATCGTCGGATCAAAGAAATCCGGATCAAAGCAAAGAAGGGAGATCGTAGCCTCAGGATTCTGGACAAACAATGGTGCATCGCAGGTTTCGACTCGGCCGAGAATATAAACGGAAGGGTCTTCATCATCGATGAACCGCAGTTGTATCTGGGTCTTCGGCATGAAGAAGTTGTACAGCTGCTTACGCAGATCTCGAATTGAGCCCGTACGTGGACCAAACTCAAGACCCAACTTCGACACAATATTACGCTTTTCCCGACGGCTAGCTTGATAAAGTTCACCATCCTGGTTAGCAAATCCGGAAGAGACAATGGTTGCCTTGACCGGATCGAGGCCGTCGATGTCTTTAATGAAAAATCCATCGACGGCCTCACCCACAGGGAGAGTTAGCACAGCTCCCTGATTATTAGTTACTTCAACTTTTGTCAGCATTAGACCTTTACCAACTCTCCCTTCTTTACTGTTGATAGCTGATTCTTTGTGCCACGGTATACCTCAACTGCCGAGACTGCCTTAGGTGAGGTAATTGTCTGGTTGTAAGTGATGGTCGTGCCGCCAATAGGTGTCCCTGTAGCATCAACTGTCGGGTCCTGTACTGCACGAGTAGTACTAGCCAGGATTGCAGCCTTACCGTAAGACGAATCTACCGAGAGGTTCTGGGCAGCCAGTGAGCTACTCATCGCCTTAGCGTCACGTCGGAAGGTCGTCAGATCCAATACCGGGGTGATTGTTGGATTGACATCCAATTCATCATCCTCTAGTCGGTTCCAAATACCTGCCAGGGTATCCTTCATCGAATCAACTGCCGCCGTACCGATCTTATCGGAAGCGGTGACAATCTTATCTTCGGTGGAGAGGATACCGTTAGCTAGACCAATACCAGTCCACCCACCAAGACCAAAGGTTACCTTTGATGGTGAGTTAATGCCGAGCAGCTTCTTAATACCATCCGGAATATGGCTAGCCAAATCCTGAGCTGCTGCAAATACCCGACCCACAGAACTAGCCAGACCACCAGTCATACCATCGATAATTGCTCGAGCCAGGTTCAAACCAGCTGAACGAAGTGCTGCTGCATTATTATCGATAGAGGTAGCCAAACCATTAACGAATTTGATAATAGTTTCTGCTGCAGCATTGGTAATCCGGAGCGCTGCACTAGCTATACCCTGAATAAAGGCGATGATGATATTTACACCAGCATCGATTACTCGTGGCATATTGTTAGCAATAGCATTCAAGAAGTTGACCAATAGGTCTACTGCTGCATTTACCACATTCCCGATCTGTCCAGCAATGCCTTGGATAAATCCGACAATAATGCGAACACCGGCATCAACAAATCGCTGAATATTATTCGCAATTGCGTCAACCAACATAAACAACATGTCGAGGATAAAGCTGATGACATTTGGTAGAATAACCCGCATACCATCCAGGAATCCAGTGATCAGTGCAATACCCAGATTGACAAACACCTGAATATTATCGATAATGACCTGAGCCATCGCCACAACGCCAAGTGCTATCTGAGTAAGTGCATATGGGATGAGGCCCAATAGAGCTGTCACAAGAGCAATAAGAACCGTTCCTGAAGCAGCACCTGCAGCAGCCAGAGCGGTTAGACCAGCAGCAAAGGCCAACATACCCAGACCCGCCAAAGCAGCACCAGCACCGAGCAGCATGATAGCGATACCCAACCCCATAAGGGCCGGGATTACTGGTGTCAGAACCAATGCCGCAACACCCAGCAGCGCAAATACTGCGGCCAAGGTAGCCAAACCAATTCCAATGGTCATAAGATCCATTGAACCAAGCGACTGTAAGACCGGCACCAACAGGGTAAGTGCTGCAGCCACAATAAGAATCGCAGCAGCTCCAGCTAGAGCACCATTCATTACATTCACCGCAGCTGCCAGGATAATCAGCGTAAGAGCCAGAGTTGCAAGGCTCTTACCGATTTGCTCGATACTCATGTTACCCAACGACTGAAGTGGTGTTACCAGCATACCGATAGCCTGAGCCATGATCACCATAGCAGCAGCCTTAATCAGCATATCGCCCGGCATTAAGCGCATTGCTACGCCAATACCAACCAGTGCTCCAGCCATACCAGCAAGACCACGACCGATAACTTCCCAGGATAGGTTACCGAAGTCTTGCACCGCAGTGGCCATAATCTTCATAGCTGCGCCAAGGATGGTCATTGCAATTGCGGTGCCAATCATTCCGCCAGGATTAACCACTCGGGTGAACACGGCAAGAATACCAAGCACGGCAGTTAGTGTACCAAGACCCTGTTCCATCTTCTTAGGATCAATTGAGCCAAAGTCGTTGATTGCCGAAGCCATCAACTTCAAAGCTACTGCCAGAAGAATGAACCCACCAGCCTGAATCATCGAGCCCTTATTCACCTGAGAGATTCGGGTGAATATAGCAAGAGCACCAAGAACAGTGCCAACCCCGGTAAGACCCTTAGCAATCGAGTCCCAGCTGAGCTTAGAGAAGTCCTCACAGGCACTAGCCAAGATCTTGATACCAATAGCAACCGCAATCATGGCCAAACCAGTTGCAATCATATTGCCATTTTGACCAGACATAATCTTTGCTGCTGCAGACAAACCAATAAGCAGACCAGTTACACCTGTAAGACCCTTGAGGACACCTTGCCAATCAAGCTTAGCAATATCGCCCACCGCACTAGCCAGAATCTTGATAGCAATAGCCAGCAAGATCATGGCCCCACCGATAATAGCCATATTCTTAGCCGAACCAAGAATATTGATCTTATCGAGGACTGCTAGAGCTGTTGAGAGCTGAACGAACATCACAGTCATTGCCGCCAGCACTGCTGGAAGCTTTGATGCATCGATTTTCGAGAGCTCCACCACAGACAGAGTCAGTAGTGCAATAGCGCCTGCAATCAGGATCAGTGTTGAGGCCTTCAAGGTGGATTGCATCTGACCAAGGGTGTCTGTAAGACCACCGAAAGCTTCCTTAATGGTGTTAAGAATGCCCCCACCAGACTGGAAGTCCTCGATTGCGCCCTTGATAGTCTTGAAGAAGTTCCTGATCATGACCAGGATTCCACCAAGCAGACCAGTACCAACAATACCAAGAATAGTCTGGAAGTTGATACCCTTAGTAGCTCCTTCAATACCACTACCGATACCCTTGAATGCTTCACCAAGCTTTGAAGCCATCTGCTGACCAATTTCAAGACCACGCTTAAATATATTGATCAGTCCGTCCCAGAGTTTCGAGATGGACTCTCCAGAGGGCTTTAGTTTAGCCATAGCATTTCGAAGGTTATCAAAGGCAGCAACAAAACCACTAGTGTCAAGTTTAACGGTCTTTAGTTTATCTAGGACTTTGTTGAAAGTTTCGACAAACTTATTCCCGAAATCCTTAATGTGATTAACGGCGTCAACAAGGAACTTACCAAGATCGAGGAAGAACTTATTCAGCTTTTCACTATTAGTAAGGGTATCCCGAAGCTTAACTAGGAAATCACCGATCTTCGCAGTGATATCCAGGAAGCCACTACCCGCACCTTTAGTAGTACCCATAAGACGTTCAAATACGCCCCATACCTTTTGGATAATCAAGAATCCAATATCGAAGAGTGCAAAGACCCCCTTCGCCGAACGCTTGATCCGATCCATATTTTCAGCATTCGGCATTAAGGCTTTTGTGAAGTCTCGGAACTTAGCAGTCATATCAGCTAATTGTTTGCCCGTAATCGGGGGAAATATCTCTTGGAAAGCGTGTCCGATAGTCTTAGCTACTGCCAGAACTGCATCGAAAACATTTTTCAAAGCTTCGATAGCCATAGTTCGGCCACCGAGGGCTTTCCAGTCCTGGACGACCTTGTTTCGGGCATCCGATGAGGCATTAATAAGATCATTAAGACCATTACTCATACCGGTAAAGAGGGTCTTAGCCTCACCAAAATCACCAAATATAAGCTGCCAAGTTTGAGCCCAGCCAGATCCAGCAGTTTCACCAGCAGTATCAAATACAGCTGAGAGGGTCTTGACTTCCGTCGCAGCGTGCATTGCGGTCTGAGCCATTTGCTGAATACCAGCAATCTGATCATCCTTGAAACCCATCGCTGCCAAATCAGCATCCGTTAAATCACTTGTAAATTGTTTTAGAGTGTTTGTCAGAATATCCGAAGTCAACCAGCCCTTAGTAGCACTGGTGCTTGCCAACGAATCCTTAAAGGAGTCACCAGCAATGGTGACGGTCTTCATATCGCCAGCAAGAGTTACTTGGCTAGCACTAAGCTTGCCCATAGCAACTGCCGTTTCAGCCAAGGCTCGCTGGAATGTCGTACCACCCATTCCTGAGTTAACCACTGAGATCCAGTCAATAGCCTGGACTTTACCTGAGGCAAGAGCCTGAGATAGCTGATACATTGCACTGGAAGCCTGCTGAGAGTTTGAGCCCGACAATGCTGCCAGGTTTGCAATACCCTTAATAGCCTCCGTGGAGGTCTTTAGATCAACACCAGCAGCCGTAAAGGTACCAATGTTCTTAGCCATTTCCGAGAAGTTATAGATGGTCTTATCGGAATAGGTGTTTAGGTTCTGAAGTGCCGCATTGACATCATCAAGAGTGGCACCAGCAACCTGGGTATTAGCCAGAACAGTCTGAATAGAGTTGAGGTTTGTCTCGTATTCCTGTAGACCAGCGGCAATTGGATCAACGGTTAATGATCGAGCAATAGCAAGACCCGCATCGACCGCACGGTTAGCTATATTGGTTAACGCAGTAATACCGACAATGGATAATGCACCAAACTTGGAAGCCAGATCTTGAACACCATTAGCGATCCCTGCAAGTGAAAACTTATTACCTGCAGCATTGAGGTTCTCAAGGCTCTTAGCCGAAGCATCAAGATTGAGTCCCTTCTTCAAGCCATCCAGTGAGTTCTGAGTCTGCCTGATACCCGACTCAAATTGGGCATTATCGAACTTCATTTGGACGACGCGCTCGTCAATGCTGCTCATGCAGAGGTCACCACCTTCCATGCTCTTTCTGCAAGTTTGTCAAATATAGGTTTCATTGCGGGATTGATGTAGTCACGACCCTGTACGTAACCACCAGTTCCGGTACCATGTCCATATTGGAGAATAATGGCAATAGGAACGCCGTTTACAACGTTACCGTTGGTCCACTCCATAGTGAAGCGACCACGACTACTTTTGACTTTGACATTCCAAGCATTAGCCGTTTCGCCACTGTCTTTTGGTGTAGCTGAGGAAAGAGCTTTAACGCCATCTTGACCAATACCTTCCAATTGTCGGAAAATATCAGCCTGTGACATTGTTTTAGTGAACTTCTCAATTTTAGCGAAGGAGCCGCTAGCTTTTACAGAGATTCGCATAGCGGCTCCTTTCGTTTATTCGACAGTTACGGGTTCATCGGAAGCACGAATTTCTTCGATAAGAACATCGGGCAAAGGTGTTTCGTCGGGAAGAAGATTGGTTTCTTCAACCTCAATGTATTCCCAAATTAACTGATTATCTTCAGTTATTACTGGACGAGAGACAATTGTAGTCGCCATATAATCCCCTAGAACTGCATTCCGTCATCGAAAATTTGGTAAGATGGTCGTTCGCCATTCTGACTAACAACTGCTACACCGCCGGAGCCCGCAACTCGCTGAACCCGAAATTTAAGCTGAATAGTGATATCAACCAAAGGGCGGTAAAGAGCCGTGATAATACCAGTATGTACGGTAACCAGACCTCCAGCCACAACACCCTTGGTTCGTCCACCAATAACAGTTAGGTTAGTCAAACTCGTTGCCGTATCTCCAACTGGTGCGCTAAAGATGCACCAGAAAAACAAATCGCCAACATTATCCTGTAGGTAAGATGCGTCCCAGACAATTCGATACTTACGTCCACCCTTAAAGGTGAATGAAGGGATGTTTGCTACAATGTTATCGGTCAACCCGTTAACTGAGGTTTGAGCTACATTTTCGTAAAGCAACCCTTTTGGGAGATTGTCATATGTAGACAACACATACCAACCAGGAACTCCAGACACACCGGGAACCAATAGCCCCGCCATACCTGTAGTAGCCATGTAAACTTCGATTTGTTTGGTGACCGCATTATACCAAGTAGGAACTTTATTAGCTAAAGCTACCTGATCGGTTACCGTAGTTGGCACTCCATAAGTACTATCTCGGAGTGCAGTTACACCACCAGCAATACCTGGAATACCCTGAGCTCCAGTATTACCGGTATCCCCCTTGACATGACCAGCATCAATCTTAATACCACCTCGGGTTGTCAATTCGAGGTTACCCATAGTATTGACTGCCCCACTGATGACAGAGGCGTCTGCAATTTCTTGTGCGCGTTTGGCTGTAATTCCTGTGATTGTAGCCATACGACACCTCCTTTCTAGAGAGAGCTAGCTGTAAATGTGTCTTCGTCCACTGATGTGACCGACGGCCAGGACAAAGTAAATTCTTCGATGGATTCTGTTTGGAAAGTTCCCATATCCAATGCATCTGGAATCAGACCAGGAGCTAACGTAAAGGTTCCAGCATCAGTTGAATCCTCTGAAATACTCCCATTTTGAATGTTGAATACGCCTGCATCAGCTGGATCTTCGACCAGAGCACCATTGGTTACATTGAAGACTGACATAGCTTCGGCCGGACCATCGGCAGTCCAGGTACCATCACCATTGTCGAAAATCTTGAGAAGTGCATTGTCAACGAAGAGTTTGAGGAGGTCTGTTGGGTTCGGTAGGGTTGCATCGGTGGTTTCTGAGCCAAATAACACATTCTCCACCGCTTGCATAGCCCAAGGATAAGTAACACGGGAGTCAATAACCAGATGTGAACCGTACATTGTCCCAAAAGCAGGATCATCAAACTTCATTGGTGTGGTGGAGATCTTCCAGCTAAAGGTTAGCGGATCAATCTCTTCGCCAAGAGTCTTATAGTCACGAGTAGTAGGGGTGACCATCGCATTATAGACCACATGCAGTTTATAGCCGTGATCAATGCCGTCCAGATCATTACCGATTTTGGTTCGATAAGCCAAACCAAAAGATTTTCGTCGCTGTTGGGTGATAGCAAGACCGTTAGCCAGTGCCATTGAGCCATCGCAAAGAACGAATTCATCTGGATAAGTATATGCCTCGATAGTGGCCTGAAACTCTTCAGGGTTTGAATGGTCCAGGTATTTTACACCATCGATGTAATAAGCTGTTGGGTCACCGCCGGAAGGAGACTCTTGTACCGAAATAAGACCATCCCAAGGAATTCCTTTTCCATTCAGGTAGAGAACTCCACGATCTGTTCCAGCTTCGTAGAACCGTTCGCCGACGGCTCCCCAAATAAGTTTGGTCATTTAATGCCTCCTTCCGGCAAGGTTAAAGTGTACTCCCAGTAAGGAGATAAGTTCCCGGATCAGCTGGATCTTCAGAAACCTGGGTGATATTAATGATGGTGTACGTTCCAGGATCTGTCGAGTCTTCAATCAGGGCATTTCGCTGAATTGTATAAGTTCCAGAGTTAGTGGAATCCACCAAAGTTTCTTGATAGACAATAGCTCTGATTTCATCCGGCAAGGGCATTCTTGGAGCATTGGTAGCGGTGCCATATAGAACACCTTCCAGCTCTACTAATGCCGCAGGAGTAAGTTTTCGAGAATCAATTGTGATGCTGGCTGACTTAGTCATTTTAACTCTCCTTTCTAACTTGGAGTCTTAAACATTGCTTTACGTTCGGCATTGATACGGTTACGTTCGGCTACCATATCTCGAGTATTCATCTTCTTTTCAGGAGCATTCTTGTTACTGCAGACCTTTATGAGTGTGAATAGTCGATTTAGATGTCGATTTTCCCATTCCAGTGGAATTTGAAACTGGATCATCTGATAGTACAGAATTTCAGCAGTAATAACTTCCCGAGAGCGAGAGGCTTGTTTTACATGTTTGTCATTAAACCAAGTAGCTGACATTTTAGCGCCAATATACTTGTTAATTTCATCCATGTTTTCATTTGATAACCGCCGATAGATCTCCGGAGGAACATTTGGCGTAAGAGTCATGGCTTGAATGTAACCAAGAGTCTCTTCCGTAGTTTTTTCTTCCGAGCTGAGGAATGGCTTCTCGAACTCTGACTCCCATTTTGAAAGGGAGACCAGAGAATGCTCGAGCTCTAGAACAACTTCTGGTGAGTTGACAAAGGTATTGGTCTCGTCATCGAAAAGTTCTAGATGTGGGATCGTGATGGTAAGCACTCTCTGATCTCCTTTCTTTGTTAGGGTGTCCTAAGGGAACTTAACCGGTCTTATTGGCCCCTAGTAAAGGGCGGCTGCCGAGAAGTCATCGTAGGTGGCAAGAGTCGTACCCACGCTGTCGCCCCGGAACCCGGCTTTGCGGCCAGCGTCCAGTGCGGCAATGGTGTTGGTAAATGTAAGGACCTGGACTCCATCGATGTAGGCGGTGTAGATATTCCCTTGCACCTGGAACATCAGCGTCTGCCCATCGTTGAACGTCGGAGTTACCGACGCTAGGGGCGTTGACGTTCCTGCCACCATAGACAAGATCATTAACTGCCCCCCCGAGTTGAACCGGGCAGCGAAGTAGTTGCTGTTGTCTATTGCGCGGGCTATGAGTCCGAACGAGTTTGACGTTCCCTTCGTCAGCTTGGCTGAGACGCGCATGTCCCCCGAAGGCAGTGAGTTCGCCGTCAGGAGTGTCGCCGCCACGGAGTCTCCCAGGCCATTCCTGGTGAGCTTGTTCCCAGCGATGGCCCATGCGTTACTCGCCGTCCAAACAGGGCCGAGATTCGTGGTCGAGTCCGCCCGGTTGAAGCTGTCCAGAATGAATCCCTGCGCTGCTGCCGGTGAGTATGTCGGGTCCACCACGTCGAGCCGCGTCAACTGCCAGCCTTGGTCCGCTATCCGGTAGTTGGTTGAGGCCGCGTTCTTAGACGTTGACTTAAACCTGATCCACACCGGCCCGTCGAAATCAGGGCCGATGGTGAACGTGTAGTCGTGGGAGTTATCGAACGACTGCGTGGTCGCGTACAGGTCCCATGTGGTCTGCTTCAGAAAAGTATCCTTCAGCGTGCCGGGGATGATGCTGACGGTCACGATGCCCATGTCCGGACCATGTTCCATGAGGGCGTGCAATCGGTAGGTGCCCGCCATGAGGCGCTGCTGGAACGCTATGAAGTCACCGGACAGCGCCATGTTGGTGCGGACCATTCCGCCCGAAGCTGACGCTGCGGGCATGAGGCCCCAGGAGCCGCCGCAGGCCGTCCCGGTCGGGTCGAGTAGCGGCACGTTCTGGATTTTGGAGTGCGGGTAGACAGCCCGCGACACCTGCCCGATATGGGGCGTCTCTTGCTCCCACTTGCCGCCACGGTTCCGCATCATGCCTGTGTAGAGCTTCGTCACCATGATGTTGAACGCGCCGGAGCCGGTCACGGATGGGTTCTGGTTGCCTGAGTGGAACTCATACCATGCGCCTGTCGGACCCTGAACTGCGCAGGAGTCCGCCGCCTGGTCAACTTCCGCCTCATGGGTTCGGAGCAGGAATGGACGGCCGCCGTCGAGGACTTCCCACTGGTCGTCTGTGAGGTTCGTTCCGCGCTGGACGGCGCGGTAGACGTTCGTTGGGATGGTGACACCGGCTACACCGGTTCCGTGGAACAGCATCACCCATTCGCCGTTGTCGCGGATAATGGTTGGTCCACCAGCCATACCGACACCCAGCGGGCGGATGGAGGTAAGCGGGTTGGCGCCGAGGGTGAAGGGACCCAACGGGCTGGATCCGGTGCCCACGTAGGTCTGCCACATCCCGAGCGTTGAACCGTTGATGACGCCGGTCCAGTTACCTTCACCGAACATCACCCAGTGGGTCGCGTCGATCTTGACGACGTACGTGTTGCCACTGGCGGGGGATGCTGCGTTTCCGATAGGCGAGTCGAGGGCGTAGGAGCTCTGCTTCGTCCATGTCGTCCAGTTGGCTGTGGTGGCTGTTGCGACGCCGATCTTCTGGTTCGTCACGTCCACGCCGTAGATGTACAGGTTGTTCCCGTCCATCATGAAGGAGTGGTGAGCCCACCCTGAAATGACGGGCCCGGTGGGTCCGGACCAGTTCGCGGCGACGGTTGGGTCCAGGTTCTCGTCGCACTCGCGGTACTGGATGCCCTGCTGCGGCAACCCGTAGAACATGCGGTATTTGCCGCCCCATCGCACCACTGATGGTTCCTGCCCAGAGAACAGGGCCGTGCGCGACGATGGCGCGTTGCCCGGGACGGCGTTTGAGAGTCGCTGATCCAGTGCGAGCTGCCCATTTGCCGGCGTTCCAGACGGCGCGACGGAAGGGACAAAGGTGGCAGAAAGTGCCGTATCCTGGAGGCGGTTGGGGAGAGCTGAGTCTGCGACCTTACCGTTACCATCCAAAGCAGGAAAGAGAGTCTTAAGCTTATTAACTACGCGAGTGGGGAAGTTACTGTTTTCATCAACCCCAACAGGTTTGAATGTCATTGTTTAATCCTTTCGGGATTGACTACCATTTTGAAGGTGGGCCAGGAGAGTAGGCCCAGCCCACCAACAAAGTTAAACTACTAGGTTGCGGGAGCATCCGTAGTAGAGGCGAACAGTGCTACGATCTCATCTGGCATAGGCAGCTGAGCAGAACCAGTAGTAGTACCGTACAGTAGAGCCTCGAGTGCTGCCAGGTCAGCAGAGTTGACCTTCGTCGAGTCAATAGTGAGCTGTGCGGTCTTCCTAAAACCCGCGACCTCCACCGGCGTGGTAGACAGCTCCCAGCTGAAAGCCAGGGCTTCCGGCGAGTCATTGACCGTCTTGTAGGCTCGCTCAGAGGGCTTAGCAAGAGCACCATAGATCAGGTGGATCTTGTAGCCGTGATCGTTACCATCGACATCGTTACCGATCAGCGTGCGGTAAGCAAGGCCGAAGCTCTTGCGCCGCTGCTGACCGATCAGAACGCCGGGAGCAATTTCAGCCGTACCGTCACACTGCTCGAACTCATCCGGGTAAGCGAAAGCCTCGATGGTTGCACCAAAGGTCTCCGCTGAGATGAGGTTTGCATATACACCGTTATCAGCGTACTGCTTGTTGGATTCAGCACCCGAAGGGCTCTCCGTAACGGCAGTCAGACCGTTCCAGGCAACACCAGAGGCATACTTGCCCGTATTGTCAGGAAGGTAGAGAACGCCCTTGTCAATGCCAGTCTCGAAAGTCTTGTCTTCGAGCTGACCCCAGACCAATTTAGCCATGTGGTTTCTCCTTAATAATAAATTGTGTAGACATCATGATTAAGATTATCTACAATAAAATGCCTAGAGAACGCAGCACTAGGCAGTAATGCAACCTTGTCGGGAATATCACTATCGGGATCTTGGTCGAGGACCGTAATCACATAGCGCTTCGCACGGCGATATGGTGAATTATTTGCATGTTTGATGTCCACATGATCGAGGGCATATAGAATGCAGGGATACTTCATCATGTCGGCTGGGGGTGCTTGAAAATATACGTTATCACATAGTGTTTTCAAGATCTCATGCAATTTCAGGCGTCGGTCCAGTATAAACACCTCCAAGTCGAATAATTAGACGAGGAGGAGCAACCTCAATCGTACCAACTTCCCAGTTTTTACCCTGCCAGTTGATGTATTTGATGTTGGTGAAATTACCCATAGCATCGTCGTCAGCCATAATGCTGATTAGATTACTAACGGCACGATCACTATTTACTTTATCGCCGTTCTGAATTGTAAGTGAGTTGCGAAGGACGTCACCATAGTACTTTCGTTCTGTGATGACGTCCTTCCACACCCCTGGCCTAACTTCTACGTTTACGCCGAACCCGACAGCTCCGTAGAAACGTGCCATTTTGAAGAGGTATCCCTATTAGCCTGCGGAGGGCTGGAAGGTCCAGCTCGTGACAGTGTTAGTCGGGAAGGAGTAACCCGTAGCCGGGGTAGCCTCGACATCGGTGGTGGCCGTGATGACCTTGGTGCCGGTCTGGGGCACACCATCAACGCGGTAAACAACACCGGTCGTGGACGGGTAGGTGATCTCGTTAGTGCCGCCGTTGAAGGACGGGCTAACCGGGGTCACCAGAGTGCCGACCTCACGCTTGATGACGATGGCCGACTTGGCCTTGGTCAGCGCACCCGAGATACGGGTTTCGATCAGGTACTTCTGCTGGTTGTAGTCAATGTCGAAGTCATCGAACATTGCGATCTGGCCGCCCTTGTCTGCACCAATGGTGTAGTCAGCCAGGTTGACGATGATGCCAACAACATCGGGGTGCTGTTCCAGAACCTCAACATCAACGATGTCGGAGACCTGCAGAGCAGCAGCGATGTCTGCACGGGAGCCGTACAGCTTGCGACCCTGACGGTCACGATCGAGAAGCATGTCAGTGAGGAAGTTCAGCGTGGTGAACAGGATCGGCGAACCGGAACCCTTGTATGCTGCACGAGCACGAACGATCTGGTCCATCTTGTCCTGCACGGAGGCGTTGGACACGAGGGTGACCTTGTGTGCGTACATGTCGTCATCGGTAGCGATCGGACGAAGCTTGTCTTCGTTGATCTTGTCTTCCGAAGCAACATCGCGACCATCACCGACGAGGATCGCACGAGCGATTTCCTCATCCAGCATCAGACGCATCTCACCCTTGATGTAAGCGATAACGTCGATGTCCGTGATGTCGATGATGTCATCACGGTCCAGCTTCTGCTTTTTGTAGATGGTGGTCGGCTCGGTGACGCGCTTGAGCAGCTTGAAGACTTCTTCCTTCTTCAGGTTACCCTTGACGTAACCTCGAGCACGAGCCTCATCGGCCGTGATGTCGGCGTGAACCGTCTTGATCCGGGAGAAGGGGGAGTGTTTGGTCTTGCTGAGGACCACGCTGACCCATTCCATCCGGCGAGAGATGAATTCCGGGGTGGAGGTGAGGGTCTGAGCGTCCGGGAAGAGGATGTTGATATCCTCGATGCCATAAGTGGCTGCGTGCTCCAGGAAGGTGTCCTTCAGGGAGTCGCTCTTCTTGGCGGCGGTGATGATGGTCGCCAGCTCATCGTGGGAGAGGGTATTCTTTACACCCTCGGAGGTGCCGTTCTGTTCGAACACGTTACGGGACATGTTGTCGAGTCCTTCCTGGATTGCGTGCTTAATGACGTTTTCGGTGTCGATGTCGGAGTGAGCGGCAGAAGCGGTCTTACCGGCCTTTGCAAGTGCCTCATTAATCATGAAGTACATGACGTTCTTCTGCTCATCGCTCATGCTGTGGATTACTTCTTCAACGGTGGTACCATCAGCATGTTCGACAGTAGCGCCATCAACGTTCTCGACTTCAGTGGTAGTCACTTGGTCTCCTTCATTGGGTTTCTGGGTTTCGAGGGCTTCATCGAGCAGGGTCTGCACGACAGTTCGCTGTTCCTCAGTGAGAGTTTCAAAGACAGTCTGAACGAGAGTTTCGTCCGGCTTGTCTTCGGAATGAGTAAGCACTGCTTCCAACAGTCCATGAATTACGGGCTGCTGCACCTCGTCGAGTGATTCGAGAACATCCTTGATATCAAGTTCGCCCTCTTCCTTAAACTCACCGTGGATAACAATGTTTTCCTCAGGGATAATAACGGCTTCACCCTCGAGGGTAGAAACCTCATCGCCATGCCGAATGTAGACATTTTCGATGACTGCACCTTCATTGGCTCCCGCCAACACCAGGCTTAGTTCTTTGATATCGCCATGCTTGACGTTCTTGTTATCTTCTTTAAGCCGATTGGCGTAAATAGACAAACGATCAACATCACCATGCTTGACGGCTTCCCGCATACTGTTAGCCTTGTCGGATCCATTGAGGTATCCATAGGCATACATACCTTTATCGCGGCTTTCAAGAATCGCGTGGCCGAGAACAAGTTCGGGATCGTTGTGCTGATGACTCCATACCAGGGGTACTTTGACTTTATCCTGATGCTGAAAAGCACCATTCATGATAGTCCTACCATCGGAGCACTTAATACCGTACTGTGTGGCCCAACCACTAAAATCGGGTTCCATTTTGAAAGATCACCTTCCTTTCTATCGAACAGTTCTTTCGATGTTTGCTTGCTCCGAGGCAGCAGCTTGTTTGTACTTTTCAACCATTTGAGCTTTGGCATTAGCGTAGTCAATTCGAGCTTTCGCAACCGCATCCCGAAGATCCGTACCTACTTTTCGCATTTCTGCTTGGGCGGCTTTCTGAGCGGCCTGAGTAGCAGCACTCTTTTCCCGATTGGCGTTAGCCTGGGCGGTTTGCTGCTGTCGGTTCGCTACTTGAAGTCGCCGAGCATTCTGCTGTTCGAGATACTGTCGGACTTTATCACTTGCATTTGCTGGAATCGGAATGAGTTTTGTTTCATCAAACTTCAAGTTAGCTTTTGCTGAAATTTCAGCCAGTCTTTGGTTGAGCGCATCAGTAATCCGTTGCCTTGTAGCTTCGGCAGTCTGACGCATCTGTTCCAGACGAGCTGTATTAGCATTAGCTGCATTGTTCATCTCATTCTTTTTCTCAACCGCCAAGCGCTGATGAGAGTTTCGAATTGCTTCCCGCTGATGCTTTTTAGTCTCAGCCGCTGCTCTTTTAGCCAGGACTTCTGCAGAAGGACCTTTAGGACCCTTTGGTGCTTTCGGAGCCCGACCTTTACGGCCGCCACTCTTTAGCTGTCGATTTTCCATGTAGTACTCATGTGCTTTAGCCGGATCATAGTTCGGATCAGCATAGTGAGCTAGAAAATCTTCTACAAAGTCCCGACCAACATTATCAGTACTCATTAACCACCGCCAGAATCAGCAATGATCTGATTTGCCTGAGCCTCCAAAGAGTCAAACACATCGTTTACAATCGCATCCTGTTCGGTAGTATCAGGAGGAGTTCCCGGTGCTGCCGCTGTGGGCGTCGATCCAGCATTAGGCATGTTGGGATTAACCAACTGATCTGCTGTTGGATCATCTGACGGTTTAACACCCATACCACCACGGAATTCGTTGGCGGTAAGAATCTTGTTCCGAATAAAGGAATCCGCCATATTTGCGAAGTCCGCAATAGGGACATAGGCAAATGGATCGCGGAAGAACATGATTCGGTGACCCTGGGTCCGAGCAGTCTTTGATAGGAAAGTACGCATCATAGCCTGAGTGATTGCCTTAAGAATCGGCTTGATCGTTCGGTTATGATAGTTCAGCATTTCTGCCTCACTGGCACTTCCGTTGAAGACTCCTTCTGTAAGACCAAGTTGTGCATAGAGTGAAGCCTGAAGGGTTTCAATCTGCTGCAACATATTATTCTCAGCCGGACGGTTCAGCTGCGTAATACGTTCAGTACCATCAGTGTAAGCGATACCATACTTTGAACCCTTGAGCTGTTCTTCAATGTCGGTTCGACGCTGGTTAGCCTGCTGACGACGAGCTTCCGACTTAATTACGTAAGGAAGCTGAATGATCAGATCAAGTTTACCGGAGCCGGACTGTTCATCGATTGTATCGAGCAAGCTCAACTTTCGAATCAGTCGCTGTAGAGTTCCATTCGGTTCATTCATTACCGAGTAGAGTGGATTTTCAACAATAGCAACATTCTTCTTTGAGAGTGTTACTTCTTCTTTATTACCAGTCTTCTCATTATAGAGCAGAACTCGAACTTTATCTGGGAACCAAGCTACAATCTCACCAACCCGCAATGATTGGATGTCGTAAGCCATAGAGACATCAGGACTGATCGTAGTGTCCACTGGAACGATAGCGATAGTTCCCTTTTCGAAGAGAGTCATCGCAACATCCTGCATGAAAGCATCCGATGCCTGATCCAGGTTGGCTTCGAGACTCAAGCAGCTATTTAGATCACTATTAACCGTATCCTTATACCTACCATTTTGATCGACTTTGACATGCGACATTTCGACAGCGGCCACGTCAATGCTAAGTCGAGTGTAGATGGAAGCGATGATTGATTTGTCATTGCCCGATCGGAATCGAACCCGCTGTGGCGAAATTCCACCATAGGTAACAGATCCACCATTACTCCAAGTTTCGCTAAGAGACTCGGTATTTGTGGAAGTAAATGCATTCCAGGCATGAGTTAGTCTATCTTTAACGCCCATTGGTTACCTCCTCTCATTGCTAGTAGATTTCATCAACTTATCCCCAGACGTTGGTAGTAGGGTTATAGCTGAGTTTAATAGAACTTACTGGTAGACCCATAACATCAGAAAAGTCTTCACGAACATGTCGCTGTTGAGCACTGATGTTTGATGTTCGAATACCACCAAGTGCCATTGAGGCAACCATAGCCGCCCCAAGACCTGCAGAAATTGCAAAGTCTCGTCGAGCTTTAGCTTTCTTCAGTTCTTCTGGAGTTTTTGGCTGTTTCTTGGCTTTAGTGAGAGTCTTCGACTTATTAGACCGCTTACCCCACTTCATTCCAGGTACCCCGTGATGAGCTAAGAAATCTTCAACTGGATCACTCATTCGAATGCCTCTTTCGTAGCCTTGTATGCAACATATGCGTCCATCATGGCCGCGACATTATCAATCTTCTGATCCTGCCGCTTCTTCAGAAGCTTTCGGTTACCATTGGTATCCTCCATCGTAATAGAGTTACCCATAGCAAATGACATTAGGATCTGATCGAAGACCAACATTCGTTCTTCGGAGAGTTTCTTCAGCTCACCAAGTGGAACGGATTCAGTTCGAGACCCCTGTTGAACCTTGACGATTCCAAACGGACCATTCTCAGCTTCCCAGCGCTTAACAAACTCAGTAGCGTTGTAGGGGTCATAGCCGAATGCTCGGACATCATAACCCATCTCTTCAATGAATTTATCGAGATCATCATAAACTTCCATCATGTCAAGAACTGTTCCATTGAGAACATGAAGACTACCCTCATCAATGAACTCTTGATACTTGAAGCGCATGGCCCCAGGAAGTTTCATATGAGTTAATTGTGAGATATAGCTTCGGGTCTTGATTCCGAAAGATCCATCAGGGTAAGGAAACAGGAAAGTGAAGGCACAGAAGTCATCACCCTGTGAGAGGTCGGCTCCCATAGCACAAGGAAGGTCGAAGAACTCTCGAGCACTGTGAGGCAGTGTCTCTTCATAGGTAAAGAAGTACGTATAACCTTCCATGGGAATTCCGAAACGCTTAGCCAGGATATCGTTCCGCGAAGCAGGTGCTTTCTCAGCTCGCTCGACATCTTGCTGGTAAGTTTCGTAGGAGACGGTCTTCCCAATGTTTGGTTGCGCCTTAGGCCACATGTCGGGGTCATTGACTTCCTCCAATGTGTCTAGCTTGTAGTGCCAAATCGAAACGTGAGGGTTGTAGTACTCACCTTTCAGGATGTCAGCTAGTTCCATTTTGATTGTGTCGCCAGAACCATTACGAACCGTACCCTCTGAACTAATCGCTACGATGAGCCAGTCATCCAGCTTCGTTGCACCCTGCTCAATTGCACCAACTACATCCTCACGAACGTCTCCGGAGAGCCATTCATCGATGGTCGAGATCTTAGGCCGCAGCCCTTGAAGCTTATTGATGGACATCGGGCGAATCTCAAGGATCGAACCGGTGAGGAAGTTCTCAATCCCCTTCTTGGTGGAAGCAAGCTTCACCCGGTTAGCCTTCGAGCCGGTGGTGTTCTGAAGGGAACCCTCGGTCATGAACTTAAAGAGTGGTCCACGAGATCGAGTGATGGCAGTCCGGAAAGGCGCCATGACTTCCTCGGCCTGTTTCATGGTAGGCGCTGTTGTAATCTGATGTGAGGTGGCAGTGTCAACATTAAGGAAGTAACTCTGAATGCACTCAGCATACATAGACTTCGCTGCACCACGGGCAACGATTAGATACTGTTTAGTAATCAATCGCTTCTTGACGCGCTTCTTAACGAAGTGCCCACCATGTCCATCGGGCAACGGTTCGTAAACTGGCTTTTCGAGGAAGTAGTACCACCCGAAAATCTGTTCGGCCCAAAGTTTAAAGGTATCGAGCAATACCAAGTCTGTACCATCAGTCAGGGTAAGCTCGTTCTCGCAATAGGCAATAAACCCATTGACGGCGAGATCGTCGTAATAGTAGCGGGGATTGGCGATGAGCTCGTCAATGCGGTTCATCTCAAGGTTTATCTCCTTGTTAACAGGAATCTCACCTCGAATGACTGCGTCTCGGAACTGACCGTAGAAAAACGGTGTTGCGGTGTTTGAAAGGCCCATCGCCAATCCTCCTTTCTTTAGAGTAGACTCTTCATCAGCTGCTTACCGGCAGCGACTGCAATTTGCTGACCATAAGCTGAAATCACAGTCTTACCAACTTCACCCAAGACCTGACCAACAATTCGCTTAGTCGAAGGAGTGGTATAAAGATCCACTTCTTTACTAGGAACGGTTGCCGGACTCTGCGGCTGCATGGATTTGTAAGCTCCGACACCGGCTTTGAGCAGGGTCGGGGCGACATTTTTCATGAACTTTTCACCATTAGACAGGGCTTTAGGGTTTAGCTGAGAGTACTGTCGTTCAAGATTCTGCCGGTTAACCAAAGCCTGAAGCTGCTGGTTTGTAAGGGCTTGGGTACCTTGAGTCTTTGCTACTTTTTGAAACGCTTCAGCATTTTTGGCATCTTTACTGATGGGTTTTAGCTGAGGCGCTGCGGTCTTTCCTCGGACTGGACTTTTTGAAGTAGAGGAAGAGCTTTTTTTACGCTTTCCCCACTTCATACCAATTACACCGTGGTGCTTGAGGAATTGATCAGTTGCTGTCTCGTCCATCGAGCACCTTCCTGTTGGACATTGAGCATCCACTCAAGCTTTTCGGCTTGTTCCTTGAAGGAAGAGATGGCAAATGAGTTTGCGGGCGGATCAAACAACAGTCGAACCCGCAAGTACATGTAGGATTTGACTGCTTGAATCTTTTCATCCCCAATAAACTGCGCCCAAGTCTCCGTATCGCCAGTAATGAAGAACCCCTGTTCGGGGCCAACACCAAGTTCGGTGAGTGAGAAGAAAACGGAGTTTATATGGATCTGAATATCGGTATCGAAGGCTGTGTAATCAGCATCGAAACCGAGCATCTTCTTTACGGTGTTGAGAATGCTATCTTCAGCTGCCACCCCATACCCCCCAAGATTCGATTAGAAACACAATGACTTGACATAGTGCCAAAAACCAAATAGTGAGGAAGTATAGGATGTAGCTAGCGATCGCAGCCAACAGAAGACAAGCGATACCTCTGATAGCTAGCGATGTGAGAGTCATTTAGGCTCCGTATCGCCGATTGATCTCGTCCTGGACGGCCTGGTAGTTTGCTCCGAGGGCGTTGATACGATCATCACCGTTACCAAATTCGCCAGCGAGAGTTCGGTTGACCAGATCGTTAATATCTACGCCACCACCGACAGATCCACCATTGATGCGATCCTGAACAGCCTGGTAGTAGCCACCAAGAGCATTTACTCGGTCGTCACCATTTCCAAATTCACCAGCAAGGGTACGGCGAACAAGGTCATCGATGTCCGGTGCTGCCGGAGCAGGAGCCGGGACAGATGAAGCTCCGAGACGACGGTTGATCTCATCCTGCACAGCCTGATAATTTACACCAAGAGCTGTACGACGCTGATCGCCATTACCGAAAGCCCCAGCAAGAACCTGATCCGCCAGATCAGAAATGCTCGGCTGTGGCTTCGGGTTGGATGAGCCAAGAAGAATCTCATTTACCTTTGCCTGAACTGCATCGAACTGAGCACCGAGGGCCAAACGACGCTGATCGCCAGTGCCATAGGCGCCCTGAATGACCTCCTGGGCCAGCTGATCGATGGACTTGGACTGTGTGGCTGGAACTGCCGGAAGAACTGCTACCGGAGGAGCAGGTTCGGGAGTCGTGGACGGATCAATAGCGATCTGTCGAGCCAGCCGATCAAGTCGGTCCAGATCGTAAGTACCGCAGCACTCTGTCGGGAAGAAATCCCGGTGACGGTAGAGAGGAAGATCGCCATAGATTGAACGAATATGAGCGATTACTTCAGCTGCAGTCTGGTAGTCACCATCGGACTGCCGAGGATCACACTCGATGGAGATTTTAGAGAGGTTTGCCTCCCAGTTACCATTCGCCCAAGCGACATCATCTGGATTAACATAGCAATCGGCGATACCATCGGTTGCGCCAAAGTGAGCACTGGTCTGTCGAGCACCGGATACGAAAGTGCTACGGACACTATCGATGGTTTGTCCGACAGGTGTTCCCCACCAGTGAATGGCAATACCATCCTTAGGCGTCGGGCCAGGGGTGAAGCAAGCCGCATTATACTGCTCATTAATTTGAAGCGTCATGATTCTCCTTTTGTTATAGATATGGATGGTTACCAGAGTCGAGTATCGCCTGGTTGACGAGCAACTAAGGTTTTTGGTAGTGAAGAGGTATCACCATAGTGAATTGCATTGTGAGTTTGTAGGGTTACACAGATCAGAAACTCGGGATCGAGAATATGACCTTCACTATGTTCAATCTCATCTGGTGTCATCGGATTCATATGATGGACGTAGACGCTATCAAAGATGTCATAGCCGGGAATACCCAGATCACAGGCTTCATCTCGAGCAATAACCTCTTGACGGACTTGTTTCCATTGTCGAGAGGTGTAGAACTGTTGATTCATCCAACGCTCATGAGCAAACGTAGGTCTACCTACAGATCCTCGAAGCAGGAGATAGTCAAAGCGCTCTTCAAAGGAAGCTAGCTGACTTAATTCGGTATAAGTCCTAATCATCGTGACTCTTAGGATTGTCTTGTCCAGAGTAAAGTCGCATAGCATCCATAGCGTCTTTGTAAAGCTCTTCAATGCGACCCATTTGAGCCATTGATTCGATCTTGGCATCGGCCAGTCGAATATCACGTTCAATCTTAGTCTGCTCGAGACGATCTCGTGCTGATCCAGCTTTCAGGAAGTGGGTGATTACCTGAGACGACGCAGTACCCTCGAGTAGTTGCTTCTCAGCCAGATCATACGAGAGGCTAATCAGTTGATTCTCTCGAGCTTCTGGTGTAGCAGCCGGTGGACGGCGGATGGCTACCTCGGAATCCGAAACAATCTCTGAATCGTAAACCTTTTTAGCCTTTCGAGGGGCTGGCATGGGTAATCACCTCCTTAGAATACTAGTTTGTTAATTTAGGCATACCAAGTGGTTGATGCTCGGAACCAACCATCATGGCACCCAAGGGCCACAGTTTCGAACCAGGAACAACCATATTTCCAACACCAAATGGATCCATCGATAGCTCGATAACAGCTGGTGGTAGAGTAAGCTTTTGCTTTAGAAGTTACAGGAGCTACGGGAGTGGCTGACAAAAAAGTGCAACCGATGGCGAGGGCCACAGAAGCGACCAAAGCAAGAAAAGCTTTTTTCATTACTACTCCTAAGTGGACTTTGTGGTTGGTCAAAAGTCTGACCAGAGACAGAAATTAAGAACCCCTGTGTCCAGGGAATCTCTCAGAGCGCGCACCAGATCCCTCGGCCCCGACAGGAAGCCGCTCTTGAAAGGAGTGTGGGAGATGACCCCACTTTGTTTGGGGATCTGGTACGCTCTCAGGGAGATTCCCTGGACAACTAAGCTCGCTAGAGTTAGTATTAGTCGAGTTACGACATAGTTTGGGGTGAGTTTTAAAAGCTTAGAGACTACCTGAATGGAGTAGGCGCGTAGCGTCGCCTCGTTCTTAAACTGCAGATAGACATCAGTCCTCCGGAGATTGTCATCTTTATTCCGGTAGGCGAATTTCCTGATCTTTTGCCAGCACAATTAGGGACCTGCCCGGGTACCTAGCAACAGTCTCCATACAGATAGTTTCTAAATCTTTAAACACTCAGGAGGGACGACAGTTCTTAGTCCAGCAATCTGAGACCGACGCTACTGTAGCCTGGTATGAGCCATCGGCCCACCAAAGTGTTTAAAGTAATTCGATGAAGCTCTAGCGGTGCTCGAACACAACCAAGGAAAGCTCGGTCTTAGTCCCGGATAGGTAAGACTTTTAAACCTTGATCTGCTAGAGCTTCATCGAAAGTCTATTAACTAGGACTTCGGAGCATCCTGCTTAGCATCAGCAGACTTGTCATCCTCGGTCTTTGCAGCGGAAGTTCGAGAAGTAGACTTCTTAGTCTTCTCAGCTTCAGCATGCTTTGCCAGTCGAGCATCGATTACCTGCTCGAACTTGTCCTGGTTGGGCACAACCCATTCGGTGTGCGGAGTTGTTTCGGGAGCTTCAGGTGTTTCAGCCATGTGATTCCTCTCGATAAACGGTGTGTACTTAGTTAAGTCGTATAGATCTCAGGCTACACAACTTGAAAGGGCTCTAGAAGCGGGAGTAGCCGTCAACCATTACTGTCAGTTCATCGGATCGTGCGCCCTAGTCCTTCACTGACTCTCCTAGAGCCCTATCAAACCGTGTAGAAAAGTGGAATGATTGGGTCAAAAGTTCCCCCGGGGCATTTTTTAGT